>OKSC01002501.1_pt1 | contig 15433 bp, 13 predicted proteins | sample 1601161 | NCBI WGS metagenome assembly OKSC01 (sample SAMEA3541552, study PRJEB24748) | human gut metagenome | biome: human gut; feature: human-associated habitat; material: faeces | place: China | collected 2012
CCGTGCCGCCGTCCACCGTGCCCGCCTCGTCCCACAGCAGGGCCGTTTCGTTGACGCCCAGCCGGTTCCATGTGCGGGTGGGCAGCTTATTCACAAGAATGGTATCCATTGTCAAAACTCCTTTCCCGCTCAGCCGATGCTGCCCTTCATCTCAAGGCGGATGAGGTTGTTCATCTCCACGGCGTATTCCACCGGCAGCTCACGGGACACGTTGTCGGCAAAGCCGCTGACGATGAGGGCCCGGGCGTCCTCCTCCGAAAGCCCCCGGCTCATGAGGTAGAACACGGCGTCGCCGCTGATGCTGCCGATGCGCGCTTCGTGGCCGATGGCGGCGTCCCGCGTGCGGACGTCCATGGCGGGGATGGTGTCGGAGCGCGATTCGGAGTCCAGCATCAGCGACTGGCAGGACACCGAGGACTTGGTGCCGCTGGCGGTCTTTTCCACCACCACGCTGCTGCGGAAGGTGCTGACGCCGCCGCTCTTGCTGATGGAGCGGGTATTCATATACGAGCTGGTGTTCCGGCCGATATGCACCACCTTGGCGCCGGTGTCCAGATCCTGTCCGGCCCCTGCGAAGGTGACGCCGGTGAACTCCATCTTGGCGTTGTCGCCCTTCAGGATGCTCATGGGGTACAGGCAGCCGGTGTGGGAGCCGAAGGAGCCGGACACCCACTCGATGACGCCGCCCTCCTCCACCAGCGCCCGCTTGGTGTTGAGGTTGTACATATTCTTCGACCAGTTCTCGATGGTGGAGTAGCGCAGCTTGGCGTTTTTCTTGACGTACAGCTCCACGCAGCCGGCGTGGAGGTTGGCCACATTGTACTTGGGGGCGGAGCAGCCCTCGATGAAGTGAAGGCTGGCCCCCTCGTCCACGATGATAAGGGTGTGCTCGAACTGTCCGGCTCCCTTGGCGTTCAGCCGGAAGTAGGACTGCAGGGGGATGGACACCTGCACGCCCTTGGGGACGTATACGAAGGAGCCGCCCGACCACACCGCGCCGTGGAGCGCGGCAAACTTGTGGTCGGTGGGGGGCACCAGCTTCATGAAGTACTTGCGCACCATGTCGGCGTACTCGCCGTGGAGGGCGCTCTCCATGTCGGTGTACACCACGCCCTGCGCCGCCACCTCGGCCCGGACGTTGTGGTACACCAGCTCTGAGTCGTACTGCGCGCCCACGCCGGCCAGCGACTTGCGCTCCGCCTCGGGGATGCCCAGCCGCTCAAAGGTATCCTTGATGTCCTGCGGCACGTTTTTCCAGTCGTTCTGCATCTTCGTGTTGGGCCGGACATAGGTGGCGATGTGGTCGATATCCAGCCCCGCCAGCGAGGGGCCCCAGTCCGGCAGCGGCGTCTCATTGTAAATTTGCAGGGCGTGGAGGCGGAACTGCTGCATCCACGCGGGATCGTTCTTTTCCTGCGACAGCCTTTCCACAATGGCGGGGGTCAGGCCCGCCTCCATGCGGTAGGCATCGTGCTCCGCGTCCCGGATGTCGTATACGCTGCGGTCAATGTCGTCCACATAGGTCTTTTCGCGCATGGCGGTACCTCCGTTCACTGCTGCAGGCCGGTGAAGCCGTGCTCGTTGATGGCGTCCACCAGCTCCGCGCCGCCGTTTTTCACGATGACGCCGTTCTCCATGACGTGGGCGGCGTCCACCGGCAGGGACTCCAGGATGCGGGTGCTGTGGGTGATGATCAGCAGCGAGCCGTGCTGCTTCTCCCGGTACAGCCGGACGCCCCGGGACACGGTGCGCACCGCGTCCACGTCCAGCCCGGAGTCCGTCTCGTCCAGAATGGCAAGGCGCGGCTCCAGCATCAGCATCTGCAATATCTCGGCCTTCTTCTTCTCGCCGCCGGAGAAGCCCACGTTCAGGTCGCGCTCGGCGTAGCTCTCGTCCATGTTCAGCAGAGCCATCGTCTCCTTGAGCTTTTTCTTGAAGTCCCACAGGCGCAGGCGGCTGCCGGTCTTCTGCTCCAGCGCGCTGCGGATGAACGCGCTCAGCGTCACGCCGGGCACCTCGAGCGGGTTCTGGAAGGACAGGAAAATGCCCTTTTTCGCGCGCTCGTTCACGGGAAGCTCCGTGATGTCCTCGCCGTCAAAGACGATGGAGCCGGAGGTCACGCTGTAGGCGGGGTTGCCGGTGACGGCGTAGCCCAGCGTGGATTTGCCGGTGCCGTTCGGCCCCATGAGGACATGGGTCTCGTCCTGCCCGACGGTCAGATTCACGCCGTGGAGTATCTCCTTCTCCTCCACGCTGACGTGCAGATCCTGAATTTTCAAAAGCTCTTTACTCATATTGAACCACCTTATCTTCGTTCCGTGCCGCGGATACGGCCGGTGTTTTCTCGTTTACTCGCATACATTGCGCCAGAGTATGGCCGTCAACATAGCTGTTGATCTGTTCCTCCAGCCCTTTCCAGAACGGGCGCGCGTCGCAGTCACAGCCGCAGCCGCAGCCTGCCCCCTCTTCGGACTGGCACGCGATCGGTGCGAGGCTTCCCTCCGCCGCACGCAGAATTTCGCCAACGGGGTAATCCTCCGGCGGGCGGGTCAGGCGGTGGCCGCCCGATTTTCCCCCGGCGCTCTCGACCAGATTTGCCCGGCTCAGCGCCGCCATTATGCTCTCCAGATATTTTTTCGACAGCTGAAGCCGCTGTGCGGCCTCGCTCAGGCGATGCCATTCGCCGCCGCCGTGCTCGGCCATATCCAGCATGACACGCAAGGCGTAGCGTCCTCTCGTTGAGATCATCATACGTCATGCCCCCTTGCTCGTAATATCTACCTTGCAGATAGGGATTTTAACGCTTAATTCCTACTATGTCAATAGGGCTTTGAAAAAAGTATGAAAATTGGCTACGAAGAAGGCGAGGTACGCACTTGGCGCCCCTTTTAGGGGAGCTGGCATGGCGTCAGCCGTGACTGAGGGGTCGTCAGGGTGGATAGAGTGCCATTCGGGAAAAGACACGGCTCGGCAAACACCCCCACCACAAACCAAATCCCGTCCTTTGCGTGGCAAAGGACGGGATTTCGATTCACACTATATTTTATTATTCGTCTTTATTTTCCGGATCGTCGGAGGGGTCGGGTTCGGATTTCTCCGCATTCTCCGTATTCTCCTCCGCCTTTTCCGCCTGCTGCGCCTTCTCCTCGGCGTAGCCGTCGGTCATGGATATCTTGCGCGCGGGGCGCTCGATTGTATCGTCATGGACGACGTTTTTTGCGGCCTTCATAGATTCGGGCATGAACTCATGGTGCTCGAAGTAGTACGCAAACTCCTCGGCCTCCATGGTTTCGTTGACAAGCAGGTACTCGGCGATAGCGATCAGGTCGTCGCGGTGGTCGGTGAGTATCTTCTCGCAGAGTGCGCTCGCCTCGTCGAAGATGTGCTTGACCTCCTCGTCGATGATCGCGGCGGTCTCCTCGGAATAGCTCTTGGTCTGACCGAAGTCGCGGCCGATGAAGATGCTGTGATCGGAGCTGTCATAGAGAATGGGACCGAGCCTGTCGCTCATGCCGTAGCGCATGACCATGTTGCGGGCAATGGAGCTTGCCTGCTGGATATCTGCGGACGCGCCGGTGGAGATATCGTCGAGGAAGAGCTTTTCGGCCATACGTCCGCCGAGAGCCATGACGATGTTGTCAAACAGCTCCTCGCGGGACTTGAAGTTCTCCAGATCCTCCTGCGGACGGAAAAGCGTGAAGCCGCCTGCGCCGCCGCGCGGGATGATGGTTATATAATGCACGGGGTCAACATGGGCAAGGAATTTGCCAGCGATGGCGTGACCGGACTCGTGGTATGCGGTCAGGCGGCGAGCCTTTTCGCTCATCTTGCGGCTCTTCTTTTCCGGACCCATCTGAACCTTGAGTATCGCCTCGTCGATATCTGCCATTGTGATGAATCTGTGGCGGCGGCGAACGGCCAGAAGCGCTGCCTCGTTCATAAGGTTTTCAAGGTCGGCGCCGGAGAAGCCGGGAGTACCCTTGGCGATGGAGTTGAGGTCAACATCGTCACCCAGCGGCTTGCCGCGGGCATGTATCTTCAGAATGGCCTCGCGCCCCTTGATATCGGGCAGGCCGACATATATCTGGCGGTCAAAGCGGCCGGGACGCAGCAGCGCGTTATCAAGGATATCCGCGCGGTTGGTGGCGGCCATGACGATGACGCCCTCGTTGCTGCCGAAGCCGTCCATCTCGACGAGCAGCTGGTTCAGGGTCTGCTCGCGCTCGTCGTGTCCGCCGCCGAGGCCGCTGCCTCTCTGACGGCCGACAGCGTCGATCTCGTCGATGAACACGATGGCCGGAGCGGCCTTCTTCGCCTGTTCGAACAGGTCGCGCACACGGCCTGCGCCGACGCCGACGTACATCTCGACGAAGTCGGAGCCGGAAATGGACAGGAACTGCACGCCCGCCTCGCCCGCGACGGCCTTGGCAAGCAGGGTCTTACCGGTGCCCGGAGGGCCGACGAGCAGCACGCCCTTGGGTATGCGCGCTCCCATATTGGTGTAAGCCTTCGGATCGCGCAGGAAGTCAACTATCTCGGCGAGGTCTTCCTTCTCCTCGTCGCAGCCCGCGACGTCGGCGAAGGTCTTCTTATCCTTCTCGTCAGCGCCGAGACGCGTACGTGCCTTGCTGAACTTGGCGATGCCGCTGGTCATGTCCCCGCCGCCGGCTCTCTTCATGATGAAGTACCACGCGGCCATGGAGACGACGATTATCAGCACGTAAGGCAGCAGCGACATCAGCACGAGCGACACGCCGGAGCCTTCGGTGTAGTTATACTCCTCGATGATACCGTCGACCTTCTGCTGCCAGATCAGATCATGGAAGTCGGAATAGAACACCGAGAAATCATAGACCTTGCAGCGGACGAGCTTCGTCCCGTCGGAGCTGGCGGCGGTGCTGCCGAGCAGGCTGTCAACAACGCTGGACGCGGTATCGCCGTCGGCGCTGTCCGTCTTTGCGCTGTCCGCCTTATCGGTGCGGATCTTCATGGTTATCTGGTTGCCCTTGACCTCGAAGGACTGCACCCGCTCCTCGGTGAACAGCTCAACGAGATCGGAGTATTTAAGCTCCTGACTCTGCGTGTCCTTGGTGAAGGACAGGATGATGGCGATGAAGATCACCATCATTACGAGGTAGAAGCCGAGGTCTCTGGTTCTGTTGCGGTTAGGTTTCAAACGTAAGTCACATCCTTTTCATAAGCCCTGCGCTCATGAATATATTTCGGGTTTGAGTATGCCGATATACGGCAGATTGCGGTAGCGCTCATTATAGTCAAGGCCGTAGCCGACCACAAATGCATCGGGTATCTCGAAGCAGGAGTAGTCCGCGTAGATATCGGCCTTGCGGCGCGCGGGCTTATCCATAAGGGTCGCGATGGTGATGGAGGCAGGCTTTCTCACCATGAGGTAATTTTTCAGGTAGTTCAGCGTCACGCCGGAGTCAAGGATGTCCTCTACGAGTATCAGGTGCCGCCCCTCGATGTTCTGGCTGAGATCCTTATTTATCTTCACGGCTCCGGTGGAGGTCGTGCCGTTATAGGACGAGACCGCCATGAAGTCCATCGAGCAGTTTATAGTGACATGGCGCATAAGGTCAGCCATGAATATAAAGCAGCCCTTCAAAACTCCGACGAAGATCGGATCCTTGCCCTCGAAATCTGCCGAGATGCGCTTGCCTATCTCCGCCACATGACGCTCAATTTCTTCCTCGCTTATCAGCACTCCTTCAATGTCTCTCTGCATATGCTTTTATTATCTCCTGTTTCTATTTCTATCCTCAATATTTTATCCCCGATCTTCGGGGTAAAACGCTCATCCACGGCAAGGCCGAGCACGGCCATTATGCCTTTTTCATCCCTCAGCACAACCGCGGTATCGCGCTCGCGCGAGGTCATCCCCGCCTCAAGAAAGAGGCTTTTCAGTTTTTTGGCGCATCCTCTGCCGCGCGGACGCATACGGTCGCCGCTGCGTCTGGCGGTACAGACGATAGTACCACATATATTCTCACATTTGAAGCAATAAGTTTTTAACGGGCTGTTAATTTCTTGCGTGTAATTCGTTAAAGTGGAGATTATTTTTACACCGGCCTCCGGAATGTACAGCGTCTCGCCCGGGATCAGCTCCCGCTCCGGCATCTCCGCCGCGGTCTCGCCGCCGAACCAGAGTCTCCCCTGCTCGCGCCGCACCCGCAGCCCCGGAACATCGGCATAGCCGAGCCCCTCGCCCTTGCACAGCGCAAGCAGCGCATCGACGTGCACGGCGCTCAGCGTTTTCGGGCACATCCGGCGCATGACGCGCGAGGCTATCGCCGCGGGCAGGGCGTTTATCCCGTCCAGCGGCAGGCTGCCGCCGGTGAGATTTGCCGATATGAAATCCGCCGCGAGGCCGTTCAGGCAGTCCTCATCCTCGCGCAGAAGCTCCGCCGCGCGGAGCATCGCCGCCTCGAAGCCGGGGTTTATCTCCCGCAGTACGGGGGCGGCATGGTGACGGATGAGGTTGCGGCTGTAATCGTCGCTGCCGTTGGTGCTGTCCTCGACATGGGAGATGCCGTTTTCCGCGAGATAGGCTTCTATCTCCCGCCGCGTCACGCCGAGGAGCGGGCGGACTATCTCGCCGCGCACGGGCGGTATGCCGCGAAGTCCCGCGCCGCCGGTTCCGCGCGCGAGATTGAAGAGCATCGTCTCGGCGTTGTCGCCCGCGTTATGCGCGGTGGCGATCCTGTCACAGCCGAAACGCGCCGCCGCGCGGCGCAAAAAATCGTAGCGCAGCTCGCGCGCGGCCTCCTCGGTGCTCATGCCGTGTACTGCGGCGAATCTGTTCACGTCCCCGTGCTCCACGGCAAGCTCTATGCCGTGTTCGCGGCAGAAATCCTCGACAAAGCGGCAGTCGCGCAACGATTCCTCCCCGCGCAGGCCGTGCTCAAAATGCGCGGCACATACCGTGATATTCAGGCGCTCCGCCTGAGAATACAGCCAGTGCAGCAGACACATCGAGTCCGCCCCGCCGGAGACGGCGCACAGGACTTTGCAGCCCTGCGGCAGCATATCATATTTTTTTATCAGCTCAGTATTCATCATCGCGCCGCTTCTCGACCGAACCGAAGCTCGTGTACTCCGGCAGCCAGGACAGCTCCACCGTACCGGTCGAGCCTTTGCGGTTTTTCAGCACTATCGCCTCGGCCAGATTCGGATTTTCACATTCCTTATTATAATACCCGTCGCGGTATAGACCTATGACAACGTCCGCGTCCTGCTCGATAGCGCCGGACTCACGCAGGTCGGACAGCATCGGGCGCTTGTCCTGACGGCTCTCGTTTGCACGCGACAGCTGCGACAGGCACACGACCGGAACGTTCAACTCCTTGGCCATTATCTTCAGCATACGGCTGATATCGCTGACGGCCTGCGTGCGGCTCTCATTCGACCACGAATGCCCGCTGCCCGCCGACTGCATCAGCTGCAGATAGTCGATGACGACAAGACCGAGGTCGGGGACTCTGCGGCACTGCGCGTTCATCTCCGACACCGTCAGCGTCGGGTTATCGTCGATCCTGATGTCCGACGCGCTCAGGGTCTGCGCGGCATCGGCAATGTCGCGCCACTGCTGCTCTGAAAGCTGACCGGTCAGCAGGTTCTGCGACGGAATCAGCGCCGCGCGCGACAGCAGTCTCGACGTGAGCTGCTCGCGCGACATTTCGAGCGAGAATATCGCAACGGTCTTTTTCAGCGTCATGCCGACGTGCAGCGCGATATTCAGCGCGATACTCGTTTTGCCCATGCCGGGGCGCGCCGCGATCAGGATAAGCTCGGACTTGTTCAGGCCGAGGATCGCCCTGTCGAGGTCGGGAAGTCCCGTCGGCAGGCCGGGGATCTTATTGCCGGAGCTTGCCGCTTCGCTGAGCTGGTCGAACACGGTCTGCACGACCATGGATATCGGCATCAGGCCGCCGACCGTCCTGCCCTGGCGCAGCGCGTATATCTTGCGCTCCGCGGCTTCAAGCATCGTGTCGGCCTCGCCGGAGCCCTCGTACACCATGTTGTTTATCTCGTCCGCCGTCTCGCCCAGGCGGCGCAGCAGCGCGCGGTCACGCACGATGGCGGCGTACTCAAGGACGTTCGCGGCGGTGGGCGTGACGCGCATTATCTCCGCGAGGTAATTCTCGTTGCCGTCCTGATACACGCCGCGCACCTTCATCTGGTCGAGCACGGTGACGGGGTCGATGGTCTGCCCGTAGGAGAACATGGCGTACATCGTCTCATATATATCGCGGTTGAGCTTTATATAAAACTCGTCCGCCTTCAGTTTTTCAAGGACCTCCGGTACACACCTCGGGTCGATGAGCATGGAGCCGATGACGGCCTGCTCAGCGGGGGCGGAATGGGGCGTCTTTCTGCCCAGCAGCTCCTCCAACCTGACTCACCTCGGAAAAAGATTTTATCCTTCAACTACCAGCACGTTTATCGTGCCGCTGACCTCATAGCCGAGCTTCGCCTTGACGGTGTAAGCGCCGAAGGTCTTGATGGGCTCGGCCTGAACGATCTTGTTCTTCTCGATCTCGATGCCGAACTGCTCGCGCAGTGCGTCGCTTATCTCCTGCGAAGTGACGGCGCCGAAGAGCTTGCCGCCCGCGCCGGCCTTGGCGTGGATTATCGCCTGCACCGCGCCGAGCTTCTTTGCGTTCTCCTCGGCCTGCGCCTTCTCCTTGGCGATCTGCGCAAGGCGCGCCTTCTCCTTGAGCTTCATGGTGTTTATGTTGTCGGCAGTGGCCTCGGTGGCGAGCTTGCGCGGCAGCAGATAGTTGCGCGCGTAGCCGTCGGAGACTTCTTTCATCTCGCCCTTCTTGCCCTGTCCTCTTACGTCAACGTTGAAAATGACTTTCATTATATGATCCTCCTTTTTGGGTTTATCCAAGATAATCGTCTATGGCCGCGTATATTCTCTTCACGGCCGTGTTCACGTCGGTCCCCGCAAACTGCGCGGCCGCCGCACTGCGGTTACCGCCGCCGCCCACCTTTTCCATGATGAGCTGCACGTTCAGCTCGCCTATCGAGCGTGCCGAGGCAAACGATCCGCCGTTTCCGTCCGGCGCGACGACGATGGACGCGTCCACGCCCGAAATGTTCAGCAGCTCGTCCGCCGCCGAGGCCGCGACGACGCGGTTCTGCGGCTCCTCCGGCACGGCTATTGCCAGATCACGGTAGAGCTTTGCACTCTGGAGAATCTTATACTTTGCGACGGTGTCGTCCATGTCGGTCTGCAAAAGCTTCTTGACATCGGTGGTGTCCGCACCCGCGCGGCGCAGGTAGGCCGCCGCATCAAAGGTGCGCTCGCCGGTGCGGATGGTGAAGCTCTTGGTGTCGAGCACGATACCGGAAAGCAGAGCCTCCGCTTCACAGCGCAGAATATCGTTCTGATCGACGACCTCCTGAAGAACCTCCGTCATCAATTCACCGACGGAGGACGCATACGGCTCGATGAAGCCGAGCGCGGCGTTGTGGATATAGGTCGCGGCGACGCGGTGATGATCGATGACCGCGACGCGGTTGCAGGCCATGAGCAGGTCCGCATCCTCCACCTGCTCGGGGCGGTTTGTGTCCACGACGACGAGGAGCGTTCTCCCGTCGGCGCGGAGCATCGCCTCCTGCGGGCTTATGAACGTGTCGTGATATTCCGGCTGGCGGCGCACCATCTCGATGAGCGCGCCGGAATAGTTCTTGTTGAGGTCGATGACGATGTTCGCCTTCACGCCCAGCAGTCTCGCCAGCGCGCATACGCCCACCGCGCCGCCGACACTGTCAAGGTCGGCGAATTTATGACCCATGACCAGCACCTTCGACGAATCGCGCACGAGCTCGGCGAGAGTGTTCGCCATGACGCGGGACTTGACCTTGGTGCGCTTTTCGACCTCGCTGCCGCGGCCGCCGAAGAACTCGAAGCTGAGCCGGTTCTTGATGACCGCCTGATCGCCGCCGCGCGAGAGCGCAAGCTCTATGGCGACGGTTGCATACTGCAGCGCCTCCGCGAGCGAGGATGCATCCACGCCGAGGCCGAGGCTTATCGAAGCGTCGATGCCGGTCGGGCTTTCGACCTGGTGCACCTCCTGAATGATGGAGAATTTCTCTGCTTTCAGCTGCTCAAGGCAGCGGCTCTCAAACAGGATGAGATAGCGGTCGCGCTCGTAGCGGCGGATGATGGCCTTGTTGTCATCGCACCACTTGTTGAGCTTGTCCTCGATGGCGTCGCGGATGTCGTTCTTGATGCGGTCGGGCTGGTTCTTGACCAGCTCGTCCATATTATCGATGACCAGCACGCAGGCGACGGGGCGGGAGTTTTCGTACTCCATGCGGATGTCGTCGTACTCGGTCATGTCCACCCAGTAGGTGATGCCCATGAAGGCGCTGTCGTCCCCGTCCTCGGAGCGGATGATGTTGCCGTGTATCTGGTACTTGCGGCCGTTCACGGTCAGCAGGCTCGGGTACTGGGTCTTGCCCTCGAGCAGCCACTTGCCGTTGAATTCCGGCACAAGGTCGGACACGCGCACGTCGAGCCGCGTGCCGCTGCTGCCGCTCATGGCGAAGAACATCTCGTTGCCCCAGATGATGCGCGAATCGTCCAGCCGGAAAGCGGCGATGGGCAGCGGGAAATTCATCAGGGTGTTGTTTTTGGCGTTCTCCGTGTCATAGGTCACGGACTCGATGTACGATTCCAGCTGCTTTGCGCGGCGGCGGCGGGAGAAGAAGGAGTAGATCATCAGGATGAGGATGATGACGCCCTCGGCCACCGCAAGCTCGTACATCTTGAAAAACAGGGCTGCCGCCGCGAAGAGGACGAGGAAGATCAGGTACAGTCTCCCGCCCGGCTCGGCCAGCCGCTGCAAGTTTTTGTTCATCGGCGCACCTCCATGCGTTCAATACGAAAATATGTGTAAAATGCAAATTCTAATGCAAATTCTTTAGTAATGTATCATTATAGCAAACAGCGGCATTTTTGACAACACAAATAATTCTATTTTTCGTGGGAATAATCTAGTTAAGTAAGATAACGGCAGCCGGAGTCGGAGGAGGTATATATGAAAGCTGTGATTATGGCCGGAGGCGAGGGCCGCCGGCTCAAGAGCATAACCGGCGAGCGGCCGAAGCCCATGGTACCGCTGCTCGGCCGTCCCATGATGGAGCACATCCTGCTGCTGCTGAAAAAGCACGGCTTCGACGAGGTCTGCGCGGCGGTTAAATACCGCGCGGAGGACATCATGCGCTATTTCGGCGACGGCAGCGCCCTCGGCGTGCGGCTCGAATACCGCGTCGAGCGCGAGGCGCTGGGCACGGCTGGCGGCGTGAAAAACTGCGCGGACTTCTGCGGCAGCGACGATTTTCTCGTCATCAGCGGCGACGCCGCCTGCGACTTCGACCTCGCGCGGCTCATGCGCGTCCACCGCGAGTCCGGCGCGGGCGTGACCATCGCGCTGTGCCGCAACGCCGAGCCGCTCCGCTACGGCCTCGCCGTCACCGACCCGACAGGCCGCATCCGCAGCTTCATCGAAAAGCCGCTTTGGCCGCGCGTCGTGACCGACTTTGTGAACACCGGCATCTACGCCGTGTCCCCGCGCGTCATGGAGCTTGTACCGGACGGGCGGGCGTTTGACTTCGGCAAGGAGCTGTTCCCGCTCCTGCTCCGGCGCGGCGAGCTTATCCGCGGCGAGGTGATGGACGGCTACTGGTGCGACGTGGGGACGCCGCTGTCGTACTACCAGTGCTGCGTGGACGCACTGCGCGGCAGGCTCGACCTCTCCCCCGCTCCGGAATTTGCCGCGGCTCCCGCTCCCGACGACGGCGATGACGGCAGCGGCGGCGTTATCTGTCCGTGCCGCGACCGCGCGGAGCTGATGGGGACGCTGTCGGAGCTGTTCATGGACATGGGCGCGGACTACTCCGACGGGCTGCGCGTATCCGGCGATGGCTTCGAGCTGCACATAGCGCCGCTCGCCAGCCGCAGCGCGGTGCGCGTCGCGATCGAGTCAGAGCGCGAGGAATTCGCCCGCGAGCTGACCTCCACCGCGCTTGAGCTTATCCGCGCACTGGATAAATAGTTGAATCCCCCGCAGTTTTGGTGTAGAATACAGCTATACTTCAACAGGGGGTAAGCTCTATTATGATAAGAAGAAAAAATGAACGTATACACGAGACCAAGCAGGCGTTCGGCGGCATGGGTATGCTGGAGGCCGACCGTATCCTGAACGACGCCGACGAGATGCAGGGCAAGGGCCGGCTGTTCAACCACATCTATCTGCGCAAGAACTGCGAAGTTGGCTGGCATGTCCATCAGGGCGACGGCGAGGTGTACTACATTCTCAAGGGCCGCGGCGAGTACAGCGACAACGGCACGCTCACGACGCTCGAGGCAGGCGACGTTGCTTTCTGTCCCAGCGGCGAGGGGCACAGCATCATCAACCGCGACGACGAGACGCTCGAAATGATCGCGCTCGTGCTGTATATGTGATAGTGATCGGGACGGCAGCCGCCGTCCCGATTGCTTTACCCTGCCTTTTCTTTTGCCTATTGGCAATAGTCGGAGTCTGGCGGCCCCTCAGTCAGCCTTACGGCTGACAGCGTCTCGCTGCGGCTCGGTCACGGCGCGGCTCTGACATGTCATTCACTACCGCGCCGCCGCTTCGCTACCTAAAAGGGGCGCCAAGAGTATGCGTCGCAGCCAATGCAGCTCCCCTGCCACCATATTCCCATGCGTTAACAGTTTTCTTTCGCTTTGTTCAAAAATATTTGCGCTTTTGTTCATTACAAGTACACAAATGCATTGTATCTTATACCCACAAACAAAGAATAAGACAAACCAAGCAAGTTCAAATAGCAAAAGAGGTCTTTTTAATGTACCAGCCCGAAGATAATGATCCGATCGAACAGACAAACAATGTCAACGCAGAGGGTTCCTCTCCGGATAACACCGACCGCGTGAACGGCGAGTACCATTACAAAAACGGGTTTACTCAGAAAATATACTCCGACGCGCACTACGTCCCTGCGGACGAGAGCAACGATCCCCCCAGATACTACACCCCGCCTGAGAAACAGGAGAAGCCCCAGAGAGAGCCTAAGCCCTCCGACAACGGCGGGCACGGCAAGAAGCACGGCTATCTCAGATTTGCCTGCATCGCACTTGTGTGCGCGCTGCTCGGCGGTCTCTGCGGCGGCGTGATCGCCGAAAGCCGCCTGAACAGCAGGATCACGGCACTGGAGGACAGCGTGAACGCCGAACCCTCCGAGACTCCGGTCGTGAGCGCATCGAGCGCCCCGATCGCCGCCAGTTCTTCCGGCAGCTCTTCCGACAGTCTCAGCTGGGCGGAGATAAACGAGATAGCGAGCAAGCAGGTCGTCGGCGTGACCACCGAGGTCACATACACGAACTTCTTCGGCCAGACCAGCTCCTCCGCAGTCTCCGGCTCCGGCTTCGTCATCAGTGATGACGGATATATACTTACAAACTACCACGTTATAGAAACGGCATATCAGAACAACTACGCCGTCAACGTAATCACCCACGACGGTACGCGCTACGACGCCACGATAGTCGGCATTGAAGCCAGCAACGACATCGCCGTTCTGAAGATAGATGCCACCGGCCTCACCCCCGCAACGCTGGGCAACAGCGACAGCCTCGCCGTTGGCGACGATGTGTGCGCCGTCGGCAACCCCCTCGGCGAGCTGGAGTTCACCTCCACCTTCGGCCACGTAAGCGCCCTTGACCGTCTCATCACCACCGAAGAGGGCGGCAGCGCGATCAACATGTTCCAGATCGACGCGGCGGTCAACTCCGGCAACTCCGGCGGCCCCGTGTACAACACCCGCGGCGAAGTCATCGGCATAGTGACTGCCAAGTACAGTTCCTCCGGGGTGGAGGGTCTGGGCTTCGCGATCCCTATCAATGACGCGGCCAGCATCGCAAACGATCTTATCACCAAGGGTTATGTCACCGGCAAGGCTCACATGGGCGTGCGTATCGACCAGAGATACACCTCCGCTTACAGCCAGTATTACAATATGCCGGAAGGCGCGTATGTCTACTCCGTTGAGAGCGGCAGCTGCGCCGAGACCGCGGGACTCCGCGCCGGCGACATCATCACCAAGCTCGGCGAGAGCGAGGTCAAAAGCTATACCGACCTGACCCACGCCGTCAAGCAGTACTCCGCGGGCGACACGGCAGAGCTTGTGATCTACCGCGCGGGCGAGACGCTGACACTGAGCATCACCTTTGACGAGGAGGTTCCGGAGAACACCTCCGGCTCCACCTCCATCATGCCCGGTCAGGTTCCCTGACGGCGCATATTAAATTGCTACTTTTCTACTCCTATAAATCCTCTCTTTTCTCCCAAAACGAAGGACCGCACGGAATCCCGTGCGGTTCTTTGTTTTTGTGTGGGGAGGTTCGGCACGGGGGGGCGTCACATGGTCTGTACTTCGCTCTTTCTTTTCCCCGCATCGCCCTTGATTGACAAAAGAACTACTTGCCGCTAAGCGCTTGTAAATATTCGGGACATGCGTTATAATTGATGCGATTTTTATCTTGGAGGCCGCGTTATGGATCAATACCGACTCAAAAAGTACATCTCCGAAAACCCCGACGCCAAGCTGCGTGACCTGGTGACGAAGCTTTTGTACGACGATATTGTTGAGCTGCGCATTACCCCCGGTTCCAAGCTGAACGTCAATCAAATCGCCGCATCCCTCGGCATTTCGCGCACGCCCGTGGCAGAAGCCATCGGCAAGCTGGCCGAGGTCGGCTTTGTAATATCCCGCCCCGGGCAGAGCGGCAATTTCGTGCTCGATCTCAGCCTGCCCGACATGATCAACCTCTACCGCGTCCGCAGCGCGATCGAATGCGAGGCGGCGGCGCTCTGCGCCCACTCGGCGGACGATGCCACCGTGCGCGAGCTGAGCATGCTGGCGGATGCATTCAAGGACAGCGTCCTGCAGCGCGACATCCGCGGCATGAAGGACACCGATATGCCGTTCCACAAGATGATAATCGACGCCTGCGGCAACCCCTACATCATCCAGAGCTACAACATTCTGCTCCCGAAGCTGACGATGTATCAGTCCTCGATGCTGGAGTTTATCGGCCGCAGCGGCAATGAGGCGAACCCCTGGATGCCCAGCATGAAGTACCACCACACGGCGGTCGTTTCCGCGATACGGATGCGTCTGCCGGAGTTGGCGCGCCAGTCAATGGCCGACCATGTGGACACGAGCCTCAGCTTCACGACGCTTTCCGGCAACGGCGCCGACCCGTTCTCCATCCTGCGTGCGAAGAAATAAGGAATAGATAGTGCTGTAAGAACCCACCCGATCATTCGGGTGGGTTCTTCAGCTTGTCAAAAAAGTCCTGTGAGGACTTTTTTGACAAGCTTCATCCGCCGAGCATTTT
>OKSC01002515.1_pt1 | contig 15361 bp, 17 predicted proteins | sample 1601161 | NCBI WGS metagenome assembly OKSC01 (sample SAMEA3541552, study PRJEB24748) | human gut metagenome | biome: human gut; feature: human-associated habitat; material: faeces | place: China | collected 2012
CTCTTGGGGGATTTAAAGGGGGCCATTCTCTTTTGTGAAAGAGAATGGCCCCCTTTGCCCCGTGCAGCGCCTGCGGCGCTGCTATCCCCCCGCGGCGCGCTGCGCCGCTCAAAGCTCCGGTAAAAGATCTGATATCTCCGGAAACATGAGAAACGCCGTTTGAATGCCTAAATTCTGCGCAAGCTTGACCTTTTGCCGCAAGGTCTCTGCATCGTCAAACAGCACGAAGTGCGTGCCATTTCCCGCGGAGTAGGTGAAATACTTCGCCATCAGCTCGCGGGAAAAATAGACGGACGATGGATGCTTTTCCCGCAGGGCGAGCAGCTCTTCGCGCGTGAGCGGTGTGCCGCAGCCGGAGGGACAGGGGAGGGGAAAGTCCATCATTACGCGTTCCAAGTCGAGCGCCAGACGCTCCGCGCCATAGCGGCAGGCGGTTTCCTCCAGCAGCGCGCGCAGTGACCCGCCGGAAAGGCCCGTGCCGACGAGGAGCGCTGCGCCCTCGGCCGGGAGCGAGAGGGGGCAGTAGAGCGCCATCCCCCGCGCACTCAGGCGGGCGGAGAGACGCGAGAGAAACGAAAGCCGGTCAGAATACGGATTGGTCTCAAAGTCCGCCAGCACGCCCTGAAAGCCGCGCCTGACGCATTCCGCGACGATGGTGCGGCAGAGCGTGTCGATGCGTGGGATCGCCCCGGTGCAGCGGTCGGAAAGGCCCATGAGCCCGCCGCGCGGGAAGGCCGATGCGTCGCAGCGCGTCAGGCATCCGCCCTGACCGACGGCATAGGCCACGTGGACGAGCGGCAGTGCGGGCCTTGAGGCACACTCAGAGAGCGCCTTTGGCGTGATGGCGAGGTAGGTGAGCAGAAAAATCCCCCCTTGTGAAAAGCGCGTTCGGCGCGTATAATAACCGTAATACTTTTATGCGCGATGGGAGACCGATATGCTCAGATTGCTTTGCCCGCAATGGGTGTTTGACAATTACGAGGCCGTGACGCCGGAATTTTTGAAAGAGCATGGCGTGAAGCTGCTGCTCTCCGACCTCGACTTCACGCTCGCACCCAAAAGCCAGAGCGAGCCGGACGAGTCGCTCACGCGCTGGATCGGCGCGCTGAAGGAGGCGGGCATCGAGTTTGCGATTTTGTCGAACAATAGAAGCCCCGTGCGCGTGGAAAAGTTCTGCAAGCCGCTTAAAGTCGGCTACGTCGGCCACGCGGGCAAGCCCGGCACGCGCGGCTTTCACGAGGCGATGGCGCGCTACGGCGTGAACGCGGGGGAGACGGCAATGCTTGGTGACAAGCTGCTCACCGACACGCTCGGCGCTCGGCGCAGCGGCGTTCTGATGCTGATGGTCGAGCCGCGCGGCGGCGCGGTGGGTGCGTGGAACCATGTGCTGCACGCCCTGCAGCAGCCGTTCAAGGCCGCAAGCGCGCACGACGAGCGGAAAAAGCACTGAAATTTGCAAATTTCACCCACAACATCAAGAAAAACACTTGCATTGCCGCACTATATGCGGTAAAATACCATAGGTTTAGAACCGATACTTTGTGAATTTGAGGATAGCGATGATATCCTCGGGAATACAGGAGGAAATAGTTATGGCAACGATTACCGCTGGTGAGTTCAGAAACGGTAAAGTATTTGAAATGGAAGGCAAGTACTATCAGGTCGTCGAGTTCCAGCATGTCAAGCCCGGTAAGGGCGCGGCCTTCGTGCGCACCAAGATGAAGAACGTCGTCACCGGCGGCGTGACCGAAACTTCTTTCAACCCCACCGCGAAGTTCGAGGAAGTGGCCATCGAGCGCAAGAACATGGAGTACAGCTACAACGACGGCGATCTGTACTACTTCATGGATCAGGAGACCTATGATATGGTTCCCCTGAACCGCGATATGCTCGGCGATGCGTTCCGCTTCGTCAAGGAGAACACGATGTGCATGATCCTGTCCATCAAGGGCAATGTCTTCGGCGTCGAGCCCCCCAACTTCGTTGACCTTGAGGTCACCGAGACCGAGCCGGGCCTTGCCGGCAACACCGCGACCAACACCCTCAAGCCCGCAACGCTCGAGACCGGCGCGGAGATCAAGGTGCCGCTGTTCATCAACATCGGCGACAAGATCCAGATCGACACCCGCACGGGCGAGTATATCGGCCGCGCCAAGTAATAGACATTAAGTAAGCAGCAGCAGGAAAATCGTAGTTCCGGTAACAGAAAGGAGTTTTACGATGGGTATTTCTGAAAAAGTCGCGTATCTCAAGGGCCTGATGGAAGGCATGAACCTGAATGCGGATTCCAACGAGGGCAAGCTGTTCCTCGCGATCGCCGACGTTCTTGACGAGATCGCTCTCGAAGTCGAAGACCTGACCGACGAGGTCATGGAGCTCGGCGACGGCCTGGACGTCATCAGCGACGACCTCGGCGACGTGGAAGATATCGTCTATGATGAAGACGAGGACGACTACGAGGATGAGGAAGACGACGAGGACGACGAGGAGGAGTGCTACGCCACGACCTGCCCCGAGTGCGAGGAGGAGATCTTCTTCGACGATTCCGTCCTCGAAGACGGCAAGGTCGAGTGTCCCAACTGCGGCGCGACCCTCGAATTCGATCCCGCCGACCTTGTGGAAGACGAGGAAGAGAAGGACGACTAAGCGTCTGAAAACCGTATAAAGTAAAGGACCGCCACAGCAGGAAACTGCTGTGGCGGTTTTTGCTATTTTGAGGTTATGAAGCGGTGTGCTTCGTCTCCACTGTGCTCTTGTCAATGATCAGGATCACAAGGGACACAAGGAACATGATCGCCAATGCGATCTCGAGCACGGAATTCATGCTTGCGAGCAGGGAGGCATCCTTCCACTCGATGTAGGATGTCATATTTGTGGGGATATCATAAATGAAATGCAGCAGCATGGGAATGACGATGTTGCCTGACTTGAGATAGATGACCGCAAAGGTAAACCCGATGGCCCCTGACAGAAAGAAAGCGGAGGTGCTCCAACCGGTCACCACATGAGCCGCCCCAAAGACAAGAAAACTGACAAAGGCATAGAGCAGACGGCTCCAAACGCTTTTATTCCCGTGGAAATATCCTTCCAAAATGAGAAGGCGGTAATTCAGTTCCTCATAAAGGGCAGTCGTGAGCTGCTGCAATAGGATCCTTGCGAAAAACAGCCCTGCGGTGAGGCCTGAAATTCCCCTGCATCCGACATAGACGGCGGCCGCGTAGCACAGCAGAAATACGAGAAAACCGAGACCTGATAATATGGCAATCTTACTGTTATGAAGGCTTAGAATTTCCCTTGTCGTTTTCCCGTACAACCGTGTTCCGAGCATCAGGATGATGACTCCGAAAGCGGCGCGCAGCATACTGCTGAGCAGATACCATGGAATGCCAGACACAGAATTCACAATGAGCATCGATAACATGAGGAATGCTGCGCCCAGCACGACGGCCCAGAGGATTCCGCTAAATCGTTTATCCCATAATAATGGTTTCATCTTATTTAAAGCTATTCTCGTAAATATCAAAAAATCTGCTGACAAATTGGGCCTGCTGGCGCGCTTCCTCCGAGCCGGTCGTGGTTTGCCAGCCGTAAGTTTGGTAGGAGGGGTAATTGAGCTTTGAAAGCCCGAGCAGATGGAACTCTTTTCGGATGAGCGAAATGCCCTCCGGATAGTGCTCGCGCAGCGCGGCAAAGGCCTCGCCGGGGTCCTTGAAAACGGCATACCCGTCTTCTCCCGCGCCGATCGCAAAGCGCGCGTCGCGCTCGTAATAGTCCTCGACGTTTACATTCCCCCTGATGTTCCCCTGACCTGCGACATAGTCCTGCACACAGGGATTCGTCACTTTGTTGATCTTGCCGTTGAAAACAAACACGGCGGCAAGGATGAGGACGGAAAGGATCGCCAGTTCTGATTTTTTCATAAGTGCTGCCTCCTGTCGGTTGTCATTTTGCGGCAAAGCGCCTTGTTTGATTTCACTCTATCACGGGGCGGCTACAGTTGCAAGACAAAACGGCTGCGCCTACGGTTTGTTTACAAATTTCCGGTTGTACGGCGCGCGAAAGCGTGGTAAACTACCTCATAGCAACGAGCGGAGGCGCTGCCGCCGAAGCAATAGACCGGAAAGGAAGAACATACTATGAAAATTGCAATTCCCTGCGAGAATGGCGAAGTGATGCAGCATTTCGGCCATGCCACGGAGTTTACCGTTTACACCATCGAGGATATCAAGCCCATCGAAAAAGAGACCGTCACGTTTGACGATACCGACCACGAGAAGGTCGCGGGCGGGCTCAAATCCCGCGGCGTCGATCTCGTCATCTGCGGGAATATCGGCGAGGGTGCGCACGCCGCCATCGACAACGCGCATATGCTGCTCATTTCCGGCGTGACCGGAAATGCCGACGAGGCGGTCGACAGCTTCCTCCAGGGCAATCTGGAGCTGATGACCGGCGACAGCAGCGCGAGTGCCGGCGGCTGCGGCGCGGGCTGCGGGGCCGGATGCAGTGCATGCGGCGGTGGCTGCGGCGGTTGTGGCGGCGGCTTCCACGAGCCGTACGTCGAGACGCGCACGTTCACCGATATCGTCACGCTGACGGAAGATAACTTCCAGACTGAGGTGCTCGATGATCCGGGCCTCATCATCATCGACTTCTGGGCCGAGTGGTGCCAGCCGTGCAAGATGATGGCGCCTGTCTTTGCCGAGCTCAACGGGGAAGAGGACAAGGTCAAGTTCTGCAAGGTCAACGTCGACGAGCAGCCGAACCTCGCTTCGATGTTCGGTATCGACTCCATCCCGACGCTCGCCGTCGTGCAGGACCGCCACACGCTGACCGGCATGGTCGGTGTGCACGATAAGGCCGACATCAAGGCGATGCTGGAGAAGTGCAAGGCATGAGAATTCGATACAACGAAGACGCGGAGGTCGTCGCCCGCCTGCGCGCCGCGCTCTTAAAGCGCGATTTACAGTGCCCCTGCCGCTTGCAGAAGATCGAGGACAACGTCTGCATGTGCAAGGAGTTCCGCGACCAGATCGCTGACCCCGAATTCGAGGGCTACTGCCACTGCCGTTTGTACTACAAGGAAAAGTAGAAATTGGTTATAGACCTATGGTATTTTACCACACGTCTGAAAAAAGCACCGGCAAAGGCCGGCTCCGCATAAGAAAATATGCGGTTTTGCCTGCACCTTTTTGGCTGAAATACGACCGAAAAAATCTCCCCATACGCCAGTATGGGGAGATTTTTTCAACCGATTTCATCTCAAAAATTCATTATCAAAACTGCTTCGCACCGTAAAAGAGCAAATTTTGTGCGGAGCCGAGGCGCGGCGGCGCAGGCATGCTGTCGCATGGCAAGACGGCGCAACGAAGGAGTCAGTGCAAAATTTGCCTTTTACGGCGCATGTTTTCTTATGTGGAGCCGGCCAAAACGGTGCTTTTTCATTCCATCAAGCGCTGCATATCCTGCGGGATAGGCGCTGTAAAGTGTAATTCCTGTCCGGTGACCGGCTGGGTGAACCACAGCTCGTACGAGTGCAGCGCGGGACGGGCGATGAGGGTTTTGTCCTCCGTGCCGTAGAGCCAGTCGCCCGCGAGGGGATGACCGAGGTATGCCATGTGGACGCGAAGCTGATGCGTGCGACCCGTCTGTGGGTGCAGGCACAGGAGCGTGAAGCGGTCGTTTACTTGCAGAGTCTCGTACTCCGTGAGGCTCGGAAGTCCGTCCGCGCGCACGCAGCGGCGGATGATGGAGCCCTCCGCGCGGCCGATCGGCGCGTCGATGACGCCGTACGGCGGTTCAACTCTGCCGACGGCGACAGCGCGGTACTCGCGCCGCAGATCGCTTGAGTGCAGTGCGCGGCGCAGGCGGTCGTGCACATAGCCATTTTTCGCGGCGATGAGGAGACCGGACGTCCCTTTGTCAAGCCTGCTCACAAAATGCGGCACGCTGCCCTCGCCGAGATAACTCGTCAGCATCGCTGCAAGGCTCGGCGCGGAGGCGTCACCCGACTTCGGGTGCATGGCGACGCCCGCAGGCTTGTTGAGCACGAGCAGGTCGTCGTCCTCGTAGACGATGTCGGGCTTTGCCGCATTTGCGCAGTACAAGTCCTCGCGCGGCGTACGCTCGCTGAGGGCGACGCTGACAACGTCGCCCGCGTGGACGATGGCGTTGGCGTGGACACTCTGTCCGTTCAATAAAATGGCGTTTTCGCGCCATTTAAGGCTTTTGAGCAGCGTGTAGGAAAGCTGAAGACTGCCGCGCAGGATGCCTTTGACCATGCGGCCGTCCTCCTCCGGCGTCACGGTGTATGTGAGAATGCGCATGGAAGCCCTCCTTTCCCGAAGTAAACGGCGCGTAAAATTCACACATAGTATACCATCTTCGCGCGAAAAATGATATACTGAATCACACTTCGGCGCTGCCGAAAAACAAGCAACAGGAGGGCAATGGCATGGACAAGAGAACCATCTGCCTTTTGAACGATTCCTTTCCGCCCGAGATCGACGGCGTGGCGAACGCCGTCGTGAACTACGCGAAAAACATCACGAAAAGCGGCGAAAACGCCATTGTCGTCACGCCGACAATGCCCGGTGCGGACGACAGCGCGTTCCCATTCCCCGTGCTGCGCTACCCGAGCATCGACACGCGCAAGAAGCTCGGCTACGTGGCGGGCTATCCGTTTTCACCCGAGACCGCGCGCGTGCTGACGGAGCGGAAGGTCGAACTGATGCACACGCATTGTCCCATCACGTCGTGCCTGCTGGCGCGCTCGCTGCGCGCCGTGGTCGACGCGCCGCTCGTGCTGACGTATCACACGAAGTACGATGTCGACATCGCTAAGGCTGTGCGCGGCAAGCTCTTGCAGGAGAGCGCCATTCGCGCGCTGGTGCAGAACATCGCAAGCTGCGATGAGGTCTGGGTCGTGAGCCGCGGGGCGGGGGAAAATCTGCGCTCGCTCGGCTACGAGGGCGACTACATCGTGATGGAAAACGGCGTGGACGTGCCGCGCGGGCGGGTGTCTGACGAGGCCATCGCCGCGGCGACGGGCAGATATGACCTGCCGCAGAACGTGCCGGTCTTTCTCTTCGTCGGGCGGCTGATGTGGTACAAGGGTATCCGCATCATTTTAGACGCGCTGAAAACGCTGCGCGAGAAAAATGTCGACTTCCGCATGGTGTTTGTCGGCGAGGGCGCAGACGGCGCGGAGATCCGCAGCTATGCGGAAGAGCAGAAGCTCTCCGACCGCTGCTTTTTCACAGGTGCGATCTCTGACCGCGAGATCATCCGCGCGTGGTATGGCAGATCCGACCTGTTTCTCTTCCCGTCGACGTTCGACACGAACGGCCTTGTCGTGCGCGAGGCCGCAGCCAGCGGTACGGCGACTGTGATGATCCGAAATTCCTGCGCGTCCGAGGGCGTGGGCGACGGGCGAAACGGCTTTTGCATCGAGGAAAACGCCGCGGCGATGGCGGCAAAGCTCGAAGAGCTCTGCCGCGCGCCGGAGGTGATGCAAGTGGTCGGCGAAAACGCCCAGCGCGAGCTGTACATTTCATGGGAGACGGCGGTGCAGCGCGCCATGGCACGCTACGAGGTCGTCATCGACAATTACCGCAGCGGAAAATATCCGAAGCGCGAACGCTTCGGCGACGAGTTTTTCAAAACGCAGGGTGGGCTGATGGAGGCCTTTGCCAGCGTGGGCGAGCTGAGCGAGGAGATCGCCGCGGGGCTGCGCATCGAGCGCGACGAGGCGTTGCAGACCATTGTCCGTTCGCGGCAGGAGCTTCGCGGGCGGTTCGGCGAGACAAAGCAGGAGCTCGCCGAGCGCTACGAGACGATTTTGCAAAAAGTGGACCGCTATTTATGAGAAAAAGACGAGCGAAAATTCGCTCGTCTTTTCTTCTTAATCTTCGTGTTTTGGCTTTTCCGCGGCGAACCACATGTTCCACTGGAAGGAGTACGCCCTACGCGACGCCTCGTCCGCGCAAATTAGACGCACGCGCGACGGCTGTGCGTGCTCATAGCCGTAGTCCATGATGGCGCGCAGGACGCGGTAGGCGGCCTTCAGGTCGCTGTCTGTGCAGGAGAGGGTCAGCGTGTCGCCGTCCGTGAGCGGCAGAAGTTCGGCCGCATGGTCGGAAGAGGGGAGGGCGGAGATGTCCCCGCAGATGATCTCAACGGTCATGGCAGCCTCCTCAGCGGTTCAGATACGCGCGGCACTTCGCCTCCGCGTCGTGCGCAAGCTGTTCTTCGTCGACTGTGACAAGATGACCGTGGTCGACCGTCACACGGCCCTGAACGACTGTGTAGTCAACGGGTCCGCGCACGCCGACAGTGCCGAGCACGCTTTTGGGGTCAAAGCACGAGCCGACGAGCTCGAGCCTGCGCGAGTCGATCATGAAGAGGTCGCAGCACTTGCCGACCTCGAGCGAGCCGATGTCGTCGCTGCGGCCAAGGATGGCCGCGCTGCCGCATGTTGCCATTTTGAGCACGTCGTAACCGCTGGGGGCAGCTTTGCTGCTGTTCAGGCGGTGCAGCAGGAACGCGACGCGCAGTTCCTCCATCAGCGATGAGCCGTCGTTCGAGGCTGAACCGTCAACCGCGAGGCCGACCGGCACGCCGAGCTTCAGCATCTCGGGCACGCGGGCGACGCCGGAGGCGAGCTTCATGTTCGAGATCGGGCAGTGCGCCACGCCGGTGTGCGTCTTTGCCAGCACGCGCAGCTCCTCGTCGTTGAAGTGGATGCCGTGAGCGAACCAGACGTCGCTGCCCGTCCAGCCGAGGCGCTCCATGTACTCGAGCGGGCGGACGCCCTCGCGCGCGAGCATGAAGTGTTCTTCGTCCTTCGTCTCGCACAGGTGGGTGTGCAGGCGCACGCCGTACTCTCGCGCGAGCACGGCGCTCTCGCGCAGAAGGTCGGCAGACACGGAGAACGGTGAGCACGGGGCGAGCGCAACGCGGTGCATCGCGCCGAACGACTTGTCGTGGTATTTCTCGATGACACGGGCAGAATCGGCCATGATCTCGTCGACCGTCTGCACGACGCTGTCGGGCGGCAGGCCGCCGTCCTTGACAGAGAGATCCATACTGCCGCGCGAGGCGTACATGCGCGCGCCAATCTCGTCCGACGCGGCAAACTGCGCGCCAATGAGGTCACCCGCGCCCGCAGGGAAGACATAGTGATGGTCGAAGCAGGTCGTGCAGCCGTGCTTCATCAGCTCGCCAAGGCCCGTGAGCGTCGAGAGGCGGATGACGTCCTCGTCGAGGTTTTTCCAGATCTCATAGAGCGTTTTGAGCCAGTCGAAGAGCTCCATGTTCTGTACTTCCGGCAGGTTGCGGGAAAAGACCTGATAGAGATGATGGTGCGTGTTGACAAGGCCGGGGTAGCAGAGCATGTGGCTCGCGTCAATCACCTTTTCCGCCTCCTGCGGCAGATTTTTACCGATCGCGCGGATGAATCCATCCTCAGCATACAGATCGACGTTTTCATAAACCGTGTCCGCGTCATCACACGGCACCAGCGAACGAATGTTTTGAATGAGCAGAGTAGACATAGCAATACCTCATAGACCCGCGCCAAACGCAGGCAGATTTAGTGAAAAATAGCAAGAAGCGCATTTTGCTGCCTCCAGCGGCAAAACAGCTCAAAAGCCTCGCAGAGTTTCACGCCGCGCACGGCGTGAAATAAATTGGAATTCGTCGCGGAGGACGACATGCGCGCTCTATTTTGCGCCACGCACGGCGCAAATGAATTTGATCGTTTTTTGCCGCGGCGTGTACGTGGCAAAAAACACTTTGCGCGGAGCGAGTGTACGCGCCTGCGACGTGTGCGCAGAGCGGAGCGCGATCCTACTCAAAAACGGCAACCGATTCGGTTGCCGTTTTTGAAGATTTTTTATCTCTCTTCGCGGAAGTAGCTCAGACCCAGCGATGCGGGCGGCTGATCCTCGCGCTTCTTGCGCAGCGACACGATGATCAGAACGACCAGCGTGACGACGTAGGGGAGCATCTTGTAGAGCTCCTTGATGGCAAGGTTGGTGCCGGTGGGGATGAAGATATAGAGGATGTAGAACCCGCCGAACAGGATGGAGGCCAGCACGCTGACGTTCGGACGCCAGATCGTGAAGATGACGAGCGCGATGGCGAGCCAGCCGCGGTCGCCGAAGGCGTTGTTGGACCAGACGCCGCAGGCGTAGTCCATGACGTAATACAGACCGCCGAGACCCGCGATCATGCTGCCGATGCAGGTGGCGAGGTATTTGTACTTCGTCACGTTGATGCCGGCTGCGTCCGCCGTCGCCGCGCTCTCGCCCACGGCGCGCAGGTGAAGACCCGTGCGGGTGTGCTTGAGGAAGTACGACGCGAACAATGCGATGACGATGGCGAGGTAGGCAAGGAAGCCGTAGGACAGGAAGACCTGACCGAACCAGCCGCCGACATTCAGAGATTTGCTGAAATAGGCGCTCGTCGCGCTCAGCGCGATGGAGGGGACTTCACTGTCGGTCAGCTTGATGAGCGAGCCGCCGAAGAAGTTGCCGATGCCGACGCCGAACGTCGTGAGTGCAAGACCCGTGACGTTCTGGTTGGCGCGCAGCGTAACGGTCAGCAGGCAGTAGAGAAGGCCCATCAGAAGCGAGCCCAAAAGCGAGCAGAGCATCGGGATACCGATGGCGAGGAACGCGTTCATGTCGGCAGCCGGGGTGGACTGCTCGTAGAAGAACGCGCCGATGACGCCGCAGATACCGCCGACGTACATCACGCCCGGAATGCCGAGGTTCAGGTTGCCGGACTTTTCCGTCAGGATCTCACCGGTGCTGCCGTAGAGCAGGGGAATGCCCTGCATGACCGCACGGGGAAGGAAAGAAGCAAGATCAAACATCGCTCACGCCTCCTTTTTGCCCTTGCGCAGGCTGACCTTGTAGGTGATGAAGAATTCGCTGCCGATGATGAAGAACAGGATGATGCCCGTCAGGATATCGGCGAAGGAGTGGTTCAGGCCGAACACGCTGGAGATCTCGCTTGCGCCGCGGCTCAGAACCACGATAAGAAGGCTCGTGAAGATCATCATGATGGGGTTGAACTTGGCCATCCAGGAGACCATGACCGCTGTGAAGCCGCGTCCGCCGACGATGGTGGTGGTCAGCGTGTGGTCCGTACCGGCGGTGAGCAGCAGGCCGATGAGGCCGCAGATCGCGCCGGAGAGGATCATCGTGCGCACGATGACGCGCTCGACCTTGATGCCCGCATAGCTCGCGGTGCGCTGGCTCTCACCGACAACGGCGATCTCATAGCCGTGCTTGCTGTAATTGAGATAGATATACATAACGCCCGTGAGGATCGCCACAAGCAGGATCGGGAGGAGGTAGCGCTGGCCGCCGAGAACGGGGAGCCAGCCGGCCTCGGTATTCTGGTTGATGATACCGATCTTGCCCGAGCCCTTGGGCACTTCCCACACGATGATGAAGAACGCGGCGAGCTGTGTCGCGATGTAGTTCATCATGAGCGTGAAGAGCGTTTCGTTCGTGTTCCACTTGGCCTTGAAGATACCGGGGAGGAAACCCCACAGCGCGCCTGCCGCGACGGAGGCGACGATCATAATGACGATGAGAAGACCGTTGGGGATCTTGCCGCCAAGGCAGATCATGCAGGCCGCGGTGGCAAGGCAGCCGATGAGCACCTGACCCTCGGCGCCGATGTTCCAGAAGCGCATCTTGAACGCGGGCGTGACCGCGAGCGAGATGCCGAGCAGGATCGCGAGGTTATGGAACGTGACCCAGCTCTTACGCGACGTACCGAACGCGCCGTAGAGGATCGTGGAGTAGACCTTGATGGGATTTTCACCCGTCAGCAGCGTTGTGACGATCGCGCAGACGATCAAAGCGAGCACGATCGCGCCGCCGCGGATCAAAACGGCCTTGTACCAGGGGAGCGTATCGCGCTTGGCGATGTGGAAGAGCGACTGTTTCTTATTCATCCTTGTTGCCTCCCCTCACGAGCGTCATCAGTGCGCCGACCTCGCGCTTGTCGGTCTTTCTGGCGTCGACCACGCCGGAGACCTGACCGCCGCAGAGAACGACGATGCGGTCGCACAGCTCAAGCAGCACGTCGAGGTCTTCGCCGACATAGACGACGGCGACGCCCTTCATCTTCTGCTCTGTCAGCAGGTTATAAATGGTATAGGAGGTGTTGATGTCCAGGCCGCGCACGGCGTAAGCGGTCATCAGCACGGCGGGGGACTGGGCGATCTCGCGTCCGACAAGCACCTTCTGCACGTTGCCGCCGGACATGCGGCGCACGGGGAAGGACGTGCTGGGCGTGACGACACCGAGCTCTTCCCAGATGCGGTTGGCGAGCGCTTCGGGATCCTTGCGGTTGAGGAACAGACCCTTACCCTTGCGCCAGGAGCGCAGCATCATGTTGCCCGTCATGCCCATCGAGCCGACCAGGCCCATGCCGAGTCGGTCTTCGGGGACGAACGACATCGAAATGCCGCTCTTGCGGATCTTCATCGGGTCGAGACCGACGAGTTCCTTTTCCTTGCCGCCGTCGGGCGGATAGAACGTGACATGGCCGGAGGCGACGGGGTAGAGGCCCGCAATGGACTCGAGCAGCTCGCGCTGGCCGCTGCCTGCGACGCCCGCGATGCCGAGCACCTCGCCCGCGTTGATGGTGAAGCTGACATCGTCCAGACGCTTGACGCCAAGCTCGTCGTAAGCCGTCAGGCCTTCGATGACGAGGCGCTTTTCAACGTCCTTCGGCTCGGGGCGGCTGATGTTCAGGCTCACCGTGTGGCCGACCATCATGTCGGTCAGCGACTGCTGGTCAGCGTCCTTCGTGGCGACGTCACCGACGTATTCGCCCTTGCGCAGCACGGCCACGCGGTCGGACACGTCGAGCACCTCGTGCAGCTTATGCGTGATGATAATGAGGGACTTGCCGTCGGCCTTCATGTTTCGCATGATGGCGAAGAGCTTGTCCGTCTCCTGCGGGGTGAGCACTGCGGTCGGCTCGTCCAGAATGAGGATGTCCGCCCCGCGGTAGAGCACCTTGACGATCTCGACGGTCTGCTTCTGCGAAACGGACATGTCGTAGATCTTCTGATTGGGGTCGATGTCGAACCCGTATTTGTCGCAGATCTCTTTGACCTTTTTGCTGGCTTCGGCAATGTCGAGCTTGCCCTCAAGGCCGAGGATGATATTCTCCGTTGCGGTGAAAAGATCAACGAGCTTGAAGTGCTGGTGGATCATACCGATGCCGTGTTCGAACGCATCCTTGGGGGAGGCGATCGTGACGGGTTCGCCGTGAATGTAGATTTGCCCCTCGTCGGGGAAATAGATGCCGGAGAGCATGTTCATCAGCGTCGTCTTGCCGCTGCCGTTTTCGCCGAGCAGCGACAGAATCTCGCCCTCGTGCAGCTCAAGGTTGATGGCGTTGTTCGCCACCACTTTGCCGAACCGCTTCGTGACATTCTCCATTTTAACTGCGCATGCAGTTCCCAAGGCGGTCACCCCTTTTTCCGCTGGAGGGCACAGGAAGAAAGCCCCGCAGCATTGTATTTGTACAAGTCATATATTAGCATAATTGAACGGCGTTGTAAATGTAAAACAGAAAAAAACACAAAAAAAATTAGAAGCGTACAAAAATTTTTAGCAAAATAGCGAAAAGTGCCATAAAAAGAAAAAAGATATCGGGCTGCCCGAAGGCAGCCCGATATGTAGTTTGTAAGAGAAGCTTAGAACGCCTGGTCGAGCAGCGTGATGCCGTCGATCTGGAGCTGGAAGTACGGGGCGGAACGGGCGGTGGACTCAGCCAGGTAGCCGTCAGTCACGACTTCGGTGTCGGGCGTGTAGTCAGCGTCGGTGTCGACGTCAGCCATGTAAGAGGTGACAGCCTGGCCGCCCACGGTGAAGGTGGAGCAGTCGAAGACATGGAGCTCACCGCTCTCGAGCTTGGCGGTCGCGTCGGCGATGGCCTCAGCGGTGCCCTCGGCAGCAACGTTCTCGTTCAGGTCGGTCAGCACGACAGAGCCGGTAGCGAGGGTACCGGTCCAGTCGGCGTCGATGGCGTCGCCGTTCATGGCAGCCTTGATGGCATACTCATAGTAGGGAGCCCAGTCGATGCGGGAGGAGATCAGATAGGTGTTGGGGCAGGCAGCCTCGGTGGAACCGTTGTAGGAAACGTCGGGGACACCGGCGGTCTCGCAAGCGGTGGGAGCGCCCATGGAGTCGGCGTGCTGGCTGATGAGCTTGCAGCCGTTCTGAATGAGCTTCTGCGCGCCTTCCTTCTCGGCGGTCTCGTCATACCAGCTGCCGGTGAAGGTGACTTCCATCGTGGCAGTGGGGCAGACGGAGCGAGCGCCAAGGAAGAAGGAGGTGTAGCCGGAGATAACCTCGGCATAGGTGAAAGCGCCGACATAGCCGATCTTGGCCTCGTCCGCGGTGAACTCACCGTTGGCGATCATCTCGTTGAGCTTCATACCGGCAGCGATACCGGCGAGGTAACGGCCCTCATAGATGGAAGCGAAGGCGTTGTGGTAGTTGGAGAGACCCTCGGTGTGCGCCTTGGTGCCGGTGGAGTGGCAGAACTGCACGTCGGGGAAGTCCTTCGCGGCCTGGATCATGTAGTCTTCGTGACCGAAGGAGTCGGCGAAGATGATGTTGCAGCCGGCGTCGGCGAGCTCAGCAGCCTTGTCGTAGCACTCCTGACCTTCGGGAACGTTGGTCACGATGGTGTACTCGACGCCGAGCGTCTCGCAGGCCTCTTTTGCAGCGTTGATGAAGTTGAGGTCGTAGGTGGAGTTTTCGTCGTGGAGCATGATGAAGCCGACCTTGAAATCGGTGACTTCGTTGTTGTCCTGATCGTCGGTGTTGGTATCGTCCTTCTTATCGCCGCAGGCGACGAGGGCGAGGACCATCACGAGACTCAGGAGCAGTGCAAGGAACTTCTTCATTTCGGTAAATCCTCCTTAAATTTTACAGCAATCAAAAGATTTGAATACCGTTATCACCATGATACATAAAAAGGGAAAATTTAGCAACAGGAAAAAGAAAAAATGAGGGTCAAACTTGACCAAAAAAGCAGCATGAATTTTTGTCCATAGCGGAGAAATCACGAAAAAAAGGGTCCGCTTTTCGAAACGGACCCTTTTTAGGAAGGTTTGGCGGGATTTACATCTGCACGCGGGTGCCGGTCTTGCCCTCAATGCCCTCGGCTGCCTTTTCAAGCAGCGTGATGAGCGCAACGCGGCCGGGCTTGCTCTCAGCGAACGACATGGCGGCCTGGACCTTCGGCAGCATGGAGCCGGGGGCGAACTGCTTTTCGTCGATATACTTGCGCGCCTCGTCCGGCGTCAGGGTGTCGAGAC
>OKSC01002519.1_pt1 | contig 15352 bp, 16 predicted proteins | sample 1601161 | NCBI WGS metagenome assembly OKSC01 (sample SAMEA3541552, study PRJEB24748) | human gut metagenome | biome: human gut; feature: human-associated habitat; material: faeces | place: China | collected 2012
TGTTGACCGTCGGCGCGCCGAGATGATGGCCGAGCCGGTGGCCGTGGCGGACGACGTCCGTGAGGAAATGCGGATGCCCCATGAAATACTCGGCGCGAAGCATGTCCCCCTCGCGCAGAAGCGAGCGGATGTAGGTGGAGCTGACGGTGATGCCGTCGAGCTCGACCTTATCGACCACATCGCATGTAAGGCCGTTTGCCGCGCAGTAATCGCGCAGGCGCTCGGTATTTCCCTCACCGCGCCAGCCGAAGCGGAAATCGTAGCCGACGACAAAGCCGACGACGCCGAGCTCTGCCTGGATGCTGCGCAGAAACTCCTCCCACGGCATATGCATCGTCTCCTCCGTGAAGCGAAAAAACTCCACACGGTCGATGCCGAACAGCCGCCGGATGAGATTCGCGCGGTCAGGCGCGCTGTTGATGAGAGGCACGGGCGTGCCCTGCACGAGCGTGTCAGGGTGCGTGTCAAAGGTCATAACGGCACCTTCGATGCCGAGCGCTTCGGCGCGCTCGATCGTGCGGTTCAAAAGCGCCGCGTGGCCGCGGTGTACGCCGTCAAAAAATCCAAGAGCGAGAACGCATTTTCTCTCTGCCATGAATGATCAAACCTCAAAAAAACTTTTTACCGTAACGGCCTCGCCGTTTGCGACGCGCCCGATGGCGAGGAATTCGCCGTTTTCGGAATAAAAGCGCGTCTCTCCGTCCGGCGCGTCGGTCCGGAACGGATTTCCGCAGCGGCAGCGCTTTTCCTGCGCGGCGGTGAGCGTCAGAGACGCCGCCGCGGAAAAGAGCGTGTCCGCCGGGAGAAGCGTATCGCGGTCGGCACGCGTGAGCTCGCCGATGCGCCGGGCATTTTCCACGGAAAAGCTCCCGGAGCGCGTGCGCCGCAGCGCCGCCATGCACCCGCCGCAGCCGAGATACTCGCCGAGATCGTGGCAGAGCGTGCGGATGTAAGTGCCCTTCGAGCAGCGGATACGGAGCATGTGATCGCCGTTTTCCTGCCCGAGATAGTCGATGGAATGAATGGTTATGCGCCTTGCCTCACGATCCACCTCCCCGCCGCGGCGGGCGATGTCGTAGAGCTTTTGGCCGTTGATTTTAATGGCGCTGTACATCGGCGGGATCTGCTCGATCTCGCCGGTGAACCGGGGAAGAGCGGCGCGGACATCCTCTTCCGAGGGTAAGACGTCCGACGAGCGCAGAAGGTTGCCTGTAATATCCTGGGTATCGGTAACGATGCCGGGCCGGAACGCCGCGACGTATTCCTTCGTTTCCGCCTCGGCAAACGCCGCCGCGCGCGTGGCGCGGCCGACGAGCACGACAAGAAGCCCCGTAGCCAGCGGGTCGAGCGTACCGGCGTGGCCGATGCGACGCTCGCCCAGAATGCCCCGGAGCTTGGAAACGCAGTCCTGGCTTGTCCAGCCCTCGTCCTTATCGAGAAGCAGAATACCGTTTACGCCCATACTTCCTCCACGGCGCGGCGCACCGCGTCCGCCGTTTCGTCCGGCGGGAGATCCAGCTCGCACCCGGACGCCATTTTGTGTCCGCCGCCGCCGAACCGGGCGCAGACCTGCGAGGCATCCACGCCGCCGTCCGTGCGTAGGGATACCTTGCTGCGCGGCGGGTCAACGGAGAGCTCGCGCACCGTTATGGCCACACGGTTGCCCCGAACCTGTCCGGCGAGCGAGGCGAGATCGCTGCAGTCGTCCTCGGTAACACCGGCGCGGCGCAGCATGTCGAGCGTAATGACGGCAATATTGATCGCGTGATCGCGGTAGGAACGGAGCGAGGAGCACACCATGCCCTCGAGCGCGAGCCGCGCCGGGGACTTGGTGCGGAAAAAGATCTTGTTGAGCAGCGGCAGATCCGCCCCGGCGTCGCAAAGGCGCGCGGCGGCGCGGAACGTGGCGCTGTTGGTGTTCGCGTAGCAGAAGCAGCCCGTGTCGGTGGAGACGGCGATATAGAGAAGGTCGGCCTCCGTTTTGTCCGGCCCGCCGACCAGCGCATCGATGAGCGCGAGAACAAGCTCGCCGCAGGCGGCGCTGTGCGTCCAGATAACGGCGTTCTCCGGCTGCTCGCCGCGGGGAACATGGTGGTCGAGCTTGAGGGAGATCTTCCCTTCAAACCCGAGAGCAAGGAGTTTGTTCTCCGCCACGTCCACGCTCACGCACGTCTCGGGGACGAACCCTTCCGGCACATAGTACGGCGAAACGAAGGGGACGAACATCTCCGTGATCTCGGGGTTTTTATAAAGATGCGCCGTTTTTCCCAAACGGCGCAGTGCGTGGCACAGCGCAGAGGCGCTTCCGAGAGTGTCCCCGTCCGGCCTCTGATGCGTCACCAGAAGATAATTGTCGTGCGCGCGAAGATACGCGGCGCATTCCAGAAGTTCCATGGTTACCCGTTTTCCCCGTCTCTGGACGAAGCGTCGTCCAGATGACGGATGATGTCGTTGATGTGAGCGCCGTGCTCGATGGAGTGATCGAGCTCAAAGATCAGCTCCGGCGTATACCGCAGCGAGAGCGAGGTGCCCAGCTCGTGCCGCAGCCAGCCGCTGCACGATTTGAGACCCTTTTTGAGCTCTTTTTCGTTCACGTCGCCGAGCACGCTCAGATACACGGTGCAGTAGCGCAGATCGCCCGTCGTTTCGGTGCGGACGATGCTCAGCAGATCGCCCTGCTGCACGCGCGGATCCTTCACCTCGCGCAGGAGCGAGGCGAGCGTGCGCCGGATATCGTCGTTAATGCGCTGAATGTGATTGGACGGCATAATTTACCCTTCCTTTCTTTACAGCTGCTCGTTGACGAAGCACTCGATGACGTCGCCTTCCTTGATGTCGTTGAACTTTTCGACCTGCATGCCGCATTCGTAACCGGCGGAGACTTCCTTAACGTCGTCCTTGAAGCGGCGCAGCGAAGCAAGCTCGCCCTCGAAAATGACGATGTTGTCGCGGTTGACGCGCACGCTGCAGTTGCGCTGGATCTTGCCGTCCTGCACATAGCAGCCGCACACGGTGCCGACCTTGGACACGCGGAACGTCTGGCGGACCTCGGCGTGGCCGATGATGACTTCGTGGAACTTCGGCGCGAGCATGCCCTTCATGGCGGCCTCGACGTCGTTGATGCAGTCATAAATGACGCGGTACATGCGCAGCTCGACCTTGGAGCGCTCGGCGCTGTCGCGCGCGGCGTTGTCCGGACGGACGTTGAAGCCGACGATGACGGCGTTGCTCGTCGAGGCGAGCATGACGTCCGACTCGTTGATCGCGCCGACGCCGGAATGGATGACGCGCACGCGCACTTCCTCGTTGGAGAGCTTTTCGAGCGAGGTCTTGACGGCCTCGGCGCTGCCCTGCACGTCCGCCTTGACGATGATGTTGAAGTCCTTGAGATCGCCCTCCTGGATGCGGGCGAACAGATCCTCGAGCGAGACCTTCTTGCCCGCGCCCGCGGCAGCGGCGCTGCGCTGCGCGGCAAGGCGCTCCTCGGCGAGAGCGCGCGCCATGCGCTCGTCGGCGACGGCGTTGAACACGTCGCCCGCGGACGGCACTTCGGACATACCGGCGATCTCCACCGGGACGGAGGGACCGGCATCGGTGATGCGCTCGCCGCGGTCGTTCGTCATCACGCGCACACGGCCGACGGCGGTACCGGCAATGATGATGTCGCCGGTGTGGAGCGTGCCGTTCTGCACGAGAACGGTCATGATCGGGCCGCGGCCCTTGTCGAGACGCGCTTCCACGACCGTGCCGCGCGCCGGACGGTTCGGGTTGGCCTTGAGCTCCATGATCTCGGCCTGCAGCACGAGATTTTCCAGAAGCTCCTTGACGCCCGCGCCGGTCTTCGCGGAGATCGGGCAGACGATCGTATCGCCGCCCCACTCTTCGGGGACGAGATCGTATTTTGTGAGATCCTGTTTGATGCGGTCGGGGTTCGCGCCGGGGAGATCCATCTTGTTGATCGCCACGACGATCGGCGTACCGGCGGCCTTGGCGTGGTTGATGGACTCGATCGTCTGCGGCATGATGCCGTCATCGGCCGCAACGACGAGAATGGCAATATCGGTCACCATCGCGCCGCGGGCGCGCATGGTGGTAAAGGCCTCGTGGCCCGGGGTGTCGAGGAAGGTGACGGGGCTGCCGTTGACCATCACGCGGTACGCGCCGATGTGCTGCGTAATGCCGCCCGCCTCGCCCGCAACGACATTCGCGCTGCGGATGCGGTCGAGCAGGGAGGTCTTGCCGTGGTCGACGTGGCCCATGACGACGACGACCGGCGCGCGGGGGACGAGTTCGTCCTCGGTATCGACGTGGTCATCAATAAGACGGTCCTCGACCGTCACAACGACCTCGTGCTCCACCTTGCAGCCAAGCTCCATGGCGACGAGCGCGGCGGTATCGTAATCGATCACATCGGACACGGACGCCATCACGCCGAGCTTGATGAGCTGCTTGATGACCTCGACCGCCGTTTTCTTCATGCGGGAGGCGAGCTCGCCGACGTTGATCTCGTCGGGGATGCTGACCTTGAGCTGCTGCTTCTTCGCGACCTCAAACTGCAGGCGCTGCATCTTGTCGCGCTCTTCCTGGCGGCGCTTGGCGCTTGCGACCTGCTGCTGGCGCTGCTTGTTCTTGTTCTGGATCTTCTCCTTGCCGCCGCGGCGGATGTCCTTGTCCTTCCCGGCGTTGCCGGCGTTACCGGCGATCTTGTCGAAGCGCTCGTCGTATTTCGAGAGATTCGCTCCGGCGGAGCCGCGGGTATCGACGACGCGCTTTTCCACGACCTGCTTCGGCTGGGCGGGCTTCTCCGGCTTCGGCTTCTGCGGCTGCTGTACGGGCGCGGCAGCGGCTGCTGCGCCGGCCGGCGCGCTGCCGGCGGTCTTTTCCTGCGCGGGAGCGTCGGGCTTCTTCTCTTCCGGCGCCTTGGCGGGGGCCTTCTTCTCCTCCGGTTCGGGGGCGAAGATCTCGGCAATGCTGCCGACCTGGTGATGCTGCGTCAGATACTCGAAAATGAGATCCAGCTCGGCGTCCTCGAGAACCTGCATGTGGTTCTTCGGCGTCGTGGCATAGTCGGTGAGGATCTGGGAAATATCCTTGGAGGTCATGCCAAAATCCTTGGCAACCTCGTGAATGCGGTATTTAAAATCAAGCGCCATACTTATTTCCTCCTTTTTCCGCTCTCGGTGTGCTTACGGGGCGCGGCCTTCCGCCGCTTGAGCTTATCCTCGCGCTGGGCGAGAAGTTCGGCTGTTTCCTTCCAGCCGGGAAGCTCCTCGGCAAGCGCGGCGGCAAACCGCGCGGCGAGGGGCAGATCGGTGAAGCAGAGCATGCTGCATCCGCGCTTGCCCAGCATGGCGGAAAGCTCCGCCTTCGTCCAGGGCAGCGTCTGCAGCGGTGCGCGGTGACCGTACAGAAAACCCGCGGCGCGTTTCTGCGCGTTGGGGGAAGCGTCGGCGGCGAGCATCAAAAGCCGACCCTTTCCGGCGGCGATCGCCGTGCCGCTTCCTTCCTCGCCGACGGCGAGCATCCCGCCCTTCCGGGCGAGACCGAGATACTGCGCTGCCTTATCCATCGCCCGCCTCCAGTTCCGCCGTGAGCCGCGCCCACACGTCCTCCGGCACGGGGACGGACAGAGCGCGCTCAAGCGCGCGCGATTTGACCGCGCGCTTCAGACACTCGCTGCTGCGGCAGAGATAGGCGCCGCGTCCCGGCACCCTGCCGCGCAGATCGATGGAGAGCTCCCCCTCCGGCGAGCGGACGACGCGGATCAGTTCGGTTTTCGGTTTTTGTTCACGGCAGCCGATGCACTGCCGGAGCGGTACGGTTTTCGGCAAAAGCGCTCCTCCTGAAATGTATGTGGACTGGCGATGTTTGTTTGATGGGTGGTTTATTCGTTCGCGGCGCTCTCCGGCTTGATATCGATTTTATAACCGGTGAGACGCGCGGCGAGACGGGCGTTCTGGCCCTCCTTGCCGATGGCGAGAGAGAGCTGGCTGTCCGGCACGATCACGCGGCAGCTGTGGCCTTCCTCGAGCACCTCAACGGAGAGGACCTCCGCCGGGGAGAGCGCCGAGGCGATGTACTGCTCGGGATCCTCGCTGTATTTGATGATATCGATCTTCTCGCCGCCAAGCTCGTTGACGATGCTCGCCACACGCCCGCCGCGGGGGCCGACGCACGCGCCGATCGGATCGATCTCGGGATCGGCGGAGTAGACGGCCATCTTCGTGCGGCTGCCGGCTTCGCGGGCGATGGAGCGGATCTCCACCGTGCCGTCGAAGATCTCGGGTACTTCCAGCTCAAAGAGCCGCTTGACGAGACCGGGGTGGGTGCGGGAGATGAGCACCTGCGGGCCGCGGGTGGACTTGCGCACCTCGACGACATAGACCTTGATGCGGTCGCCCTCGGTGAGCTCTTCGCCCTTGATGCGCTCGGTGGCGGAGAGCATGGCCTCGGTGAATTCGCTGTTGGAGCTGATCTTGATGGACACGGCGCCGGTGCGCGGATCGATGCGCGTGACGACACCGGTGAGGATCTCGTGCTCCTTGGAGGTGAACTCGTCATAGATGATGCCGCGTTCCGCCTCGCGGATGCCCTGGATGATGACCTGCTTTGCCGCCTGTGCCGCGATGCGGCCGAATTTCTTCGTTTCGACCGGGATGCGGACGGTGTCGCCGATGCCGGCCTTCTTATCATAGTGATGCGCCTCGTCGAGCAGGATCTGCGTGGCGTCGTTCACATACTCGCTCTCCTCCACGATGGTCTTGAGAACGAACATGCTGATGGTCTTTTTATTTTCGTCCATGATGACCTCGACATTGTCCTCGCAGTCGGGGTTGTCGCGCTTGAAGGCGGTCAGCAGGGCCTGCTGGATCTTCTCCTGCATGTATCCGCGGGGGATGCCCTTTTCCTTTTCGATCTGCTCGATGGCGTCAAAAAATTCGGCGTTCATTGCACTCATCTATTTTTGCTCCTTACGTTATATCACGTTGTGATTTTTTACAGCACGCGCAGCCGTACCTGCGCGATCTGGGCCTTTTCAAAGGTGGTCTCTTTTCCGGCGATCGTCAGGGTAACGTCGCCGTCGCGGTATCCGGAGAGCGTTCCGACAAAGGACTTGCTGCCGTTCACCGGCTTATAGAGCCGCACCTCCGCGCCGCTGCCCATAAAGCGCGCAAAGTCGCCGGGGCGCTTGAGCTCGCGCTCGGCGCCGGCGGAGCTGACCTCGAAAACGTAGCTGTCCGGAATGGGGTCTGCCTCGTCCAACACGGGATCGAGCGCGCGGGAGAGCGCCTCGCAGTCGTTGATGGAAACGCCGCCGTCCTTGTCGATGTACACGCGCAGAAACCACTGTCCGGCCTCGCGGATGTATTCCACATCCCAAAGCTCCAGACCCAGCTTTTCGGCGACGGGCGCGGCCAGCGCGGTCACGGTCTCGGTGACTTTACTCATAAAAAATCCTCAATTTCCAGTTTCTGACAAATTCTTTTAAATCAACAAAAAGAGTGGGTTTTGCCCACTCTTCCTGTTTCTTACGTTCGTACGAGGGGATTATACCACCCTCCGCGCGCGATTGCAAGTGATTTCATTAAATTAATATAGAGTATACGGGAAATTTTCACCCGTTTACCCGTTCATTGCGGTGAGGACGTTGCCGTAGTCCACCTGATAGTTCGCGCCCTCGTAGGTGCCGTTGAGCATGGACATGGCGCGGTTCCATGCGTCGCCGCCCTCGGTATAGGGCTGGGGCTGGTAATTGTTCAGCGTGTTCGGCCCGAGCACGGTGCTGTCGGGGCCGACGGTGCTGCTCAGCGAGCAGGGAATGAAGGAATAGCTGTCGAGCGTTACCTTGCCGCCGACGCGCTTGAGCGTGAGCTGCGCGATGCCGGTGTCGTAAGCGCCGGGGTCGGTGCCGTTGCCGGGGTTGGTGTGGCCGCCGAAAATAAAGTTGCCGAGACCGTAGAAGATAACGCCGCCGTTATAATCCTCCGCCGGCTGGAGCCGGTGGGCGTGCGTGCAGTACACGGCGTTGAAGCCGGCGTCCACGGTGTAGCGGCAGAGCTCGGTCTGCACGTCGGTGGGTTCATAGTATCCCTCGCGGCCCATGTGCAGACACGCGATGGTGAAGTCCGCGCCCGCCTCCTCAAGCGATTTGAGCCCCGCGGCGATCTTGTCGCGCGACGCCGCGACGAGCTTTTCCTGCGCCTGCGCGGAGAGAATGCTCATGGCGTTGTAGGTGAGCTGGTTATAAAGGCAGTAAATGCCGACCTTCACGCCGCCGTCCTTTTCGTAGATATACGTTTCGTCCTCGCCCGCGTAGGCAACGCCCACGGCGTCGAGCGCGGCGGCCGTGTCGTCATAGGCGCTCTGGCCGAAGTCCATCGTGTGGTTGTTTGCCAGCGTCACGAACTCCACGCTGCCCGCGGTGAGGATGTTCGCGTAATCCGCCGGGGCGAGAAACACGAACTGCTCAATGGAATCGTAATACTTGTCCGAGAGGTTGCACTCAAGATTGGCGATTGTGAGATAGTCTTTTTCAAAGTACTGCACGGTTTTGGCGAAGGGATAGTCGTAGTTTTTCCCGACGACGGTCTGCAGCGCCGTGCCCCACCCGCGGCGGGTCTTAGCCTCGGCGAGCGTGCAGTCGCCCACCATGGAAACGGTGAAGTATTCGGGGCTCGGCTCCGGCGTGGGCTCCGGCGTCGCGGTAGGCTCCGCGGTGGACGCAGCCGACGGTTCGGGCGTGAGCTCGGGGCCGGAGGTCGGCGGCACGGGCGTTTCGCTCGCCGCCGGCGCGAGCGTCTCGGCGCTCTCCGCGTTGTTTACCGAAACGGCGCGCACGGCAACGAGCACAACGAGCGCGAGCGCGAGCAGACAGAAAACGATCAGCGCCGGAACGGATACCCGGCGGGAAGGACGGTGTTGCATGGCGTATCTCCCGTGTTATTCGGTGAAATGGATGTGGTTGTTGATGTGATCCTGACAGAAGCAGTGGTACCCCGCGCAGCGCGAGCAGTAACGGAACTCCAGCTCCGGATGGTCCGCGTCGGTGCGGCCGCACACGGCGCATTTGTAGCGGTACGGGGCGTTCTGCTGCTCGCGGCGGATGCGCTGCGCCTCGCGCTTGAAGTTCACGGTCTTGCGGATCTGCCCGGGCCGCCGGAAGTGTACGGAGCCGAAGAGCATATCCCCGCAGAAGAGCAGATAGTTGAGCGTCGCCACGACCGGCAGAAGATTGAGCGGGAAGCGGAGCGCGAAGATCTCATAGACGAAGTACGCCGCGTTCGCCACGGCGAGCCACTTGATCTTGATCGGGATGATGTACATGAACAGCACCCGCTGGTCGGGATAGTACGTTGCGAACGAGAAGAACATCGAAAGATAGATAAACTCCGCGCCGATACTCATCGTGATACCGCCGAACAGATAGACAAGGAAGGCGTACAGGATCGTGAACACCATGCCGGTGAGGAAATACATATTGAACTTGGCCTGTCCCCACTCACGTTCCATCGAGGTGCCGATGAAATAATAAAAGTAGAGGAACAGCAGCCCCCAGATGCCGCCGGTGTCCGGAATGAGCACGAAGGTCACCAGCCGCCAGATCTGCCCGCGCAGGACCATCTGCGGATTGAGCGCGAGAAAATAGCGCACCGTGCCGGTGCGGTCCATCAGCGTCAGCAGCCAGACGACGGCGTTGCCGATGATGAGATAGCGCATGAGATTTTCCACGCCGAAACGCGGATGGCGGACGCAGTAGCGCTCGACCCAACGCATGAATGCTTTCAAATCAAAACTCCTTTCCAAAGGAAAACTGTAACGGAATACTTAATTATACCACATCCGGACGAAATTTCAATCCGGGAATTGCCCGCCTTACGAATGCGGTTATTGTGAGGGTTCTGACGGAAGAGAGAAAGATATCCAATATCGTATAACACTCGAGGGAAGAGAAGCGCGTGACGGTCACCGCGGGCGTTAATATAATATGGTTAGCTGTTAACTGCGCCAGAGTCGGCCTTTGCTCGAGGATAGCAGTATAAAACGCTGTAAAATTTATTGTTGAATTTTACAGCAGAACGGCGTATACTATTCGCAAAGGAGTTGATCACTATGCCGAACATCAAGCCGATCTCCGATCTGCGGAATTACACGGAAGTATTGCAGGATGTAGCGGCGGGTGCGCCCGTTTTCCTGACGAAGAACGGCCGCGGTCGGTACGCCATTGTGGACATTCAGGATTACGAAAAAGCGCAGGCCACGCTGAAGCTTATGAGCGAGCTCGCAAAGGGCCGCCGATCCGGTGAGACCGAAGGCTATCTGACCCCGGAGGACATGAGAGCGCACTTCCGCGCCAGAGCGAATGAAGAATAACATCCATTATTCAGCGGAGTCCCGCCGTGATCTGGACGATATATGGGACTATATAGTGTCGGAGCTTCAAAACCGTGTCGCGGCGGAGCGCGTGGTGGATCGCATTCTGGACGCGGTTGAACGCTTGAAAGATTTTGCGGAAATGGGCGCTCTGCTCTCCTCCGTCGCCGACGTCGGCGGGGACTATCGGTTTCTTGTGAGCGGGAACTATATGGTTTTCTATCGTGTGAACGGAAGAGATGTTTTTATCGACCGAGTTTTATATGGCCGTCGTGATTATCTTCGGGTTCTTTTTCGGGATATGAGCATGAAGCAGGACGATTAAAAGTAACCGCAGCGGTTCCAATTTTTGGAGCCGCTGCGGTTTTCCTATCATATACTCAATCCATCGGGAGCGGGATGGGCTTTTTTAGCTCCAGACGGCCGTAGCAGACGAGCTCGGCCGCTTTGTCCGGCGGGATCATGCGGTCGTCTTCGGCGTGGGCGCGGTTCACGGCGAAGAGATACACCGTGCCGCGGCTGTCGGCGCAGAACTGCCGGAAGACGATCCCTCCGTCCGTTTCAAAAAGCCCGATGTCGCCGTCGTAAAGCTCGGTGCGCCGCCGGAGATATGCCGTGCCGCCCTTTTTGATCCACGGCGCGAGCGAATCGTCCGTGACCGCAACGGCAAAATCGGCGTCCGTGCCCTTCGGCACGGGGATGGAGTCCCAGAGCATGCGCTCACCGCCCTTCGCTTGTTCTTGCTCTCAGCATACCGATTCCGGACGGAAAGGTCAAGACGGCAGAAAAAAGAAAAAGCAAAAGTGGCGCTTTCCGTTGCAGATGGCGGGATCGTGTGGTAAAATATATTATCTATACCTATGCGCAATATCAATATGGAAATATAAAGAAGGAATTTAACGATATGGAAAACCGTGAACAGGAGATCCGTCAGGACAGGGAAGATCTGATCGAGGGGCGCAACGCCGTTGCCGAGGCGATCCGCGCCGGGCGGACGATCGATAAAATTTTTGTTGCCCGCGGCGACACCGACCGCACCCTTGCGCGCATTCTCGCCAAGGCGCGGGAAAACGGCATCGTTGTCACCGAGTGCGACCGGCGCAAGCTCGATTCTCTCAGCGCCACGGGCGCGCACCAGGGCATCATCGCGCAGGCGGCAATGCGCGAGTACGCCTCCATCGAGGATATTCTGGAGCGTGCCGCCGAGCGGGGCGAGGATCCGTTCATCGTCGTGTGCGACGAGATCGCCGATCCGCACAATCTCGGCGCGATTTTGCGCACCGCCGAGTGCGCGGGCGTCCACGGCGTCATTATCCCCAAGCGGCGCGCCGCCGGGCTCACCGCCGTGGTGGACAAGGCGAGCGCGGGCGCGGCGGAGCATATGCTCGTCTCGCGCGTGACGAACATCCCCGCGGCGCTCGGTGAGCTGAAGAAAAAGGGCCTCTGGGTCTACGGCACGGCGGCGGACGCTCCCGCCGATCTGTGGCAGACGAAAATGACCGGCCCTGCGGCGCTCGTCATCGGGTCGGAGGGCTTCGGCATGGGCCGCCTCGTTTCGGAGCAGTGCGACTTCACCGTGGGCATCCCCCTGCTCGGCAAGATCACATCGCTCAACGCCTCCGCGGCGGCGGCGATCCTTATGTATGAGGTCGTCCGCCAGCGCAGAGATTCCTGAGACGGAGGGAGCTATGGCAAAACGCGATACAGGCGGCGTTCCCCGGAGCTTCGGCGTGCCGGGCTTCTCGCTCGAGAGCATTCTCGAGGAGTGCCGGGACAAGGCGCCGGAGGAGACCGCCGCGCCGGAAACGGCGGAAACGGAATACCGGCCGGAGACGGAGGGCTGTTCCTCCGAGCAGGCGGATTACCCGGCAGAGACGGAGTACGAGGCCGAATATCCGGACGAAGAAGCGGAATACCCCGAATACGAAGAATTTGATACCGGCGAGCCGGAGTATGAGACCGAGCCGGACACCGCGCCGGACGAGCCGGAGGAGACCGGGGAACCGGACGGGCGGTACTATGAGGACGCGCCGGAGCCGGAAGAGACCGCCGAGGGCGAAATATACGACGAGGGCTTTGAGGACGACGCGGACTTTTATGCCCCGCCCCTTGAAGCGCCGGACGAGCCGGAAGCCTCGGAAGAAGGCGAAGAGCCGGACGAGCCGGAGAAAAAAAGCAGAAAGAAAAAGGGCTTTGGCAGCGTGTCCCGCCGCGGGCGGGGCCGCGCGCCGGGGCCTTGGGGCAAGCTCGTGGGGCTTCTCGCCGCGGCGTCGATCCGCCGGGCGAACGATCTCTCCCAGCCCGACCCGGAGCCGGAGGACGTAACGCTTGAAATGCCGCCGCAGCGCGCGGCGAAGCATTATGCCGCGCAGATGCCGAGTTTGCGCCTGCGCTTCTTTGCGGCGGCGGCAGTCTGCGTGCTGCTCGCGTGGATCACTCTTTCGTATGACTTCGGCCTGCCGCTGCCCGGCAGTCTCGGCACGAACGCGAGAGCGACGTCGCTCGTGTGTCTCATCGGGATGCTCTCGGTGATGCTCATCGGACTGGACGTTGTGACGGCGGGCGTCATGGGTCTCATCCGCGGCCGCGCCGGGGCGGAATCCATGATCGTTCTCGCCGCGATCGCCGCGGCGGCGGACGTAATCTATATCGCCGCGAGCGGCGACGGCTCGCACGGCGTCACCTTCGCGGTGATCCCCGCGGCGGCGGTCATGTTCGCGCTGCGCGGCGCGTGGTACAGCTGCCGGGCGTACGCCGATTCCTTCCTTGCCCTGCATCACGCCAAGGACGCCTATGCCGTCACCTCTGAGGTGCTGCCGGGAAAGAAGGAGCGCATCCTCATCAAGTCTCGCCGCTCGTCGGACGGCCTTGTCCGCCGCAGCGAGGAGCCGAGCGGCGCGGAAGCGCTCGCCATGGAGGCGTTTGTGCCGATGGCTGTCGGCTCGCTCGCGCTGGCGCTGGCTCTGTCGCTCGGCGCGCAGGATATGAAGGCGTTTTTCCATCTCTTCTCGCTTATGACGGCGCTTTGCGTTTCGTTCAACTGGACGCTCTCGTTCCCGATCCTCTTCTCCCGCACGGCGCGCCATCTCATGATGCGCGGCAGCGCTCTGGCCGGATGGTCCGGCGCGCGCGATGTCGGCCGGTCGCGCCGGCTCGTGCTCACCGATACCGACATTTTCCCCGAGGACGCCATCGAGATCACGGGCGTGCGCTTTATGGACAAGAGCCGCGCCGCGCAGGTGCTCGGCATCACCGGCAGCATGCTCGATGCGGCAGGGACGGGGCTTGCCGCGCCCTTTGCCGAGCTGATGCGCCGGAAAAACGCCGCCATGCAGACCGTGGAGGATTTCTCCGTCGGCGAGGGCGGCGCGAAGGGTATGGTGCAGGGCGAGGAGGTCCGCATCGGCACGCTCGCGTATATGCATCTGAGCGGCGTGAAGATCCCCGACAAGATCAAGGAGGAAAACGCGCTCTATACCGCCGTATCCGGCGAGCTGGCGGCGGTGTTCCCGCTGCGCTACCGCCCGATGGCGAGCGTGCAGCGCGCCCTAGCCGCCCTGCGCCGCGAGCATCGCAAGCCGATCTTCGCCGTGCGCGACTTTAATCTTGACCCTCTTCTTCTGCAGAAAACGTTCGGCGTATCCGCCGAGGGCTTCCAGTTCCCGTCTTCCGCCGAGCGGTACCGCATTTCCGGCATCCCCGCCTCGGCGGGCAGCCCTGCCGCCGGTATGATGGCGCAGGACGGTCTCGACACGCTCGTGGACTTTGCCGAATGCGGCACGAAGCTGCATTCCTATGGCCGCGTGTGCGCGTGGTGCTGCGTCATCTGCGCCGCGCTCGGCGCGATCCTTGCGGTGGTCCCGGCGTGGCAGGGACTGTGGACGGCGATCGGCGCGGGGCGTGTGCTGCTCTATATGCTCGCGTGGATCATCGTGCCGCTGGCGCTGCGGACGCTGCTGCAAAAATAATTATTGCCAAAAAAACTGTCATAGTGTATAATTTATCCTCGTGGCGCTCCCTTGTTTTTTCGGAAGAATGACAAGGCCGATTCACAGGACAATGAATTAAAGTTTTTTAAGATAACTATAAGGAGAGGACAACCCATGAGCTACACAACCAAGGACATCCGCAATGTCTGCCTGCTCGGTCACGGCGGCAGCGGCAAGACCACCCTTACCGAGAACATGCTCTACCTGACCGGTGCCATCGACCGTCAGGGCAAGGTCAACGACGGCAACACCGTCTGCGACTATGACGCGGAAGAGATCAAGCGTCAGGTAACGATCTCCGCGGCTATCGCTCCCATTTCCTTCGGCGGCAAGAAGATCAACGTGATCGACTGCCCGGGCTTCCAGGACTTCGCCGGTGAAGTCGCCGCCGCGCTGCGCGCGGTCGAGGCGGGCATCATCTTCTGCACCGCGAAGGACTCCGAGGACGACACGGTGGCCGGGCTGAACATCGGAGCCGACGACTACATCACCAAACCCTTTTCGGTCCGCGAAGTGCTGGCCCGCGTGCGCAGCGTACTGCGCCGCACGTCCGCCGCACGCGTCGAATCCGAAAGCATCCGCTTCGAAGGCCTGGAGATCGACCTCCGGCGCAAAGTCTGCACGCTCGACGGCAAGGAGCTGCAACTCACCAAGAAGGAGTTCGAAATCCTGGCTCTGCTGCTCTCGAACCGGGGCGTGATCTTTTCACGCGAGGAGATCCTGCGCCGCATCTGGAGCGACGAGGTGATCGTCCTCGACCGCACGGTCGACGTGAACATCACACGCCTGCGCCGTAAAGTCGGACCTTACGGGGAACACATCGTAACGCGCCTGGGCTATGGCTACGGCTTTGAAGCATAAACTTTCCTACCACCGGCGGCTGTTCCTGCTGCTGCTCGCCGCGTTCATCAAGGGCGTGGATGAGTATCAGGAGCTTCTGCGCTGCTCCGTCGCCTTCGCGGGCAACGATCACCGTCTCGGCGCGCAGGAAG
>OKSC01002522.1_pt1 | contig 15337 bp, 10 predicted proteins | sample 1601161 | NCBI WGS metagenome assembly OKSC01 (sample SAMEA3541552, study PRJEB24748) | human gut metagenome | biome: human gut; feature: human-associated habitat; material: faeces | place: China | collected 2012
GGCATGCCCGGCCCCTACGGGGGGGTGGAAAGAGGCAGGAGGGGTGAATTTTCCCACTACAACAAAAGAGGAGAGGCGGGCCTCTCCTCTACTTATTTATATATATATAGCTTACTTTTTATGGTACATCCTGTCGTCTTCCTCATAGGTCGGTTCGCAGGTCAGGTACATGCCGAGTTTCTTTAAAGTGTCAGCATCCACGCTGGAGAGGATGACGGTGGAATGGATGTCGCAGCCCTTCAGGTTGGGGATCTGCTCCATGGCCTTGGCGGCGTATTCATTTTCGGAGACCGAGCTGGACAGGGCGATCAGAATCTCGTCGGTGTGCAGACGCGGGTTCCTGCTGCCGAGGTAATTCGTCTTGAGCGTCTGGATCGGTTCGATGGCGCGGGCGGAGACCAGATCGGTCTCCTGATCGATGCCGGCCAGCTTTTTCAGAGCGTTCAGCAAGGCCGAGGATGCCGCACCCAGCAACGGGCCGGTCTTCCCTGTGACAATCGTGCCGTCGGCCAGTTCAATCGCAGCGGCAGGCTGACCGTCAGTGGCTTCGGACATGGCATGGGCACGCTTTTCAACCTCACGCTCACCCAAGGCAATGCCCGCCTGGTTCATGAGCAGCTCGAGCTTGAAACGTTCCGGTTTGACAACACCGCTGGCCTTCTGGTCGCAGAGGCACTTGAAATACCGGCGCACGATCTCATTCAGTGACGCTTCACGGCAGACATCGTCATCGATGATGCAGTTGCCTGCCATGTTGACGCCCATATCTGTCGGAGAGCGATAAGGGCTCTTGCCTGCGATCAGCTCAAACATTGCATTGACGACAGGGAAAATCTCCACATCGCGGTTGTAGTTGACCGTCGTCTTACCGTAGGCTTCCAGATGGAACGGGTCGATCATGTTGACGTCGTTCAGATCGGCGGTGGCGGCCTCGTAGGCCAGGTTGACGGGATGCTTGAGGGGCAGATTCCAGATGGGGAAGGTCTCGAACTTGGCGTAGCCCGCCTTGACACCGCGCTTGTACTCATGGTAGAGCTGGGACAGGCAGACCGCCATCTTGCCGCTGCCGGGGCCGGGGGCCGTGATGACCACCAGCGGGCGCTTGGTCTCGATGTAATCGTTCTTGCCGTAGCCGTCATCGCTGACGATGTGGGCCACGTCGTTGGGGTAGCCGGGAATCTTGTAGTGGCGGAAGGTGCGGATGCCCAGGCCGTTGAGCTTCTGCTCAAACGCCGTGACCTCGGGCGCATCGGTGTACTTCGTCACGCAGACACTGCCCACAAACAGGCCGACGCCCTGGAAGGCATCGATCAGGCGCAGCACGTCCACATCGTAGGTGATGCCGTAGTCACCGCGCATCTTGTTGGCGACGATGTCCTCGGCGCTGATGACGATGACGACCTCGGCCTGCTCCTTGAGCTGCAAAAGCATCTGCAGCTTGGAATCAGGCTGAAAGCCCGGCAGCACGCGGGACGCATGGTAGTCGTCAAACAGCTTGCCGCCAAATTCCAGATAGAGCTTATTGTCAAACTGGGCGATACGCTCCCGGATATGGGCGGACTGCATCGCAAGATATTTGTCGTTATCAAATCCGATCTTCATCTACATTCCCCTTTTCCTGTGCTTAAACCATTATGAAATCAGTATACCATTTTTCGCGGCGGCTTGCAATGGGGTGGGCGCGCTTTCCTGGCCGGAAGAGGCCCTGCGCGCCAACATTATCGCGCAGGTCAGTCTGGCGCTGAACCGCATCTGGACCGAGTGGTATCCCAGCCGCGGGTACAGCTTCAACATCACGGGTTCGCCGGGGTACGACCAGGCCTATGTCAACGGGCGCACGGTGTTTGCGGTCATGGAGCGGCTGACCGCCGAACTGTTCAACACCTTTGTCCAGCGCAGCGGCGACGCCGAGCCGTACTTTACCGAATACTGCGACGGCAAGACCGTGACCTGCCCCGGCATGAAGCAGTGGGGCACGGTGGACCGCGCGCGGGAGGGCATGAACGCGCTGCAAATCCTGCGGTACTACTACGGAAACCGCGTGCAGCTGGTCACGACCGACAACATTGCCGCCATCCCGTCCAGTTATCCGGGCAGCCCGCTGCGGCGCGGCAGCACCGGGACGAATGTGCGCATCCTGCAAAAGCAGCTTTCCCGCATTGCCAAGGATTATCCGTCCTTCGGCAAGCCCGCCGTGACCGGCACCTTCGACGAGGCCACCGAGAACAGCGTGAAGAAATTCCAGAAGCAGTTCAGCCTGACGGCGGACGGCGTGGTCGGCAGGGCAACGTGGAACAAGGTGAGCTTTATTTATGTCAGCGTCAAGGACCTGGCTGAGCTGACGAGCGAGGGGGAGACTGCCGAGGGCACCCAGAGCACGGGCGGCTGGCCGGGGACTGTTCTGCGGCGCGGCAGCACGGGCAGCAGCGTGGAGCAGGTGCAGTTCTGGCTTTCGGATTTAGCGCAGTTTGATTCGTCGCTGGTGCGCGTGACGGTGGACGGCAGCTACGGCGCGGCAACCGAGCGGGCCGTGCGGGCGTTCCAGCAGAAGCAAAGCCTGACGGCGGACGGCGCAGTCGGGCAGCGCACCTGGAACACGCTGTACGCTGCGTGGGTCGACGCGCAGAGCGACCTGGGCGGTACAGCGTGGCCGGGCACAGCGCTGCGGCGGGGCGCCGCCGGCATGGAGGTGCGGCTTGTGCAGTTCTGGCTGCGGCTGGCGGCGGACAACTACAGTGCACTGCGCACCGTGACCGTGGACGGCAGCTACGGCGCGGCGACGGTCAGCGCGGTGGAGGCATTTCAAACGCTGTTTGGGCTGACGCCGGACGGCGTCGTCGGGCGCAGCACATGGAACAAGCTGAAGGAGGTCGGGCTGGCCGTGGCGAACAAAATTGTGGCCGCCAACGTCGCGCCCGGGCAGTTCACGACCACCACGCGGGCGGGCAGCAGCGGCACCGCCGTGCGGGCCGTGCAATACTACCTGCGGCGGCTGGCGGCCTACTACAGCGATGTGCCGCGCGTGGCCGTGGACGGAAAATTCGGCGCGGCGACGACGCGGGCCGTTAAGGCGTGGCAGTCCCGCGCCGGACTGACGGTGGACGGCGTCGTCGGGCGGCTGACGTTCCAAAGCCTGTACAACGCCGCGCAGGCACTCGAAGCCAGCGGCCCCGTTGTGCGCACGGTCAGCCTGCCCGCGCCCGCCGCCACGCTGCGCCCCGGCGACACCGGCGCGGCGGTGCTGCGGCTGAATCGGCTGCTGCTCTTTTTGAGTCAGTGGATACCGGAAATCAACTTTACGGCCAGTGACACGCCCGACAATACCTTTGACCTCGAGTTGGAAACTGCCGTGCGCAGTGCGCAGCGGTACTTCGGGCTGACCGAGACCGGCGCGGTGACGGCGGCGGACTGGAAGGTGTTCCGCGATGCCGCCGAGCAGCTGTTAGCCGCGAACCCCGCCGGGCCCAGCCCCAAACCGGGCGGCGTCTGGCCCGCCAGTGCGCTGGCACTGGGCAGCGCCGGGCCCGCGGTCCTGCAGGTGCAGAAGTGGCTGAACATTATCGCCGCCGCGGACCAGACCGCCGATTTTGTGCCCGAGACCGGCCTGTTCGACACCGAGACCCAGGCCGCACTGGAAAGCTACCAGCTGACCGCCGGGCTGGAAACACTGGGCGTCGTGGACGCCGACACATGGGAGAGCCTGCGTCTGGCCGCGCAGGGGCTCTGCCGCGAATGTCAGGAGGGATAAGCTATGCCAAAGGTCTACGTGTATGACTCCTATGACAACAAGTTTTTCCGCTATACTTTGCGTGAGAACGACCCGATGCCCTACAGCACCGATACAACGCTGCGGGTGCGGGAGTTCCGCGGGTCCAGCAAGAGCAACGTGCTCTGGACGACCACCGCTGCCATGGAGGCGTGGAACCTGACCCGCCGCACCTACGGCAGCGGTATCCCGGTGGGGTACGCCTTCAAGCGCATCTGGGAGGGCGGCCACGGCACGACGAGCCAGCACTATGCGGGCGTGGCGTTCGACGTGGGGCAGAGCAGCACTGCCGCAAATCGCCGCAAAATTTACAACGCCGCTGTGCGGACCGGGGCGTGGGGTTACGTGGAGCCGCTGTCGATGACACCCACCTGGGTACACTTTGACCGGCGGTACGGCAAGCCCGCGTGCCGCAGCACGACGGCAGGCTACCCCACCGTGCGGCGCGGCAGCCGCAACACCTACGTGCTGATTTTGCAGGACGCGCTGAACGCGCTGGGTTATTCGACGAACACGCTGGACGGCATCTTCGGCCATGCGACGGAGAACGCACTCAAAGCGTGCCAGCGGCGGTTCGGCCTGACTGCCGACGGCGTATGCGGCTGCGCCAGCTGGAAAAAGATCGCCGAGGCGACGGTGGGGATCGGCAAAACGGCGACGGTTATTGATTCTTGATTTATCTGCTGGTATAATAAACTTGCCCCCTCCCAGAGGGAGCCAAGGAGCTGCACTATATTATATAAGGAAGTGTTCCCACATGGATATGCTGGAGTTTTTGCGCACCCGCCGCACCTACCGCCGCTTTGAACAGCGCCCTGTTGCGCCGGAGATCCTGACCGAGGCCGTCGATGCGGCACGGATAGCCAGCTGCGGTGCCAACCGCCAGACCGTGCGGTACATCGTTGTGCAGAGTGCGGACGCCGTGGCCGCCGTGCAGCCGCTGGTACACTGGGCCGCCTACCTGCCGCCCGAGCAGGGCCAGCCGAAGCCCGACGAGCTGCCCACCGCGTTCATTGCGGTTTTGCAGGACGATAACCTGCCCGGCGCGTCCGATGTGGACGTCGGCCTGGCACTGGGCAGCCTGACCGCCGCAGCCTGGGCACACGGCGTGGGCAGCTGCATCATGGGCGCGATTGACCGCCCGGCCCTGACCAGGCTGCTGGCCCTGCCCGATGGCGTGCGCCTGTGCTACATGGTCGCGCTGGGCTACCCGACGCACGCGAGCAAGCTGGTCGAAATGCAGGACGGCAGCGTCAAGTATTATCTCGATGAAAACCGCGGCTACTGCGTGCCGAAGCGCAGCATGGACGAGGTGCTGCTGAAAACGCTGTAAAAGTAAAAATCGCAGTCCCGATGATGAAATCGGGGCTGCGATTTTTTGTATCCGTCAGAAGCGGCGTCTTTCAGCCTTATCCCAAAATGGCAAAGCTCTGTGCGCCCAGGGACAGCGTGTCGTTGACGATCTCCGCCTTGCCGATGGTGTACTGAATTTTCAGATCCTCGGCCAGCTCCAGCGGCAGCTCGATGGAGACACCCGCCGGGTTGACGGCGCAGATCAGATCGCCGCGCTGCCAGACGAACGGGCGGTAGTCGTCCTTCGCCTTGGGTGCGTACAGCACCTTGAACGGCGCGTCTGCGTTCAGGTCAGCGTGTGCATGACGGAAAGCCAGCAGCGACTTCACGCTGTTCAGCAGGCTGTCGGGGTCGTCCGCCTGGGCGGCCACAGTGGGCGCATCGGCGGCAGTGTCCACAGGCAGATAGATATCCTGCGCGTCGGCGGTGGAGAAGCCGTGGTTGGCCGTGTCGTCCCACTGCATCGGCGTGCGGGAGCCCGTGCGGAAGTAGCCGCCCTCCTTGGTGGGCAGCGGCAGATAGCGCATACCGATCTCGTCACCGTAGTAGACGAAGGGCGCACCGGGCAGCGTGAAAATTGTCGCGTAGGCCAGCCGCAGCTCGTCAGTCGTCAGGCCCGCGGAGGGGCGGATCGTGTCATGGTTGCAGGTGATGAAGCACCACAGACCGTCCTTGTGGGTGGCCTTGTAGGCCGGCAGGTACTCGTCCAGGAATTTGTCAATGCCGGTGCCGGAGTTCTTGCAGAAGTACGCCTTGCCGATGTTGTGCGGGTTCGAGTCCATCGCACCGTCATAGTTGCGCATGAGCCAGCTGTAGCCGTTGCCCTGCCAATTGAGATAAAAGTCCATGTCAAAGCCGTTTTTCAGCGACATACGCGGGCCGTTCCACTCGGCGATGAGCGCGGCCTCGGGATACTCGACGTCCAGCATATCCCGGATATTGCGCCAGATCTTGCAGGTGTACTTTTTGTTCTTAGTGTCATTCTTTACAAGGCTCGACGCCATATCGACGCGGAAGCCGTCGCAGCCCATGTCCAGCCAGAACCGCATGACGTCCTTCATGGCCTCCACCGTCGCCACGCAGGCGGGATCGTCGGTGGGCTTCTGCCACTTCTGGTTGATCTTTCCATAGCCGTAGTTCAGCGCGGGCTGGCACTTGAAGAAGTTCAGGATATACGTGCCGTTGCGCTCGGTCTCGCCGCCGATGAACGGCATCCCGTCGCCGGAGGCAAAGCAGGAATCCGTCCAGATAAAGCGGTCCGAGTATTCGTTGTGCCCGGGCTTGCAGCTGGCCTTGAACCACGGGTGTTCCTCGCTCGTGTGGCCGGGCACCAGGTCGAACAGCACACGGATGCCCTTCTCATGCGCGGCCCTGAACAGCGCGGCGGCGTCCTCGTTCGTGCCGTAACGCGGGGCGATCTTTTTGTAGTCGCGCACATCATAGCCCGCATCCTTGAACGGCGAATCAAAGCAGGGGTTGATCCACAGGGCATTGCAGCCAAGGTCCCTGATGTAGTCGAGCTTGGCAATAATGCCCTGCAAATCACCGATGCCGTCGCCGTTGGTATCATAGAAGCTCTGGGGGTAGATTTCATAGAACACTGCGTCTTTCAGCCACTGTTTCATGAGATGTCTCCTTTACTATAATAGACAGATAGAATATCCACGGCAGCCCGCAGGGGCGCATTTCCTGTGCGCTCGGGAGGTTTTTCCCGCCGCGCACGGCCACGGGCGGATATGGAATCCGCCCCTGCGGCGCTCCCTGTCAGTTTGCCGCTTCATGAGTATGGAAACGTTTCATCCGTTTCTACCCCTATACTATCCCCTTCTTCTCCCTTTGTCAACGCAGCAAAGCAGACAAAATAAACCACAAATTTTCTACATTTTGCATCAAAAACTAACATATTGCCAATTTGTGAACGTTTCATTGACAAATTACGAACATCGCGGTAAAGTAGTAGGCACAAGCGATTGTAAAATTTAATAGGAAAGAGGGATTCATGTAATGAATACGCTTGTAATCGTTCTGATTGCCGCGGTTGTCCTGGTATGTGCGTACGCCGGATATGGCCGCTGGCTCGCCAAGACCTGGGGTGTCGACCCCAACGCCAAGACTCCTGCTGTGCGGCTGGAGGATGGCAAAGACTACGTTCCCACCAACGGCTGGACGGTGTTCGCCCACCAGTTCTCCTCCATCGCAGGTGCAGGCCCTGTCACCGGTGCCATCCAGGCTGCCGCGTTCGGCTGGCTGCCTGTCCTGCTGTGGGTCCTGATCGGCGGCGTTTTCTTCGGCGCTGTCACCGACTTCGGTGCGCTGTACGCCTCCGTCAAGAATGACGGCAAGTCCATGGGCCTGCTGATCGAGAAGTACATCGGCAAGACGGGCCGCAAGCTGTTCCTGCTGTTCTGCTGGCTGTTCTGCGGCATCGTCATTGCTGCTTTTGCAGACATGGTTGCCGGCACCTTCAACGCCTTTGACGCCGACGGCGCACAGGTCGAGGCCGCCTTCACCAACGGCTCTGCGGGCATGGTCTCCATCATGTTCATGGTGTTCGCCGTCGTCTTCGGCCTGATCCAGAAGAAATTCAACTTCTCCGGCTGGAAAGAGGCCGTCGTCGGCATTGCCTTTATCGTGCTGTCCTTCGTGGTCGGCATGAACTGCCCCATCATCCTGGGCAAGGCTGCCTGGAGCTACATCACCTTCATCTACATCTTCTTTGCGGCGGTCCTGCCCATGTGGCTGCTGAAACAGCCCCGTGACTATATGACCACCTTCATGTTCGGCGCTATGATCGCCGGTGCGATTGTCGGCCTGCTGGTCGCCCACCCCACCATGAACCTGCCCGTTTTCACCGGCTTCAACAATGAGAAGCTCGGCACCATGTTCCCCATCCTGTTCGTCACAGTTGCCTGCGGTGCGGTCTCCGGCTTCCACGGCCTGGTTTCCTCCGGTACTTCTTCCAAGACCGTTGAGAACGAGAAGGACATGCTGAAGGTCGGCTACGGTGCCATGGTGCTCGAGAGCCTGCTGGCTGTCCTGGCCCTCTGCGTTGCCGGTGCTGCCGCTGCTGCAGACGGCACCCCCGCCTCCGGTACCCCGTTCCAGATCTTCAGCCGCGGCGTCGCAGGCTTCTTTGAGATGTTCGGCGTGCCCGTTTCCATCGCTACCGTCTTTATGACGATGTGCGTTTCCGCTCTGGCCCTGACCAGTCTGGACGCCGTGGCCCGTATTGGCCGCATGAGCTTCCAGGAGCTGTTCAGCGTGGATGACATGGAGCACGCCGAGGGCTGGCGCAAGCTGTTCTGCAACGTCTACTTCTCCACCTTTGTCACGCTGGTGTTCGGCTTCCTGCTGACCCAGATCGGCTATGCCAATATCTGGCCTCTGTTCGGTTCCGCCAACCAGCTGCTCAGCGCTCTGGTCCTGGCTACCCTGTGCGTCTTCCTCAAGGTCACGGGCCGCAGCAACAAGATGCTGTTCCCGCCGCTGGTCATCATGCTCTGCGTCACCTTCACCGCACTGGTGCAGCGCCTGATTGCAATGGTCAAGGCCATCTCTGCCGCTGCCGCCACTGCCATTCCCGCCGGTGAGACCACCTGGGGCGCTGTCTTTATCGCCAACGGTCTGCAGCTGATCCTTGCGATCCTGCTGATCGTCCTGGGCCTGAACATTGTGTTCCACAGTGTCAAGAGCTACAAGGCCAGCGAAAAGAACAGCGAAAAGGCTGCTGTTTAATCCAAACAGCACTTGACAAATATACCGTATTGAAGTAATATTTATTCAGCCGCAATGGCGCGGCATTACACTGCACCATTCGGCAGTCATAAGGCATTTGGCCCCCGTGATCCGCACAGTGGAACACCGGGGCTTTTTGCATGAAAATGAGGGAAATTTATAAAGGAGACTATGAACCATGAAGCTTAAAAACACGCTGGCCCTGAGCCTTGCCGCTGTGATGGCCGCCGGTCTGACCGCCTGCGGCTCCGGCGCCGACACCGCTTCCGCCGCCTCCCCTGCTGCGGATTCCACCGCAGCCGAGAGTACCGAGGCCGCCGCTGACACCACCGCCGCCCCGGACGGCGACGGTGACCCCACCACTCTGACCGTTGCCATGGAGTGCGCTTACGCCCCCTACAACTGGACTCAGAACGATGATGCCAACGGCGCTGTGGAGATCCGCGGCTCCAGCGACTACGCCTACGGCTACGACGTCATGATGGCCAAGAAGATCGGCGAGGCGCTGGGCCAGAAGGTCCAGATCGTCAAGCTGGACTGGGACAGCCTGATTCCCGCCGTCATGAGCGGCGACGTGGACTGCGTCATTGCCGGTCAGTCCATCACGGCGGAGCGCGCCGCGCAGGTCGATTTCAGCGACCCGTACTACTATGCCTCCATCGTCACCCTGACGAAGAAGGACAGCGCTTATGCCAATGCTGCAAGCGTGGCTGACCTGGCCGGTGCCACCGCCACGAGCCAGCTGGGCACCATCTGGTATGACACCTGCCTGCCGCAGATCGAGAACGCCAACATCCTGCCCGCGCAGGAGACGGCCCCCGCCATGCTGGTAGCCCTGAACAGCGGTGCGTGCGACATCGTCGTCACCGACCACCCCACCGGCCAGGCTGCTCTGACCGCCTATCCCGACCTGGTCATGCTGGACTTCGGCGGCGGCGACGGTGACTTCCAGGTCAGCGACGAGGACATCAACATCGGCATCTCGATGAAGAAGGGCAACACCGCCCTGAAGGACGCCATCAATGAGGTGCTGGCCACCATGACCACCGACGACTACAACACCATGATGGACGAAGCCATCAGCGTACAGCCCCTGAGCGAGTAATTTTGCCCGCCTGCCCCTGCCGTTTTGCGCGGCAGGGGCCTTGGTGTTGGTGAAGCTGAGGAATCATAAAGGAGAATCTCATGCAAGACTTTTTCGCAAACTGTGCCACAGTGCTGCAAAAGTACGGCTTCTCGTACCTGCGCGGCGCGGGCACGACCCTGCTGCTGGCGCTGGTCGGCACGTTTTTCGGCTGCCTGATCGGCTTTGCGGTGGGCGCTTTGCAAACCATCCCCATTGACAAGCAGCGTGACCCCGTGTGGAAGCGCGTGCTGCTGAAGATCCTGCACATCTTCCTGCGCTGCTATGTGGAGCTGTTCCGCGGCACACCCATGATCGTGCAGGCCGTGTTCATCTACTACGGCCTTTTGCAGGTGTTCGGCATCAAGATGGGCATGTGGCAGGCCGGCTTCTTCATCGTGTCCATCAACACCGGCGCGTACATGGCCGAAACGGTCCGCGGCGGCATTGTCTCCATCGACCCGGGCCAGACCGAGGGCGCGAAGGCCATCGGCATGAACCACTGGCAGACGATGCTTCACGTCATCCTGCCGCAGGCGCTGCGCAACATCATCCCGCAGATCGGCAACAACTTCATCATCAACATCAAGGACACCTCGGTGCTGTCGGTTATCTCGATCACCGATTTGTTCTTTGTCCACAAGAGCGTGGTCGGCGCGCTGTACACCTATTTTGAGAGCGCTGCCATCGTCATGGTCATCTACCTGACGATGACGCTGTTCGCCAGCTACCTGCTGCGCCTGTGGGAAAAAGCGCTGGACGGCCCGCAGAACTACGACCTGAACACGACTGACTCGCTGGCCTACACCAGCGGCATGTACAATGCCCCGGACCCGAACCATGAGTCCCAGAATCTGGATATGAAGGGAGGCGCAGCCCATGTCTGAGCCTGTTATCGAGGTGCGCCACCTCTCCAAGAGCTTCGGCACCCATGTTGTTTTGCGTGACGTGGACTTTACCGTCAACGCGGGCGACGTGACCTGCATCATCGGCGCGTCCGGCAGCGGCAAATCCACGCTGCTGCGCTGCATCAATCTGTTGGAGACGCCCACGAACGGCAAGGTGCTGTTCCACGGCAGCGACATCACGGCCAAGGGGAGCGACCCCTGCGCCTACCGCGCCAAGGTGGGCATGGTGTTCCAGAGCTTCAACCTTTTCAATAACATGACCGTGCTGGACAACTGCACCGCGGGCCTGCGCTACGTGCTGCACCAGGACAAAGAGACCGCCAAAAAGACCGCACTCGAGAATCTGGAGAAGGTCGGCATGGCCCCCTACATCCACGCCAAGCCGCGCCAGCTTTCCGGCGGCCAGAAGCAGCGCGTTGCGATTGCCCGCGCCCTGGCGATGCAGCCCGAGGTGCTGCTGTTTGACGAGCCGACGTCCGCCCTTGACCCGCAGATGGTCGGTGAAGTGTTGGCCGTCATGCGCCAGCTGGCCAAAGAGGGCCTGACGATGATCGTCGTCACCCACGAGATGGCCTTTGCACGCGACGTTTCGAGCCACGTCGTCTACATGGCCGACGGCGTCATCTGCGAGGAAGGCACCCCCGCCGACATTTTTGAGCACCCGCAGAATGCAAAGACCGTGGAGTTCCTGAGCCGGTTCCGGCAGGCGTAAATTGGTATAAATACGAAAGGTCGTGCTGACGATGGATCGTCGGCACGACCTTTTTGTTTGTGATATTGGGATACGGCCCGGGAGGGAGGAATCCCGCCCCTACGATGCAAAAGATACGGGGCAGTACTTGCAAGGCCGCGGGCCGGGCATGCCCGGCCCCTGCGGCGTGTTTTTACGCCAGCGGCACGTCAATCTCATCCTCGATGGCAAAGCTGTAGATCGTCAGCTTTGTCACCGGTACGGCCAGCCGCTGGGCAAATGCGCGGCGGTAGAGCCTTAACTGCGCGGCGTACTCGTCAATGTAATATTGGGCGTCGCGGCTGCGGTCCGTCTTGTAGTCAAGGATCTCCGCGTGCTCGTCAAAGACCAGCACCAGATCGGCAATGCCCTGCACCAGCACCTCCGCCGCGGCGGCACTCCCCTGCCCTGCGGCGGGCGTGACCTCGGCGGCGGGCAGGGCCGTGATGAACGGTTCCTCCCGCAAAATCTGCTTTGCCAGCCGGATGCGCCGCCAGACCGCACTTGCAAAGAAGGGCCGCACGGCGTCCAAATCGAGCTTGTCCGCCAGCGCAGGGTCAAGCAGCTGCAAGTCGGTCTGCCGCCTGACCTCGGCGTCCAGATCGGGCGCGGGGCCGTCAAACGGCACGCTCTGCATAAAGGCGTGGATGGCTGTGCCGCGCTCGGCCCCGGTCATGCCGGTTTTCTGCAAGAACGCGGGGCGCTCCAGCGCTACGGGCCGCGCCGCGTGGGCCACGGCGCTGACGCTGACCTTGGCGGGCACCTTTTCCAGCGCCTCGCGCGGACTGCGCCAGGCAAAGCTGGCCTTCAGCATTTCCACCACTGCCGGGTCCGCCGCGGGGGCGGGCGGTGCGGGCGGCTGTCCGGTCTCCTCCGGCAGGGGCAGCACGCGGATGCCCAGCGGTGCGCGGTGGAGCCCGTAATGCGGCAGAAAGATCGTGTACTCCCACAGTGCGCTGCTGTCCGGGTGGAGCAGCGCCGCGGTCAAGATCCAGCCCGCCCAGCTCGTCATGCTGCGCATGGCCTCGGGGCCGGTGGCCTCGGCGGCAGCGCAGAGCGCCGGGAGCTTGAGGGAGGACGCCGTCTTTTTCAGCGGCACCGTGATAATTAAAGCGTCCTGTGCGCGGGTCAGCGCCACATACAAAACGCGCATTTCCTCGCTCAATGTCTCGGTGCGGATGGCCTGTGCCAGCGCCGCGTAAGGCAGCGTTTTGAACCGCTTGGCCGCACGGGGCGCGCGCAGCATGACGCCGACGCCCAGCCGGCTGTGGGTCAGCACCGGGCGGATGGCGTCGCTCTGGTTGAATTTGTGGTCGGTGTCGGCCACGAACACCACGGGAAATTCCAGCCCCTTGGAGCGGTGCACCGTCATGATCGAGACGCACCCGGGCCGGGTCTGGCCGCCTGCGCTCTGGCTCAAACCGCCGTTGGCCGCGGCGGCGTCCATGGCGCGGATGAGCGACGGCAGGCCCGCCCGGCCTGCACCGGCAGCCCAGGCCGTAAAGCTCAACAGGTCCTCGCGGCAGCGCGGGCCGTCGGGCAGTGCGCCCACCGCGGCCAGATAGCCGGTGCGGGCCAGAAGTTCCTCGATCAGCTCGTCCACCGGCAGCGTGCGGGCCAGGCGGCGGTATTCGGTCAGGGCGTCGGTGAACAGCGCAAACCGCTGCGGCTCGCTGTAGAGCACCGCGCCGTACAAACTGCCTGTGGGCCGGGCGCGGCGCAGCGCCACAAGGTCGTCCGCCGTGTAGGGGAACATCGGGCTTAACAGCACCGCCGCCAGCGGGATGTCCTGCGCGGGGTTGTCGATGACGCGCAGCAGTGCCGCAAACGGGCGGATGTGCGGTTCGTCCAGCAGGTCGGTGGCGGAGTCCGCAAACACCGGGATGCCCGCGGTGCGCAGCGCACCCTCGTAGGCCGCAAAGCCCTTGCGCCCGCGCAGCAGAATGCAGAAGTCATCGTACCGGCAGGGCCGCGGGCCGTCCTTGCCGCGCACGGGGAAGCCCTGCCCGACCATCTCGGCAATGCGGCGGGCAATGACGGCGGCGTCGCCGTCCACGTCTGCACCGTCGATGACGTCGATCTCGCACATGCCCTGATAGGCCGCGTCCTTATCGCCGCCCACCACAAGCCGCTGGCCGTCGCCGTAATCGACGCCGCCCAGCCCCCCGGAGAAGAAGGTCTCAAACAGATAGTTGATGCCCGCAATGACGCCGGGCGCACTGCGGAAGTTCGCGTCCAGCGCCAGCGTGGACGGCAGCGGCGCGGGCTGCGGGTGGGGCTGCCAGCGCTGCTGCTTGTCCACAAAGATGCCGGGGTCGGCCAGTCGGAAGCGGTAGATGCTCTGCTTGATGTCGCCGACAAAGAACAGATTGTCGGCCTCGGGCCGTGCCAGTGCAAAATAAATCGCGTCCTGCAGTGCATTTGTGTCCTGGTACTCGTCCACCAGCACGGCGGCGTACCGTGCGCTGACCGTGGCGCAGAGCGGTGTGCGCTCGTTGGTCTCGGTCAGCAGCAGGTCCAGCGTCAGGTGCTCATAATCCGCGTAGTCCAGCACCTTTTCGGCGCACTTGGCCGCAAAGCAGCTGTCGGCAAACGCCTGGGTCGCCCGCACCAGCGCGGCCACCAGCGGCGCGGCGCGGCGGCGGTCTGCAGCGAACTCCTCCGCCGTGCAGAGCAGCACGTCCTTTTGCAGGCTCGTCATCTGGTCCTTGGCACGGTCCCGCAGCTGGGACGCGGCGGACGCACACTGGTTGGCATCCTTGCCGCCCTTGACGCTGCCCGCGCGCCGCCAGCCGGTCAGGACGGCGTCCAGCGCGGCCAGGCTCTTGTCCCAGTCGCCTTCCTTTAGATAGTAGCAGAGGTTTTTCACCCGCGCGGCGTCGTCCTGCATGACGGCGGTGTAGGCCCGGTCTGCAGCCTCGTCGCGGGCCGCAATGGCTGCGCCGCTTTCCAGCAGCGTTTTGGCACCCTGTGCGCGGGCCAGCGCAATGCCCAGCAGTTCTTTGCCCCAGAGCGTACCCTTCGGCGGGGCGCCCTGCTGCCACATTGCGGCAAAGGCCGCCAGCGATACCGCCGGGTGGGGCAGCGCGCGGGTAAAGTGGTAGAGGTCGAGGATCGCGTCCCCCGCCGTATTGTCGGTGCGGCCCCGGTCATACAGGTCGGCAAAGGCGCGAAAGTCAGGGTCCTGATAGGCAGTCTCCAGCGTCGCGGCCAGCGTCTCCTGCTCAATACGGGCCAGATCGGCCTCATCTGCCGTCTCAAAATCCGGCGGTACATCGAGCATCGCAAAGTGCTGCTGCACAAAATGCAGGCAGAACGCATCCACTGTGCCGATGGATGCCCGCTGCAGCCGCATCTGCTGGCGGCGCAGGCGCACATCCTGTGGATGCTGGCGAATCTCTGCTGCCAGACGCTTGGTAATATCCGCCCGCAGCTTGGCCGCTGCCGCATTGGTAAATGTCATGATCAACAGAGAATCTGCATCCACCGGGTGGTCCGGGTCGGTGATCAGCCCCGCCACACGTTCCACCAGTACCCGCGTTTTGCCGGAGCCGGCCGCAGCCGAAACCAACAGGCTGCCGCCGCGGGCCTGAATGGCCGCAGCCTGCGCCGGGGTAAATTGAATTTTCGCTTCCGCCATTGTTGTCTCCTTATCCGGCGTTTTTGCATTTTAAGGGCAATACCGCATAATTCTAAGTGCCGATACGGCGAGCGAGGTGCGG
>OKSC01002546.1_pt1 | contig 15242 bp, 14 predicted proteins | sample 1601161 | NCBI WGS metagenome assembly OKSC01 (sample SAMEA3541552, study PRJEB24748) | human gut metagenome | biome: human gut; feature: human-associated habitat; material: faeces | place: China | collected 2012
TCTAAGTAGGAGAAAATTTTTAAATCAGGCAAGACACAAAATTAGTTACATCCTCGGCCGTCGGGAAAAACTATAAATCGCATTGTAAAAATAGCTCCAAAATTTTTAAGCCAAGAAGATAAAAACCATCTCGTCTCCCTGATAGCTCAAAAATATTTAGTTTCACCTACCAAAGGTGATGGCTATTACATTTTTCAAGCAGACAAACCCTTGGCACCTCAGCTTGAAGAGGCTAAAAAGGAGATAAATGATTTTGTTAAACCGCGTCAAGCTCAAATGCCAGCACTCCCGGACAATTTCTTTGGATCACTGACGTGGTTATACGAAAACGACGCTAAAGCTATTCAAGCCGTTTTAGCTCTTATGGACGCAGAAAAAGCTAATGCAGTTGACGCCATTACTTTGCAATCGGTTCCAAGTGCTCTAACTAAGATTGTTGAATTTTATAACTCCGAAACTGTTGGCAATATACAGACCAAACTCAAATTTGACCGGGGTACATATAGCTTAAGTATCTCCCGAGATCCTCCTCCCGGATTCTTCGATAATATCCTCAATTGCCTCGGGCCCTTGGGGATACTTCTCTTCATACCTTTTCTTCCTCTTATTATGATTTTTGTATTTATCTCTGAAATAGTTAAAGGGATCTTTAAAAATGAATAATGAAATCTCTAACCTAGTCAATCAAGGAACGCTTGCAACCTTGATAGATGCCCTCTCCCCAGAACAGAAACAGGAGATTGCTAAATTTACTGTTCAAAAGCAGCTTGAAATAGACGCAGAGCTTCGCTTAGCCCAACAATCTGGTCTTTTACACCAAAACGAAGTGAACGCAGCAATATCAGGAACTGCTGCGGCGGCGGAAGCTGCTAATCAGTATGGAGTCCGCACAAACTTTTCTCAAACAATTAAATCTACAGACGGCAGAATCGTTACCACAATTACATCCAAAAAGTCCTTTTTTGGCTAACTCGCAATATGGACATACCTTCAGGGAGCCTTCGAGCTCCTTTTTTCTTGGTTATTTGAACCATTTTTTCTTCGACAGGCTCACATTGCGATAATATCCTCGAACTAATGATCGAATGACTGATAATCCTCGTCGTTCAACAAAGCGGAGAAAGACGATGGCTCGTTCGGGCCAATACGAAACTTTTATGAAAGATGTGGATGGTCTCCTACTGCTTTGGCGCAAGAGAACTGTTCAACATAGAAGACCAGGTTGAGATCGTGGATATTAGCTATTGGTGGTAAGAAGACAAGAAGTCACAGCCGTAGTTGCAAATCTTTTCTATCACACTGTTTTTAGGAATTTCTTTCCAATTTGGTTTGGGATTGAAAGGCTTCTCAAAGATTTTACTTCCTCCCATGAAAGTTCCAGAAAACACTTTCAGGGAGTTGTTGACAGCTTTTTTATTTTTACAGTCACAAATATTGACAGTCAAGATTGATTGGAAGGGCCCGTTAGGAGAGTCTGTTATCTTAAATAAATTTTTCACAGTGCTCACTCCTACAAGGCCAAGTTTCTTGTCAACATCAGTTTCCTTTAAAGGAAGAAGATAGTGAACTCCAAGGGAGTCTTTGAATATTTCTTTCAATCCAAATTCACTGGCATTGTCTTCGTTTATAAGTGTTTTTTTGTTTTTGCAATACTTTGCGTAGAGTTTCTCACTAGCGGTATTAGGTCTAAATGGAGACCATTCGCTTATTAGAGGTTTTGCAAAAACTGTACTTCCTTTCCCCATTTCTTTTTCAAATCCTGCAACATACCTCTCCGTTACTTCTTTTGTCTCGCAATTGACAAGAGCGTGCAGTTGAGATGAAAAATAAGTTTTTCCTTTGTACAGGTCAGGAGTATCGGAATTGATCAAAACCCAAGCGTCAATGACAATTACTCCAAATAAGTCGATTTCTTCTACCGTGCTCGTATAAACATAAAAATCCTTTGTCTGTATCCGAGCCAGATGTTCTAACCCCTCAACTTCTTTTTTATCCAAAGGATTGGCGAAGGAGAGAGAAGAGAAGAGGGAAAGGAAGAGGATTAGATACTTTGACATTATCGCTCGTATTTTTAGGTCAACAGTTTCCCGTAGTTTAAAGGCTTCAAACCATACCCTCAAGAGGAACTATTTGACTTATATCACTACGGCCACTACTGCCCAAAATATATTTGAGCGATTGAAATAGCCCCAAAGCAAATATGGTGGCGACCCGTTAACGTTGATTTTTGCGAAATAAAAAAGGAACGCAGACCCCTCGCTGCCAGTGCTCCGAAACATTGTTTTGACCCGCGCCCCTTCCTACAAGGAGGAAAATGCTACTTTATTTTCTTCTCTAGAAGTAGTCCTCAATCAATTCGACCGGGACGACACTGTTTTCAGTATCTGCGGGGCTGACCTTTACCGCCATCCTTTGCACTTGGCAGACACGGAATGGGTCACTGAAATCCAAGTTAAGATCGAAGGAGACGCGACTTTTGACAATCTTAATAATGACGAATGGCTTCTCGTTTGGAGCGAGGAACATCCGGCAACTGAAACGCGCCCGTTCGCTTATAAATTTCAGCGTTTTGAACGTGTAAAACACACAGTTTATTAAGAGGTTCGGTCTTCGCTTCCCTTTTCCAAGAGACGACCAATCTCGTCAATCACTTCGGCATATTTCTTTTCACTAATTCTGCCGTATTCCTTTTCCCAATAAAAATAGAAATCTGCTTCGTCTTTGTCCTTGAAGTAAACGCCTTTTTCGAGCGTCCGGACATCAATCAAATCTTCTAAAGATTCTAGGTCTCTGGGGACAGGCTGCCACTCTTCTTTATCCTTCGGCGCATAGAAGAACTCTTCGCCTTCCTCTTTAAACCTCAGCCCTGCAAAATTAGCCAGAGTGTCCGGTCGCAAATAAAGAAATTCGTGCTCATCGTTGAAATACGCCGTGGCAACAGTCTCGTTGACGATACTATCGATCGCCCAACTAATGTCACTCTTGCTTCCTTCTACAGAATTAAAAGTTTCGTTTTTATTCACTTATAAATTCCCTTGAGCCTTTGTTCCTTTCTCAACAATAAAAGATCCTTATAGACAGATTCCGCTTTCTTGTTCAAATCTTGTTCGGAAATGCTTAGGCTTTTTAATGTCTGTGTGGACAACTTTAATAGTGCGTTACAGTCGACACCTGGTGGCGGGTACACTTCAGAACCGTATACGAATTCTTCTTCAGTCAAAGGCCTGTTAAATTCAACCCTCGATGCTCCTTCAGTGTTAAGACCACTGTAGTGTGAATATAGTAGCTCGAGAGAACCCAATGCAAAGGCAGGTTTCAATAAGTTTCTTTCTTTGAGATTTGTTGTTCTCAAGTGATTCAACATAGAATCGATACAAAACCCATATTCAATAGCTTTTTGGGTTTTAGAAGGCAGGCTGTAAAACCTATCTTTTGATATTTGTCTTTTGTTTAATTCGATTTGCCCATTCTGTCTTTCTCTTCTTTGAATAAGTTCATCTGCAAACTTGAACGGATTGAAGTGAGGGTTTCCTGGTTGTAGCTCCGGGTCTAATTGTTGCGAAAAGACCAATGGAGCCAACAACGCCAAAGCACAGCCGAGAATCAAATTTCTAACTAGGAGGAACATATTTATACCACCCGAATATAACTAAAAAAATCGCGCTTAATACCATTACAAAAGGCATCCGTTTCTCGGGTGAAATTAACTTATGAAAAAGAAAAACCAAACCGAGGGCCATAATATTGGTTGCGAGGAAAGCTCCCAATGCTTCACAGAAGATAACCCATAACAAATTTGGGTACTCTCCAAAAAAAAGAGTCGGCTCAGAGAGAATGGTATGCGCAACAACAGGAGAATAATTCTTATTCAAGCAACCGAAAAAGGCCAGACCAATATTCAGAGGAATAAAGATATAGAACCAAACTTTATTTCTACTAACTTTACTATTTTTTATGCTTAAGGCTACGTCCACGCAGTTTTGGTTAACATCCTTTACCTGAACATTGCGAGTTTCAACTTTTTCTTCTCGAACACCTAATCCAGATAAAATTGCCGCGATTTTATCTGCACCAAAATACGTCTTTTCATAGCCAGCAATCTTCAGTTCCTCCCCTCTTTTCACTGCGTTAGCCAAACGCAATGTGAAATCAGAAAGCTCGTCCCCAAAGATTTTTCTTTGTAATGGGGAGACACTAGGAGGCGTGCTGGACAAAACATCCTTAGCAAATTCGGTCAGTTCGTTATTCTTATTCATGGGATTTGAACGAGTTATTTTTCCTTATAGTTAAGATTATAGGGGTGCTTAAGGAGTTTTCTTCGGAATTTAAGGAAATCCTGCCTATCAGAAAGAAATTAGCTATCTCGTATGGACTTTTTACCCATGCTTACATGGTTCAATTCCTCTTTACTATGCTTGCCAGATCGTGAACAACCATGTACCGTAGTGGTCAAGAGGACGTAATTCATTCGTGGGTTCGTCCCGTGCCCCGTCTGACGTTTCGGCGTCAGGCGGTTTTATTTTCGACATTAGCAAATCAAAATAAAAATGCCGCCGGTGCTTTTGCACCATCGGCGGCGGGTGACGGGATTGAAGAGCAACCCACATCCATCACTGACAGGATACCACATGGCGAATCTGTAACCTCATTCGATTTAATAGATACGCGGGTAAGTTTGAGTAACAATTCAGATCCACAAGGTCCTAAAGGTGACTTCTAACCTGCGTTAAATCTCATTGTTCGCTCGAAAAAGAAGGAAGTTATTTGAAGCTCTCAGGGAGCCTGATCCTGAAGCTGAGCCGGAAAAGGAGCAGGATTACGAAGAAGAGACAGAATTGTAGAGAGGCGGTCTTTAGTTCAGAGACCGGCCTCTGCTAGATACTCTAAATTCTGAAATATTTCAGATCGGAACTTAAACCCTATTAGCTACTCTTTAGCTGCATTTTCGCCTGCTATTCTTCCGGACGTGTAGGCCAAGCCTAAACCCGTCCCGGAAGTGTAAACGCGGCGGTAGTAAGGTCTGTTTACCGTTTCGCCGCCTGCATAGAGTCCTTTAATAACCGATCCGTCTTGTCTCAAGACCTGGAACTTATCATTGGTTTGTAAACCGCCCATAGTTCCCATCGTAGCCGGAATAACTCTAACTGCGAAGAAAGGCGCTTTGTCTACTGCAACCAAGTAGTTCGGATCTTTGTGATAGAGGGCGTCGTTCTTATCGCTGCAATATTTGTTGTACTGCTCCATCGTTGTTTCGAGATTTTTGGGAGAAACTTTCATAGCCTTTGCCAGCTCTTCCCAAGTATTCCCTTGAGCGACAATGGAAGGATCATTCGCATATTTATTCAACAATTCTGCATTGGCTTGATTCTTACTATCAAGAATGGCCCACGCTGTCTTTTGCTCTGCAATGGGATCAACAATGTAAGGCAAGTCTTCTTTCATGAAGCGCTTACCGTCTTGATTAACAAAGACTTGTTCCTTGTATACATTCTTAGTTCTGAAGGTGTTGCTTAATTCTTTCTGCGGTGAAACAGGCTTTAAACCCATAACCCAACCGTCTTTGAAGCCGGCAGCTCCAATTTTTTTAGCCATGATGATTCCATCGCCTGTTGCCCCGCGAGTCGCGTTGGATTCTTCCGTAAACGGAGCGTAAGACGGTGTGTATTGTTGCAGCAATTCTTGGTTTCGGGCATAGCCGCCGGTTCCAAGGACCACAGCCTTCGCTCGTATTTCCAACTTCTGATTTCCTTTAGAAGCCTTGACACCAATGACATTGCCTTTTTCGTCTGTAATTAGCTCTTCAGCCCGAGTGCCGGTCATAACCGGAACGCCTTCTTTATCCAGATATGCTTTGAAAGCCTTAATGACAAAGCGACCGCCCGCAGGACTTGACCCTCGTCCTGAAGCAGGAACGGGTGACTCTGCCGGAGCATGAGCATAGTCCGGACCGCCATAACCGAAAGGTCTGGGGGCTGCGAATTTATAACCTATCGTATCTTCCATCCAATTAACGGTCTTATCGAACTCACTGACAGCCTTGTGAATCCTCTTTTCATCGGGCATTGCTTCATCGCCGCCGGGGAAAGAACGTTCTTGGTCTTTAATCCAAATCTTCGCGAAGCCGTCATCGGAGACATTTTTAGTTCTCGAACGTTTCTGAAGATTGGATTTTCCCGCTGCAATTGCTCCGCCCGCAAGCGCAGAACTACCGCCGATCAAAGGCAATTTTTCAAGAACAATAACCTTTGCTCCGTTTTGATGGGCCGAGGCTGCGGCGGAAAGCCCGGTACCACCTGAACCGACAACAACCACATCAGTATTTAATTTTTCGATACCGGCAGCATTTACTGTAAGAGTAGGAAGAGAGGCCAAGAGGACTGCGAAGGAGACTTGTTTGATGATGTGCATTTTGACTCCAAATGTGCTTTAAAAAGCAGTTGGGACCTCATGAATCTGAGGACTTATAAAAAATTCTTTTCCCGAAACGGGAATGCAAAAAACAGAAAATATGAAAGACACCGAAACGGTTCGAGAATCATTTTGGAGTATAAAAATCTCCCCTTATTTTTCACACTCGTATAAACCCTCTGTTCTCTTTCAGGTAAAAAAAACAAACTTACCAACAAGGAGAGATTGGAAAGACGCATCCTTATGCAAATTTACGTTGCGTACAAATTGAATTTGTATCTTGTTTGAGATTGATCTTGTGGCCGCAAAATCGTTAATCGGTTTCTAAGGAATCATAGAAAATGCCCCTTCATCCCAAGAGATGACAGGGGCGGAAATCCGCACAACGCCGAGGAACGTTGTCGCGGATAACGTCAATGTAACACTTTTTTGAAAACAGCTTCAGACTAAAAAAAGCCCGTTATGGAAGGCGACTCTTATACCGGTCAAAAAAGCTTTACTTAAATTCAAGGCTTCTTAGGATAGTTTTTAGATATACGCTCTTTTGAACGCTTGTTGAAGTCATTTTTCTTGCGGCTATGGAAGGCAAGACTTCCTGCACCGAGATTGCTGAATTCTGGAGACAATGCCGCCCCTTGCTGAGCAAGACCTTTCCAAACTTTCCCGATGAAGAAATTTCTCATGACACCGTCAGGCGCATCACCATGATCATCGGCAAAGATAAAAACGCCGCCCTAATTGAACGCTTTGTAAAAATGCTGCGCAGTAAACTGTCTCATCCGATAATTGCAGTCGACGGACAAGCTGTCAGAGCCTCTCGGAACTCTGCCGAGCATTCCCCGTATGTCTTAAACATCATGGATGCAGACAATGAACTGATTCTGGCTCAGCAGGTAATCGGCGAAAAAAATAATGAAATCACTCATGCCACAAAGTTGATCAGTACTCTGGATATCCAAGGCGCGATCGTTACGGCAGATGCCCTGAATACACAAACCGAGTTTGCGGCAAAGATCATTGCCGAAAAAGCAGACTACTGTCTTGCTCTCAAAGCTAATCAGGACCTAACTTATGAGCAAGTACGCGGTTTCTTTGAGTTAGGAACGCACGACTATAAAACAGCACGTCCCTCCGTGACAGACCAAAGCGGAAAAATTACAAAGAGAAAAACTCGCGTACTTCCGGGCAGTTTGCTGCCCAAAGAAATTCGGGATAAGTGGGTCGGTCTCGAAGAAGGCTCCATCGTGGAGACCGTCACCGACACCGTCAGGAAGAGTACAAGTGAGGTTCTTGAGCCGCAAGTGCGCTATTACATCTCCTCTTTGAGGTATGAAGCTCCGAATGTAGAACAGGTCCTGCATCGCGCTGTTCGCCAGCATTGGACAATTGAAAACAAGGGCCATTGGGCTTTGGATATGGCCTTTAATCAAGACCGTTTGCAATGTACCAACGCCCAATACTTAGCTGGCAGAACTCTGCTCAACAAAATCGCTCTTAATTTCACAACAAAGATCCAAACTCGCTTGGAGGAGGCAACAGGAAAAGCAGCGCCCTCAAAACCGATTATCAGGGCACGACTCAGAAAAATAGAGGACATGCTGGCCGCCATGAACGACTGCATCAGAATCTAAAAGGTGCCACGGGTTAGGTCTCCGATAAAAGGAGACCTATATCGTGGTTCGTTGCTCAATTTCTGGTGCGTCCGTCCTGTAAATGAGATAATAAATCGGTTAGTAATCAAGTTCGTTTTTAAAATAGGAGGATTGCCAATCGTGAAAATAAATCAGCTTTTTTTCTTGCTTGTTTTTCCTATAGCTGCCTGTGCTACAGAACCGATGTATTTAACAAAAAACACCTCGATTAATTCTTCCATAGAAAATGGATATTTGGGCACCGTATCCGTTCTTACTCCCGTAGACGTCCTTCAAAAGAAGGGAGACTTCGCTAAGATCAAATTACAAGGATGGTCTTTGAAAGAGTACCCTTCTCAAATCTTTTCTCAGCCGGGCATACGTATTGAATATGGTTCGTTTGATGAAGAAAAGGCTGTTAAAGCTGTTTCGGGGGGCAAAACAGTCGTGGTTCAGGATAACCCATGGATCGAGACAACCGCAGAAGGATGGGTTCCTTTATCTTTACTAACCTCAGACCGAAACAAACTTTTGGCAGAAGGAAAAGCAGACCAGCAGCAAAAATGTTCGGTATGCCACCCTGCTCCTGCCGCAAATCATTTCACAGCAAATCAATGGGCCTCCATTTTGCCTTTAAGAGGAGGCAGAACAGGCCATACTCGAGCCAAAAGTAACGCTTTGCTCTTTAAATATCTTCAGTTGGATGCCAAACAATAGTTGAGAAGTCTGAGAAGAACATTATTGTTTTTACTTTTTGTCTAGGATAAATTATGACTAAGAGAAGAGAGTTTTTGAAAATTGCTTCTTTAGGCGCAGCCGTGCCTTTCGTCAACAAAGAAACTTTGGCGGCCCTGAATCCGACAAACACGCCCGTAGTTGCGAACATAGATTTCTTAAAAACGTCAACCGGTCTTACGTTGGGACAGCCTCTGAAAGGCATTCCGGAAATGGCCCTTTCTAAGACATTTAACCTTGGCAAATCAACTTATATCCAAGGGACAGCTATGACAGCATCCCATTGGGGAGTCGCGAAAGTTTACGTAAACGGTGGAAAAATTGAGCGACTCGAGCCTGCTGAATTTGACGCTTCACCTTCTCTTCAGCTGGAAAGCTATGCTCGCCAGCCTTATAACGAAGCCCGTATCCGTTACCCGATGGTAAGAAAGAGTTTCTTAGAAAAAGGTTATAAAGCGGGTGGTCAGGGCCGCGGTTCTGAACCTTTTGTTCGTGTTTCTTGGGATAAGGCGATTGAATTAGTTGCTGGAGAAATCAAACGAGTTGCAGAAACTTACGGACCTCAAGCAATTTACGGTGGTTCTTATGGATGGTTTAGTCCGGGTCAGGTGACAAATGCCCGTAATCTTCTTTGGCGAACATTGAATGCTTGCGCCGGAGGGTTTGTAGGTAACTACGGAGACTACTCCACTGGCTGTGCTCAGGTTATTTTGCCTTATGTTATCGGTTCGAACGGTGTTTACGAACAAGTAACCTCTTGGGACCTTATCTCAGATAAAACAGAACTTGTTGTACTTTGGGGCTGTGACCCATCAGTAACTAATGACATTGACTGGGCAACTACGGCACACGAAAACTACGATGGGTTTAGGATGGTAAAAGAAAAGGGAATCCCTTGCGTTGCCGTCAACCCTCTTAAACCAGATACAGCGGAATACCTCGGAAACAACTGTGAATGGATCTCTCCACGGCCCGGCACAGACGTAGCTTTGATGGCTGCTATGTGTTATGAACTTGAAAAAGCCGGGAAAGCCGATCATGACTTTCTTCATAAATATACAGTTGGTTACGATCGCTTCTTGGAATACCTCAACGGAAAAGCGGATGGAATTAAAAAGACTGCGGAGTGGGCATCAAAGATTTCAGATGTTCCAGTCGAATCTATCCGGAAGTTGGCTTTTGCTATGCGGGAAAAACGCTCCATGCTGATGGGCGGCTGGGGAATTCAGAGAGCGCAATACGGTGAACAAGTCCATTGGATGATGGTAACACTGGCAGCTGTCTGCGGTCATATTGGTCTTCCCGGCGGAGGTTTCGGGTTTAGTTATCATTATTCAAATGGGGGTGCTGCTACATCTGAGGCTCCTTCTTTAAATGGAATTTCAGGTGTTCCTAAAAAAGCTGAAATTAAACCGAATCTTCCCAGAATCCCGTTGGCCCGTTTCACAGACTGCTTTTTAAACCCGGGTAAAGTCATTGATTACAATGGGATAAAAATCACTTATCCGGACATCAAGATGGTTATGTGGTCGGGCGGAAACCCTTTTGCACAGCAGGAACAGCTTAATCGCCTGGTCGATGCTTGGAAAAAGCCAGAAGTAACCATTGTATGCGACACAATGTGGACCGCATCGGCTCGACATGCGGATATCGTACTGCCCGCAAGTACAAAGTTAGAACAAAATGACATTACTTCAATAGGCTCTTATTCGAATTTAGGTTTTGTAGCTATGCATCAAGCCATTGAACCTCAATATGAAAGCCTATCCGACTTTGAAATCTATCGTCGTATCTGTGCAAAACTGGGCAAGGAAGAAGTATATACGGAAGGCAAAGATGAGATGGGCTGGATTAAGCAAATCTACGATACAGCTGCCAAGGCTAGTGAGTCCGATGGTTTGCCTATGCCGACTTTTGAAGAATTTTGGAAAAGAGGATATGTTCTTTTCCCCGTGACCGAAGAATCTAAACGTTATAACTACTTCGGAGATTTCCGCAAAAATCCGATTGTCAACCCTCTTGGTACGGAATCGGGCAAGATAGAAATCTATTCGAAGAAGATTGAGTCCTACCATTATGACGACTGCCCACCTCGACCAACTTGGCTTGCTCCGAAAGAATGGCTTGGAGGAGCAGTAGCAAAGGACTATCCTTTTGCGCTTCTAACTGCTAAGAGTCGTTATCGTCTACACAGTCAACTTGATTCAACTTCTAGCCATGATTATGCCGATATTGATAAACGAGAACCTGTATGGATTCACCCTGAGGCGGCTCAGAAGTACGACATAGTGAATGGAGATTTAGTTAAGATTGAAAGCCGTTACGGTGCAACTATTTGCGCCGCAAACATTACCGATCGTGTCCGAAAAGACGTTGTCGTAGTTCATCATGGTGCATGGTATTGCCCGCAAAAACCCGGAAAGGCAGGTTCATTAGATCTTCACGGTTGCGATAACGTTCTCACAGGTGATATTCCCTCAAGTAAACTCTCATGTGGGAACGTTGCTAATTCTTGGCTTGTTAAGATTTCCAAATATTCAGGAAATCCTGGCAGGGTCTATATTTGGGAGCAACCTGCTGAGATCATCTAACCTGCATCTTGTGAGAATATACATTTACCGAACAACCCCTTTTGTCAGACCAAAATTTTTATACTTCCAAAGAAGTTAACAAAGGGGTTTTAAGAACTACTGCGCATGTAAGTGCGTGGTAGTTCTTAATTTTCCAGTACTGAAGACACGTTCACGTCGGGTCAAATAGTGGACAGAAAACGCATTGGTCTTTTTTTTCATCTCTGAACCGTACATCTTCTGATCAGAGTCTTCTCACCACACCGACTGACGAGGGTTTCCCGGCGATTGAGCTAGTAAGACTCTGCAGGGCTGATTTCTTTAACACAAGCTCGAGAAAAAAGATTTTGAACTATTGGAACTTTTGGAATTTTCTACTTCGATATTCTGTTGTTCTCGACTAATTAACTGAATATTCCATTAGACCTTAAAATTACTTGAATCTCGGCCCAAGAAATTTATCTCCGTTAAGATGGATCATATGATCTGGCATATCGGCAATCCAAACTTCAGTTTCCCATGCGAGTTGATCAGAAAATTTTTTAAATGTTTTGAAATCAAGAAAGGCTGTCACATAAATCTTTCCTGCTGTTACTTTTGCTGTCATTTTTTCTATTTCAATAACTCTTTGGGGACTGACGGGCCCAACAGAGGTAACAGCCTCAATGAAAAAAAGCCAATTTTTGTCAACAGAATAAAGAACAACGTCAGGCATCTTGTCATGTAAAGAAATATCAAAACCCAGCTCTCTTAATTTTTGTTCGTTTGGATTTTTTTGAAATTAATGTAGAAAAAATCTCTAATTTCCGCTGAATTTTCTCAACACCGTTGGCTTCATAATTTTTGAAAATATCAATCTTCCGCTTTTTGTTCTCAAAGGGTTGGACAGCTTTTCTAGGATTTTTCCTTTGGCCTCGCATCTTTGACTGACTCTAAAATTTCCGCTGACGAATTTCAGCCTTTTGTTGCTTTTTCTTTGAGTTGCGTCAAGCTTTATCTTCCGACCGCCGTTAAATCTAAAAACGTCGTTGTTTCATTTCAAATTGCCCTCAATCCTTCTCAAAGTTAAAAGTTTGAGAATGGCTCCGTCGTCTGGCTCCGTTTCTAAGACTTCCGCTGTTCCTTCTTAAAGTTCCGAGGGCGAATTATCCTTTATTTGCTGTCAACCGACAGTTTTTAAAGGAAATTTTATGAAATATAAAACTGAAATAGTTATTGAGGCAATACGTCTCAAGGAGGCAGGAGTTACGACTTCTGCCATCTCGAAGAAGCTTCTTGCTCCCTCGTCTACGATCAATGAGTGGCTCAAGAAAGCCAAGCAAAACAATCTCACTGCGGAGAATTTACGGTCATTATCCGAGCAAGACATCGAAGAAATACTCCGGCCGCGCAGCTGGTCCCGTCAAAACGTCATCTTGCCCGATTACGAGGATCTTCTTGTAAAGGCCTCGGCTCCGAAAATGACAGTCCAGAACGTCTACTTGCAATATCTGGCTTCAGTTCCAGAAGGCTGCGAGCCTGTTAGCAAAGCAACTTTTTATCGAGAGTTAAAACGAACGAAAGAGCTAGCCTCCAAGGAGCTCCAAGAGGTCTGTTTACTGAACAGCTTTACTCCGGGCCACATGTGCATGATCGATTACAGCGGGGATGGGGTGTGCTGGAGAAACAAAAACGACGGTTCGGTTAAAACCGCACAGATCTTCGTCGGAGTGCTTTGCTACAGCGGATTGATCTTCTGCACTGCTACAAACGGCCAAACCAGAGAAGACTGGCTGACTGGAATTACCAAGATGTTCCATTACTTCGATGGGGTCACGGACGAAACCTGGCTTGATAACTCTACTCCTCTGGTTAAAAACGCAGACAAGTATGACCCTGACCTTGCGCCGGAATTTAGTAACTTCTGCGATTACTACAACACCCTCGGATACGCAGTTGAACCGGGTAAAAGCCGGCATAAGGCTCTGGTCGAAAACGCCGTTAAGCAGTTCCAAGACAGAATTCTGAATCATCTTAACAAGCGCAGCTTCTTCAGCATTGAGGAAATAAACAGCGCAATCGAGCCGTTGCTCGTTCAGCTTAATAAGTCAGAGTTGATTGAGCGGCCCGGAAGCAGCCGATTCAGTCGATACAAGGAGGAAGAGAGAAACCTGCTGCGACCGCTTCCGCTGATTGAGTACTCAGCGCACAGTAAGGTGATGAGCAGAAAGGTACGCCCCAACAACCAGATCCGATTAGGCAACGTCCGATATAACGTTCCGTGGGGATATGTTGGAAAGGAGCTGCTGGTAAAGGTAGACACCCAAATAAAAGAGATCTCCTTCATTGATCCTTCCGACGGAGAAATCCTTACTACGACAAAGATCCGAAATCCAAGCGACGGGCCCGAGCCTCAAAGGAAGGATTTAATACCTCAGGACTTGAAGTATCTCGATGAAAACAAAGAGGAATTGCTGGATCGAATTAGGGTTCAATTAGGAGACAAGGCATGGGAAGTTGCAAAACGGCTCGCCAAACCGAATAACAGCATGGCGGTTAGGCACCTAAAAGGGTTCTTATCACTGAGCAAAAAATACGAGAAAGACTTCATGGATAAGGTTTACGAGGATCTCTTGAAGAAAACAATAATCAGCTTCAAGGGGTACCGCGATGCTCTGCAGAAAGTGGAACAAATCGAAGGGGTTAGATATAAAAAGAAACGGCTCAAACATGGGGCAACTTTAGATGTTATCGATTGCCGTTCAGTGCGAGGAGCTGAGTATTACAAAGACCGCTTCAATCAATAAAAAATAGGAGTAGTGATGACAATGAAAATTGATGCGGCAGAGGTCGCAAAAGTATTTACCGATTTGAAACTCCCGGCAGCTTTTAAAGCATATGAACAGCAACTTGGAGATCCTGATGCAATGAAGTTGGACTTCGGTGATCGTGTTGCTCTGATACTCAGAGCAGAACTGGACAGCAGAACACAAAAAAGAATCCAGCGGCGCATTAAAGAGAGTGGAATCAGCGACAGCATGGTTGGTCTCGACAACACTATCTTTACTCCGGACAGAGGTATGGATGAAAGCTACGTGCGGGAGCTGGCCAGATGCGAATGGCTCGCTGCAGAGGAACCTTCCTGGATATTGATCACAGGCAAGTCGGGAACCGGCAAAACTTGGATCATGAAGAGTCTTATTAAGGCCGCAGCAGAACGCCAATACAGGTGCCGTTATGTAAAAACTCGAGATTTAATGGAGGACATAGCAATTGCCGTCGACGAGAAGCGGTTCAGCCGATTAGCAGATCAGTTGGACCGCTATGACCTTATCGGGCTTGACGACTTCAATCTTTTAAAGGCGAAAGATGAGGTAAGAGAGGCTATGTTAGAGCTGTTCGACCGACGCTGGAATAAACGAGGTCTAATCATCTCCAGTCAGTACCCGTTTGATCAATGGTACGAGTATATCGGAGGAAGAGGTGATCAAAGGGATGCCATGATGGATCGCATTGCAAACGGCAGTCATAGGTTGGAACTTAAAGGACCTTCAATGCGTGAAAAACGTGAAAAGGTTATGAAGTAAAAAAAACTTGTCTCCCCGGCCTAAATCACCCTCGGCCTCCGGCCTCGGTTGATTTAGGCCGGGGAGACAAAGCCAAAAAGAAAGAAACCTGAAGCCAAAATCTAAGAAATTAAAGAACACTCACGGAAATTTGCGAAAAGCCAGCGGAAATAATGAGAAAAATCCAAACGATATGAAAGGAAATCCCGGGAGCTGCTGGCTATGAAGAAGGAGCTGCAAACCGCCCAAGCTGCCGAAATCTTGCCGGCTCTCAGAAAAAGCGGTCGAAGCTATGAGGAACTTATGACCTTCCTAAAAGGCTAAGGTTAGAGTCGGGGTTACGGATTTGAGTG
>OKSC01002556.1_pt1 | contig 15193 bp, 10 predicted proteins | sample 1601161 | NCBI WGS metagenome assembly OKSC01 (sample SAMEA3541552, study PRJEB24748) | human gut metagenome | biome: human gut; feature: human-associated habitat; material: faeces | place: China | collected 2012
TCAAGGTCTATTCCTTGGAAAATTTCTCGATTACGGGATTGAAATATCCGGAGTTCGAGGGTTTCTTGGTACAAGAGGTTGAGTTGCCGCAAGAGAAACAACTGACCTTGGAAAACTACAACGGGCGTAACTACCAGTCGGCCGTAATGCGTCAAGTGATCCTGTATCCCCAACGTTCCGGTAAGATCACGATCGAAGGTGGAAAGTATGATGCCGTGGTGCGTGTCCGTATGCAACAAGCGGGCGGCGGTAGCATCTTCGATAGTTTTTTCGACTCGTATCGGGATGTGAGCAAGGTGTTGACCACTTCTCCGGTTACTATCGACGTGAAGCCTTTGCCCTCCGGTAAGCCCGCTTCTTTCTCCGGTGCCGTAGGTACGTTCTCCATGACGGCTGATATCAGCTCGAACAACGTCAAGACAGACGAGGCTGTAACCATAAAGGTGAAAATCACGGGTAACGGAAACGTGAAGTTGGTGAAGAATCCGGAAGTGGTTTTCCCGAACGATTTCGATGTCTACGATCCGAAAGTAGAGATGGACATCAAGACCACGACCGCCGGTGTCAGTGGAAGCAAGACGATCGAATATATGGCGATACCCCGTTACGCAGGTGATTTCGAGATCCCGGCGATCGCTTTCTCCTATTTCGATATCAAGTCCGGTTCGTACAAGACCATCAAGTCCGAGCCTTATAAGTTGCATGTGGAGCAAGGTAAGGGCGGTAGCGGTTCTTCCCCGGTCGTATCGAACTTTAGTAATAAAGAGAGCGTGAAATACTTAGGCAAGGATATCCGTTACTTGAAGACGAAAGATTTCTCCTTTATCGAGGGAGGTGATGGTATTTTCTTCGGTTCCTTTATGTATTATCTTTGCTATATCGTACCAGCTATCTTGTTTATCGTATTCTTCTTTATTTATCGTAAGCAGGTGAAGGAAAACGCCGACATCGCCTTGGTTCGTACCAAGAAGGCGAACAAGATGGCGGTTAGACGTCTGAAGAACGCTGGCAAGCTGATGAAAGAGAATAAGAAGGAAGAATTCTACGACGAGGTGCTGCGTGCGTTGTGGGGCTATTTGAGCGATAAGCTGAGTATCCCGCAATCCGATCTGACCAAGGATAACGTAGAGATAGAATTGGCTAAATACGGTGTAGACGAATCCTTGACGAATGAGTTCATGGATATCTTGAATACTTGTGAGTTCGCTCGTTACGCTCCGTCCCAAGCGTCGGACGCTATGGATAAGTTGTATGAGCTGACGGTAGACGCTATTGGTAAAATGGAGAATACAATTAAAAAGTAAGAAGATGAAGATGACTATAAATTTAAGAAAGGTATTGTTTTTCTTATTGACTCTATGTCTGATAGGATCTGCTTATGCGCAAGATACCGCCTTGAAGGAGGCCGAGGTCGCTTACACGAAAGAAGATTACGCAAAGGCGATCGAGCTATATGAGGGAATCTTGAAGAGCAATGGCGAGTCTGCCGCCGTTTATTATAATTTGGGAAATACCTATTATAAGGCGGGTAAGATCGCTCCGGCTATATTGAACTACGAACGTTGTCTTCTGCTGGATCCGGGTGATAGCGATGCTCGCTTCAATTTACAGATGGCCCGTCAGAAGACCATCGATAAGATTGAGCCGGTTGGTGATTTCTTCTTGGTCAAATGGTTTAAGAGCGTGGAGAACCTCGGTTCCGCAGACTCTTGGGCGAAGACAGGTATCGTGTGCTTCCTGTTGTTTATCGGTTGCTTGATCTTGTTCTTTTTCTCTCGTTGGGTACGCTTGAAGAAGATCGGTTTCTATTTGGGTGTCCTATTTATTATCATGGTTGTTTTTGCCAATATATTCGCCAGCGACCAGAAGGATGAGATGATAAACCGTAAACACGCTATCGTATTCGCCCCGACCGTTACGGTGAAAAGCTCGCCTGACGCTAGCGGTACGGATCTTTTCGTATTACACGAGGGAACGAACGTGACCGTGAAGAGCACGCTCGGCGAATGGAGCGAGATCGAGCTTGAGGACGGGAACGTAGGATGGATGCCTAGTAAAGACATAGAAAAAATCTGATACATGCTAGAACAATTATTGGTTTGGGAACGTGATGCGTTCTTTATGCTTAACGGTAGCGACTCCGCTTTTTTAGATCGCTTTATGTGGATCTATTCAGGCAAGGCGGTTTGGCTACCGTTAGCCTTTTTTATATTGGTGGTATTGTGCTATAAGAAGAACTGGAAGGAGTGGTTGTTGATCTTATTGGCCATTGTCTTGACGATCACGTTATGCGACCAGTTCGCTTCGCATGTTTGTAAACCCATCTTCACCCGTTTCCGTCCGACTCATCACCCTGACTTTATGGATCAGGTAAGGGTGGTGTTCGGTTATCGGGGCGGTATGTATGGATTTATCTCCAGCCATGCGGCGAATGCTTTCGGCTTTGCGACCTTGATGGCGCTGATCTTCAGGAATAAACTATTCGGATGGACTATTTTCTTTTGGGCGATTTTGACTTCCTATACTCGTATTTATTTAGGAGTGCATTTTATCACGGATATTATTCCGGGAGCTTTATCCGGTCTGCTATTCGGGTATCTTGTATATCTGTTATACCACTATATAAGGCCTAAATTGATTCCGGCAGATTCTTGGGTATGTCCGGAGGCCATTTACTCGGATATCCGGAAACGCTGGATCACCTATGCGATTTGGTTGACCATCCTTTTAATAGCCCTATTTAATGAGCAATTGGTATCGTGCTTAATATAAGAGATTTTCGTTAAGTATGTCGTAAAGCATATTTGTTTTCAGCTCATTTTCTCAATAATAATTTGTTTCAATGCTATTAAATGACTAAGTTAGTGCCATAATATTAAACAAAAGTATTAACCTTCAAAATAAGAAAGCCATGACAAAGACGATTACATTTAACGAACTGAGAAGAATTAAAGATTCGTTACCTGACGGAAGTACACAACGCATCGCCGATGAGCTGGGATTAAAGGTAGAGACAGTTCGTAACTATTTCGGTGGACATAATTTTCAAGATGGACGGAGTTGTGGTTTCCATATCGAGCCCGGTCCGGACGGAGGGTTGGTTGTTTTAGATGACACGACTATTTTCGAGCGTGCTTTGCAGATACTGGCCGAGAGTCAGGATGCCGAAGCACAAAAAGCGTAAGAGAAATTCATTCGTATAAAAAATCCCATAGCTAAATGAAAGAACGCTTTGGGATTTTTTTATATTCAACAATTCATAAATCCCGATTGTTTCATCTATAAAAATGTATTGAGTATGGAAGATTAATTAGTGACATTGGCTATCCACACGTTTGAGAAAGCCCAGATTCTCAAGACAATCCTCGAAACAGAAGGCATAGAGGTCTATATACATAATGTAAACCAGATCCAGCCTGTCGTTTCGGCAGGAGTACGTGTGCGTATTAAGGAGAGTGATTTACCGCATGCTTTACGCATTATTGAAGACAATAAGTGGTTTGAGGAACCAAAGGAGGAAGAGGCGAAGGTTAATGCGGTCAAGAAAGTTCTGATCCCGATTGATTTCTCGGATTATTCCGCCAAGGCTTGTGAGTTGGGAATTAATTACGCTCATGCGGTAGGTGCGGAGGTGATGATCATGCACGCCTATTTCAGCCCCTATTTTCCATCCGCTATCCCGATGGGAGATACATTGGCTTACCAAGTAAACGAGGAGGAATCCGTACAGCATATCTTACAACGTGTCCGTATCGATATGGAGAATATTTGTACGCATATCAACCGGAAGATGTCCTCTGGCGAATTACCAAAGGTAAAATACGATTATGTATTACGTGAAGGCTTGCCGGAAGAGGAGATCATCGCTTATAGTAAGGAGTATCATCCGACATTGATCGTGATGGGAACGAGAGGTAAGAGCCAAAAAGATATGGATCTGATCGGTAGCGTGACCGGAGAGGTTATCGAGGTGAACCGGGTTCCTGTATTGGCGATACCGGAGAATGTTCCTTTCACGGATTTGAGAGACGCTAAGAATATCGCTTTCGCGACATCGTTTAACCAGAGAGATTTGGTTGCGTTTGACGAGTTTATGGAAATCATCAAAGGCTTTGATCTTAATATCCATCTATTCAATATCTCTACCAGTAATGATGAATGGAATGAGATTCGTTTAACGGGCGTTCGTGAATATTTCAAGAAACAATATCCACATGCCCATATTTCCCATACGGTTCTAGCCGATGGTGACTTGCTGTTAGCCATCGAGAAATTTGTTCGTGATAAACAAATTGATGTTATAGCCCTAAGCACATATCGCCGTAATATCCTAGCCCGGATGTTCAATCCTTCGATCGCGAGAAAGATGTTATTCCACACCGATACTCCGTTATTGGTAATCGATAGCAAGAAATAGCTTCTTATTCAAGTAACAAATAAAAAGTGGATATGAGAAAAGGCTTATCCACTTTTTTATTATATACCATGTGCTTAAAGCAATCTTTGTATCTTTGGCGAAAAAATATAAGGATAGTATGTGGGAAAGAATGTTTGATCTGGTACTTGGATTAAAGAAAGAACATAGATTAATGATAGTTATAACATTGATTTATGCGGTGACCCTCTTTGGTATTACTGTAGATGTAGAAGCGATGGAGAATTGGCTGCAATTAGTGGGGTATACCATACGTACTTTATGTATTGCTTGTATTATACAGCTTAGTGTGTTCTTTTTGACAAATATTTTTTGGAAGGAACTAAACAGAGGCTTGAATAAAACATTTGTTGTTATTAGTGGTAATGTGTTGTCTTTAGCTTTCTTACTTTTCCCTTTTTCTATATCATATATAGATATGACTGCTGAAAGTATGAAATTGAGTTCTTTGAATACAGAAAGAAATAGAATTGATAGTATGGTCCGGTACTATGAGAATTTAAAAAGTCTAGATTCTTCTTTTTCAGAGAATCTAGATTCTTTAATATTGGAAGAAAAGAAAACATTGATTCGGGTTATAAAAGAGATTGACTTAAAGCAATTTAAAATAGAAGAGAAACAGAAAAGATATGAAAAGCCATTAGTCTCCATCCTATTTCTTTTGCAAATATTCGGTTTTTATATATTGATTCTATATTCTTCCTATTTTGATAGGACGAATAAGGTGAATCGTGTTATCGCAGTGGAAAATATTCCTTATCGAAAGAAAGTAAGGAGCTATTTTTGCGATAAAGTTTTGAAGCCTTTGGTTTTACTGTTATCTGTTTTTCTTTGGGGATTCTTGTTTTTCCTTTGGCTTAGATAATATATACCTGATATTTGTATAAACCGGAATTTATGCTTTGCTTTGTGGCTCATCAGAAAAATAATAGAATATATGATTACTTATTTGATTATTGGAATAACAGTGGTTCTCTCTTTTATCTGTTTTAGTAATAGGGAGTTATTTATGAAATTAGCGTTTATCCCATATCGTACGATCCGGAATCATGAATATTATCGTATCGTGACACATGGATTTATCCATGCGGATATGACACATTTGCTAGTGAATATGTTCACGTTCTGGTCATTTGGTCTCTATATTGAACGAACGTTCCGATATATGGGATTCGGCAGTGGGGCTTATCTGGCTCTTTATTTCGGGGGAATGATCGTGGCTTCGCTTTATGATTTGATAAAACGACGTAATGATCCGTATTATGTCTCTATCGGTGCGTCTGGAGCGGTATCGGCGGTTCTATTTACCTCTATATTCCTTGATCCTTGGGGAAAGATCTTGTTTTTCGCCGTGCTGCCTGTCCCCGGAATCGTATTCGGCTTGCTATATCTGGCCTATTGCCAGTATATGGCGAAACAAACAGGAGATAACATAAATCATAATGCCCATTTCTACGGGGCTATTTATGGATTGATTTTCCCAATGCTGCTGGAGCCTTCGTTATTGCATCTCTTTTTGTCTCAACTTACGTTTAAGGGATGATCCACCCTGAACGGATAATTTAAGGTTATTTTTTGTCCGAAGATTATTTCCGGGTAGGTAAACTTGTCTATCTTTGTCCCCTTATAAGCAAAAGTTAGATGAACAAAGATAATAATTTGGGTAGAGTGTTAGCGTTACTGTCGCTGACGTTGTTGATGAGCTTTGGTTTATATAGCCTTCCGGATACATTGTTCGGGTATAAGATCAAAAAGGTAGATCTTTTATCGGATTTCAAGGTGAAAGAGGAAAAGCTCTCCTTGGATTCTTTGAAACAACAATTGGAACAAGCGGACACCCTTCAAGTAGATTCGGTAGCATTAAGGGATTCTATCATGCGTTCCGCCGGAATAGATTCTGCGGCTTTGGCCCTTCGTGATTCGTTATACAAAGCGGTCTATGCTGTTCAAGGGGCGGATTCGCTGGGGGCTCATATCGAGGACTATTCTCTTGGACATATCGGTTTGCAACGATTTTTCGCCGCCTTAAAAAACAGGCGGGAATTGAATCGTCCGGTACGTGTGGCCTTCCTTGGAGATTCTTTTATTGAAGGAGATATTATGGTGGCCGATTTCCGTTCCGGGATGCAGAAGGAATTTGGGGGGCGGGGTGTTGGTTTTGTACCGGTCACATCCGTAGCGGCACAGTTCCGTCCAACCGTGGAGCAACGTGCCTCCGGATGGACTACTTGGTCTATGCTGACAGATCATGAGCATGGATATACTTTATCCGGGATGATGTTCGAGGCAAACGAGGAGAACGCCTCTATCCATGTGAAGACGACTAAGCGTTATCCGGAGCTCCAGACGTTCTCTTCTTTGAAACTGATTTATGAGCAGAATAAGAATACGGAGATGCGCTTGGTTTGCAACGCTTCCGCCGATACCCTACAAGAGATGCTTCCCGCCACATCGATCGTAACCCAATACGAGTTGGAAGGGATGTTCACCGAAGCGGATTTCACTTTTAAGAATACTCCGGAGTTCCGGGCATTAGGGGTCGCTATGGAGGATCATTCAGGTGTTGTGGTCGATAATTTCTCTCTTCGGGGAAACTCGGGTATGATATTGGAGCGATTGGATGTCTCCCGTTGCCAAGCATTGAATAAGATCCGTCCGTATGACTTGATTGTCTTGCAGTATGGGTTGAATGTCGTGAGCGATAGCGTGATGAATTATGGATGGTATAGTAGCCGGATGGTAAAGGTCATTAACCATATACAACTTTGTTTTCCGGAAGCTGATATATTGATGTTGGGGGTGTCGGACAGAAGCCGTCAAGACGATGGCGAATTCGAGACGATGCCAGCCGTGTTAGCCTTGCTGCATGCGCAAAGGCAAGCTGCTAAAAAGGCAGGGGTTCCTTTCTGGAATGTATTCGGTGCCATGGGAGGAGAGAATAGTATGGTCCGTTTCGTAGAATTAAACTGGGCTAGTAAGGATTATACGCATTTAAGCTTCAGGGGTGGACGGGAGATTGCCGATGCCTTGCTGAAAGCGTTATTATCAGAAAAAGATTTTTATGATGAAGCGGAGAAAGTGGTTAATTAGTCTGGTTGTTTTAGGAGTGATCATGGGCTTCTCTGTTCCGAAACCTAAAGCCGGAATAAACGGGGATGTATCTCTTGATAGTTTGGCGGTTCGGGATACTGTAGCGTTGCCTCCTTTATCTTATTCTATGAAAGTGGGAAAAGATACGTTGATCTTACCGGATTCTAGTAAGGCGTGGAATAATTTTTTCAATGAACTGGATTCGTTGCGTGCAGGGAAAGATACGGCTATCACGATCGTCCAGTTGGGGGATTCGCATATCCAAGCCGGACATTTAAGCGGTCGTGTCATGCGCCTTTTCCAACAGGCGTTCGGGAATGCCGGACGAGGCTGGATCGCTCCTTTTAAGTTGAGCAGGACCAACGAGCCGGATGATTACTTTATCAAATCCGTCGCTAAGGATTGGATTGCCGGACGTTGTATTCAGCATGTCCGGAAAACCCCGATAGGGATCGGTGGGATCGGGATTAAGTCTGTTTCCCCCTCGATTAATTTTGATGTCGTGATAACTCCGAATAATGGTGCCGGATACGAGTTTAATGAGGAGATCTTATATAGAGGGGAGAAGTCGATGCCCATGCTTCCTGCTGGCGCTTTGAAAGACTCGGTCCAAACATTCCGTGCGGATACCGTATGTGTTCCTGGTGTATTAGCCGACACTTTCCGGATCTCCTGCTTGACCGATACTCTACAATTGCAGAGTACGAGACGGAAAGAGGGCACGAATACATTGCGACCGGCCTCATCCTTTACGAATTTATATTATGGCCTGACACTGAAGAATGGAGGCAAGGGTATCTTATACCATTCCATCGGAGTGAATGGGGCGATGTATGTGAATTATACGGACGAGGCTTATATACGTCAGTTGGCTTTATTAAAACCGTCCTTATTAATCATCTCTATGGGGACCAACGAGACATTCGGCAGACGTTTTAATACCGATGAGTTTTCCGGTCAGATAGAGGCTTTCTTGGCGATCGTCAAGAAGGAGCTGCCGAATACGGCGATCTTACTGACGACTCCTCCGGAATGTTATAGGAGAGTCCGATCGGGAAAACAGCGAACGTATGTGCGTAATGATAATACCGAGCGGGCTGCCCGTGCTATCCGGAATGTAGCGAAGAAAGAAGAGGTCGCTTGCTGGGATTTATTCACTACGACGGGAGGGAAAAACTCGTGCCGCAAATGGCATAGTTCTCGTTTGATGGGACGGGATCGGATTCACTTTACGAAAGAAGGGTATCAAGAACAAGGAACGCTTTTGTTTAGGGCGTTCATGGAATCATATAATAACCGATAAGAATCTTATATGGAATATAATATACTTAGAGATTGGCTTAGTAATCATCAATTCACGTGGGAGAAACTGGGAGATATCCTGACGTATCATCATAATGCCCCGATCTTGTTTAGTAGCGGGTTGTTCTTCTTCTTGTTTATCGGTTTCCTGATGATTTATATGTCGCTAAGGAAACATACGTTGGCTCGTATATTTATGTGACATTGTTTTCCCTTTATTTCTATTATAAAAGTAGTGGACTTTGGTTCGGGCTGCTGGTATTTACGGCTACTTCCGATTTCTTGATAGCGCAATGTATCTCGCATACGACATCGGTATTAAAACGTAAATTATTCGTTACGCTTAGTCTCTGCATAAACCTAGGTATGCTGGGGTATTTCAAGTATTTCAATTTCCTAGGCGAACTGTTTACTATGGCCGCCGGGGGAGAATGGCTTAAGATGAACATCTTCCTTCCGGTAGGAATCTCTTTCTTTACCTTCCAGAGTATAAGCTATGTGATAGATGTTTATCGGGGACGAATCCAACCTCTCGGCCGTTGGATCGATTATGTTTTCTATGTATCGTTCTTTCCTCAACTGGTTGCCGGGCCAATCGTTCGTGCCCGGGATTTTATCCCTCAAATGTATAAGAATCCTACGGTGACGCGATCTGAGTTTGGTGAGGGATTGTTCCTTATCTTATGTGGTCTTTTCAAGAAAACGGTTATCTCGGATTATATCAGTATGAATTTCGTGGATCGTATTTTTGACGCTCCGTTGCTTTATACGGGTGTGGAGAATTTATTGGGTGTCTATGGGTATGCGCTACAGATTTATTGTGACTTCTCGGGTTATTCGGATATGGCGATCGGTATCGCTCTGTTGTTGGGATTCCGCTTTAATATAAACTTCGACTCTCCCTATCAATCGGCTACGATTACCGAGTTTTGGCGTCGTTGGCATATCTCCCTTTCCTCTTGGTTAAAAGATTATCTGTATATATCCTTAGGGGGGAACCGGAAGGGGAAGATTCGTACCTATATGAATCTGATGATAACGATGCTGCTAGGCGGGTTATGGCATGGGGCTTCCATTAGTTTCATCTTATGGGGAGCCTTACATGGTATAGCTTTGGCTGCGCATAAGTTCATCATGGGGCATTTCAGTAGCTTTAAGGCCTTAGGATGCGAGATGAAGCCTTGGCGACGGGTATTAGGTGTCCTGATTACTTTCCATGTGGTTTGTTTCGGATGGATCTTGTTCCGAGCTACCTCGATGAAGGCCGTGGGAGAGATGCTTCGCCAGATCTTCACGAATTTTCATCCGGAGGTGTTCATGCAATTCGTCTTAGGATATAAAGGGGTGTTTGCGTTGATGGTGATCGGTTATGTGCTGCATTTTATGCCTAAACGCTCTGAGGATGCCTTGAGAGGAGTCGTGACCCGTTCCCCATTATTGATACAGGCCGCTATATTGGCGATAGCGATTTTCATTGTTGTTCAGTTTAAGAGTGCGGGAGTGCAGCCGTTTATTTATTTCCAATTCTAAGGGGACAAATACATATATCGGCATAGCCTCACGCCAGTATAGGCACAACCCTACACCACTAGTGCCGTAAGGCTACGCCGATACTGATTTCATAGGCAAAGTATCTTAGGTTCATTACTGAAGTATCTTAGGTTCACTGGCGAAGTATCTTAGGATCGTCGGCCGATGCACCTAAGATATTTTTTTGACATCTTAGAGTGTTCCTATCATTTCCGGAAAAACATGTACATGAGTTTCTAGAAACACTCTGAGGGTTGTGAGCCGGCGGGAAGTTTGATGATGATATTCTTCAAATCCGCCCCGGATACATTTTGGAATACGCTTAGCCCAAACTCCGGTATTACTGCAAGTACATGGTCGAATATATCCGCTTGAATTCCTTCATATTCGACCCATACCTTATTGGATGAGAAGCAATAAAGTTCGATGGGAATACCTGTATCAGTCGGTTGTAGATGCCTTACCATGCAGACTAATTCCTTACTTACTTCCGGGAGGCTTCTTAGGTAACGTACGAGATAAGCACGGAAGACACCCAGATTTGTTTGTCTACGTCCGTTCACCCAAATGGAACTATCGATATGATGTTCTTCATTATATTCATCTAATTCCTGTTCTTTTCCATCGATGTAATCCGTGATAAGAGAGATCTTACGAAATTTCTCTAGCATTTCCGGGGTACAAAAATGTACGCTGTTCATATCGATATTGATAGAGCGCTTGATACGGCGGCCCGGGGATTCGCTCATACCTCTCCAGTTTTGGAAAGCGTCGCTTACTAAGGCGTAAGGAGGGATGGTCGTAATGGTATTGTCAAAGTTTCTTACTTTCACGGCGTTCAATGTCACCTCGATAACCGTGCCGTCCGCACCATATTTACTCATCGTGATCCAGTCTCCGGCCCGGAGCATATCATTGGCGGATAATTGGATGCCGGCAACGAAACCTAAGATCGTATCCTTAAAGACCAACATCAAGATAGCGGCAGACGCACCCAATCCGGCCAGTAAAGAAAACGGGGATTTATTGATAAGAATACTGATAATCAATATCACCCCAATAAAGAAAACCGTAACCTGCAAGATCTGTATGAAGCCTTTTAACGGCTTGTTCTTAAAGGAATCTTTTTTATTATAGATCTCGTGGATCAGATTTAAGGAAGCGTTTATAAACCTTAAAGAAACCGCTATGATATAAATCTGACAAAGTTTTTGGAGTACTATTAAAATCTTCGGTGTCTCTTCGGCTGAGAAGGCGAATGGTAACAATATATAAATCAATATGGCCGGGATCATATGCATCATCTTATTGATGATCTTACGATCCACGATTAAATCATCCAGTTGATTTTTCGTCTTCCTCGCTAATCGTTTGAACATACCTAGGAAAATATACCGGCAACTATAATCGATCCCAACGGTGACGGCTATAATAAGTAATAAGATCACTATATTGTCTAGGTAACTGGAATTTTCGCTTATCAACCCCATTTGAACTAATAAATTATATACCCATTCTTGTATCTTGCTCATAAATACGATTTTAAACTTTAAGTAGACAATCCGGAGACGAAGATAGGAAAAATAATCCGAACACGTACTTTAGTCTGAATATTGATATACTTTCAATTCAAATTTAGGAATCATAGCGAAGAAATGGTCGAATATATCCGACTGGATCCGTTCATATTCTTTCCATATTTTATTCCGGGAGAAGAAATAAATCTGGACGGGAACACCATATTCCGTGGATTGAAGTTGGCTGATAATTAAATCCAAATCTTGATTTACGACAGGAAGACTTGTCAGATAACGCTCTACATATACACGGAATACTTGGGAGTTTGTAGGTACTACATCCTTATCCGGTTGGTAATCCGCTAATAAAGGAATTTCCTTGCGGAAGGTATCTAGCATCTCCGGCGTACAGAACTTGATCGTATTCAAATCGAGATAAATGGACTTCATAACCCTGCGTCCTCCAGACTCAACCATCCCGCGCCAGTTTTGGAAAGAACTATTCACTAGATTATAAGGCGGGATTGTCGAGATCGTATTATCGAAGTTCTGAACTTTCACGGTGTTTAGGGTTATTTCTTGAACAATACCGTTCGCATTGGCAGAAGGCATCGTGATCCAGTCGCCGGGGCGCAACATATCATTCGCCGAAAGCTGTATACCTGCCACGAAACCTAATATGCTATCTTTAAAGACCAACATAAGAATAGCTGCCGATGCACCTAATCCGGCGAAAAGGGTAGCCGGGGATTTATTGACGAGAATCGCTATAATGACAATGCCGCCAACGAAGAAAACAAGCACTTGTAATACTTGTATAAAACCTTTCATCGGCCTGTTTTTCATTTTCTCCTGTTGGTTAAACAAATCCAGCATCATTAAGAGAAGACCGTTGAGCGCTAACAGCAGGGAAAATATGATATAGATCGCGCAAATCTTCTGGGAAATGAATAATAATTCCTTTCCTCGGATAAAAGCCATCGGGAGCAAAACATATACTAAAATGCCGGGAATCGTATGTACGAGATAATGTACGACCTTACGTTTAATTAATAACGTATCCCATTTATAATGCGTATGCTTAACGATACTACGTACCCCTCCGACAAAAATAGCTTGGCATAAATAATCTAATCCGATAGCGACCGCCACTAGTAAGATGGCGATGATCGCCTCGTCAAATGTGTTCGCTATTTTCTCGTCTACACCCCATCCGGTGAGGACTTTGTTCATCCAACTACCTAAATTTATCATAATAATCGTTTTTTGATATAACACTACTCTTAAAAATAGGTTCAATCCTACGTTAAATTTGCCCTTTTGTTAAGATTGCTTGTAAATGTAAGCGTATTAATCCAATTGAAAAATGTATCTTTGTGAAATAATATAAACTTAAATGGATTCCATGAGATCTCTGTTGTCAACCTCAGATTTTCTACAGGTACGAGAGCATAAATTAAGTAATGATTTGACGGTATGGTTGAATGAGGACCATAGCCAACCTAAGATATTCGGAGCCGTAGTTGTAAAAGCCGGAGCTAAAGATTCCCCTAACACAGGTATCGCGCATTATTTCGAGCATATGATGTTTAAAGGAACGGATAAGATCGGGACGATCGACTATGAGTCCGAGAAAGTCTTGCTGGACATTATCGCCGAGAAATATGACGCTTTGGCGGATACCGAGGATCCCAAGATGCGTGCCCATTTGCAGCAAATCATTAACGACCTGAGCGTACGTGCCGCTGAGTATGTAATACCGAATGAGTTCGACCGGTTGATCTCTCGTTTCGGTGGTACGAAGTTGAATGCCGGGACTTCTTACGACTATACATTATATTTCAATACATTCTCTCCGCAATATATCTCCCAATGGGCCGAGATCAATAGTGAGCGTTTGGTAAATCCCGTATTTCGTCTTTTCCAGAGTGAGCTGGAGACGGTCTATGAGGAAAAGAACATGTATGGAGATACGATGGCTAGTGTCGCCATCGAGAAATTGACAGAGCGTTATTTCTATCCGCATCCGTATGCTTATCCGATTATCGGAAGTGCGGAGAACTTGAAGAATCCCCGTCTTTCGGAGATGCGCCGGTTCTTCGAGAAATACTATGTCGCTTCCAATATGGGATTGATCTTAAGCGGGGATTTCGATACGGAGGAGGTCTTGCCAATCTTGGAATCTACTTTTTCACGGATACGAAAAGGGAAGCCGCCTCACCGGGATATTGTTACATTACCGCCATTCAAGGGACGGGAGAAGGTGAGCGTACGTATTCCTATGCCTTTCGTGAAAATTATGGCATTGGGATTCCGGGGAGTTCCCGCGAATCATCCGGATCAAGTTGCGCTCAATATCGCCGTATCTTTATTGAATAACTCCAATGGTACGGGATTTTTGGATAAGCTGACGGTAGATCATAAGGTGATGGGTGCGATGGCGGTTAACCAAAGTATGAATGAGGCTGGAATATTAGGCTTGTTGGTATTTCCGAAGTTCTTTTTCCAGACCTATGCGGCAGCCGAGAAATTAGTATGGAAACAAATCAACCGCATTAAGGAGGGGGATTTTAGCGATGAGATGTTTCAAAGCTTGAAATTGGAACAGAAACGCGAATATGCCTCCAAATTGGAAGACATAAACTCAAGGGCCGAGGTGATGATGCGTATTTTCTCTCAAGGGAAAAGCTGGCAGGATTATTTGGATGAGGTCACCCGTATCGATGCCTTGTCGAGAGAAGACGTGATTGAGATCGCCAAGAAATATTTTACGGAGAATTATATGTACGTCACGAAGAAGACCGGACGCTATCCGAAAACGATCTTGCCCAAGCCGGATTATTCACCGATTATACCGAAGAACTCCGATGCTTCCTCCGCTTATGTGGAACGTCTGGAAAAGATACCCGTACAAGAATTGAAACCGCATTTTCTCGATTTTGAGAAAGACGCCGAGGTCGTATCCTTGCGTCCGCTTGTCACGTTGTATAAGACTCATAATTCCGTAAATGATATATTCTCGCTGACACTATCTTATGGAGTGGGGCAGTTGGAGCTTCGTGATCTTGATAAATTGTCCGCTTATCTACCTTTCGTAGCGACGGAATCGATGTCTTTTGAGGTCTTTCGGGGTAAATTGCAGGAACTTGGTAGTACATTGACTTTTGATTCCACGGATTCTGAGTTTCTGGTGGTGGTGAATGGTTTTGATGGGCATTTTACCCAAACAATGGCTTTGGTCGGCGATTTCTTGCGGCACGCCAAGCCAGATGACAAGAAGTTACGGCAGATTGTGGACGAGGCGAAGGTAACGGAGAAA
>OKSC01002568.1_pt1 | contig 15137 bp, 14 predicted proteins | sample 1601161 | NCBI WGS metagenome assembly OKSC01 (sample SAMEA3541552, study PRJEB24748) | human gut metagenome | biome: human gut; feature: human-associated habitat; material: faeces | place: China | collected 2012
GGAAAGACGTCCGCCCGGCGGAGCTGTCCTATGAGACGCTGGCCGTCCGGGAGGGGCTGTCCCTGGTGAGGGTGACCCTGCACACCGGCCGCACCCACCAGATCCGGGTGCAGTTCGCCGGGCGGGGCTTCCCCCTGGTAGGGGACCGGAAATACGGCGGGGCCGGAGACGGCGAGGCCCTGGCCCTGTGGGCCTGGCGGCTGGGCTTCACCCATCCGGAGACGGGCCGGGACATGGTGTTCACCCACCAGCCCCCGGCGGTCTGGCCCTGGACCCTGTTTCCCCTGCCGGAAACGGGAAAATAAGGCAGAAAAGCGCTCGGAGCACTTGGCTCCGGGCGCTTGAGACTGTCAAAAAAGGGCTTCGCCTTTTTTGACAAAAGGCTTGCAGTCAGCCGCGCGCAGAATTTGTTCGCCGAAAGCGAACAAATTCCACACTTGCAGACTGAGAAGTATTTTCACCCAGACCGGCCAGCACGGTGCCGATGTTCCCGTCGATGCAGATGGACTGCTTCTGAATCTCCCGGGGGGCGGCGGCCTGGCCCAGGTCCAGGCAGGCATACACCGCCCGGGGGTTGGCGGCGGTCATCCGCCAGAAGGGATACTTGATGATCACCGGGGTGTTGTACCCCACCCCCAGCTCCAGAAAGAGGAGCTTCTGCCCCTGACGGGTGCGGAGAAAGCTTTCATACCGCTCCGCTTGCAGATACGCGTCCTGCACCCGCAGGAAGTCCGGGTCCGCCGCCTGGGGCGGCCGGACGTTCATCAGGCCCCGCAGTAGCTGCCGCTGGCCCTCCGGGTCCCGGGGCGTCTCCACCTGCCGGTACTCCGGCCGCTCCTTCAGCAGCGATTGGATAAGAAACAGCCGCTTTTCGCTTTGGGTCATGGTCAGCCCCTCCTTTCGATCACCTGCCGGGGGCAGATTTCAGAACTGATAGGGGGGATTGCCGGAGAAGTCGGCGATGACGCCGTGGGGGGCGTCCAGATAGAACACCTCAAAGATGGGGTTGGCGGCGGTCTGGTACTGACCCTTCACGATGGGGTTCCGGATGCACATCTCCTTGGCGGCCATGTTGTTCTCAAAGACAGCCTTGCCGTGGAGCCGGATCCAGGCGTACTCCGGGCTGGAGACGGAGATCTCGATCTCGGGATCGGCCTGCATGTCCTTGTAAACGTCCTTCTGGTTGTTGGTGCAGAACCAGAGCTTGCCCTCCAGCTCGCCGGCGAACATAAAGGGGCGGCACTTGGCCTTGCCGTCCCGGCCCACAGTGGCCAGATACTGCACGGGATTGGCATTCAGAAATGCAACGACTTTGTTCATGATATTTACCTCCAGGGTGATCTTTTCGAAGGGGTGTTTCCTCTTGATGATCCAATTGTAGCAGTGACTTTTCGGTAACCAAGGGTACCCGGAGGTAACCATTGCCCATTTTACTGGGTTTTCGGCGATAAAACTTTTTGCCCGGACCTTCAGACTCCCTTGTTCAGCTCCGCCGCCTGGGCGATGGCCTGGGCCACCTGCCGGGTGTGGCCGCTGGCGGAGTAATAGACCACCAGGGTCTTGCCGGCCTGGGGCTCCTCCGGCGCGGCGGGGTCCTGGACGGGAGTTTCGGCCGGGGTCTGGGGATCGTCCTTGGGGACCTCCGGGGTGGTGCTGCCGCAGGCGGCAAGGTCCAGCACCAGCGCCAGGCTCAGAAGTAAGGCGGTCAGTTCTTTCATGGTATCGTCCTTTCTGAATTTTTCCGGTTGCGCAGGAGGGAGCCCTGTGCTATGATCCGGTTGTTCCTTCCGGTTGATACGGTCGATTATAATAACCGGTTGCTGCAACCGGTCAAGAGCTTTCATGTGAAAATATTTGAACATTCTGTAAATTGCGAGGGAGTCTGTTATGCTGCACACCATGATGCAGGCCTGCAAGGAGACCAACATGACCTACCAGTCCCTGAAATTTTACTGCAACCAGGGGCTTGTCCCCAACGTCAAGCGGGACAAAAACAACCGCCGGGTGTTTGATGACCGGGACATCGCCTGGATCAGCAGCCTGATCTGCCTGAAAAAGTGCGGCATGAGCATTCAGGAGATGAAGGAATATCTGTCCCTGTGTCTGATGGGAGAGTCAACGATCCCCCAGCGCAAGGAGATGCTGGCCCGGAAGCAGGAGGAGCTGCGCCGCTCCATCCGGGAGCTGGAGGACAGCGTGGCCTATATCGACTGGAAGCAGAATTTCTATGACGAAATTCTCTCCGGCCAGCGCCCCTATGAGAGCAACGTGATCTGCGAGAAGGAGTAAGCGCCCCTCCCGGCAGCTGCCCATACCATAAACAAGCCGAGACTTCCGAAGAAGCCTCGGCTTGTTTATTCAGAGCATATCCTTGGAAAGCAGGACCACCGTCTCGACAGATGCCCCGCATTCATCAAATTGCGTGAGCACCTTTTGCTCAATGGGAAACTTGTACACAATCGCCTTTACAAAGCGTTTCTGCGTCTTTTGTTCCTCACGCGGGAACAATTCAACCTCGGAAATCAGGTATTTCTTGGCAACTACCGCCTCTTTCAGCGTGGGTTGGCTGCCCGAAAAAGTAGTCAGACCCATGAATTCCTTCTCTGCGTCGGCGCGTGTGTAAATGGCCTCCGCCGCCGTCTGCCCATGAATGGCATAGTGAATTTTGTTCTGGACTTTTTTGAAAAACTGAATGAAGATTTCCGCTTTCGGGTCATAATCAATGCTGGTGGCTTAGATTTCAAGCACCTGACGGTAAAACACCTTTTCGGAAGCGCGGATGTCGCGGATACGCTCCAGCAGCTCCTTGAAGTAGCCACCGCCGCCCAGATTTTTCAGGCGCTCATCGTCCAGCGCAAAGCCTTTTCGCATATACTTCCTCAAAATCCCCGTTGCCCAGGTACGGAACTGCACGCCGCGCTGGGATTTCACACGGTAGCCGACGGAAATGATGACATCGAGATTATAGTAATCCACCTGATAGGTTTTGCCGTCAGCGGCAGTTGTTGCAAAATTTGCAACAACTGCTTCCCGCTTCAATTCGCCCTCAGTGAAAATGTTCTTGATATGTCTGGAAATGGTAGATTTGTCACGCTGAAACAGCTCCGCCATCTGGTCAATGGACAGCCAAACCGTATCGCCATCGAAGGTCGTTTCGATCTTTGTCAAGCCGTCCTCTGTGGTATAAATCAGCATTTCAGAATTGTTCTGCTCATTCTCCCAGCGTTCCATGGTCACTTCACCTCGTTTTCTGCCATTGCAGGAGCTTTTGCTCCTGCAATGGCGGTTTGGACACTTATTTCATGATAATTATATCATGCCACTTTCGCGGAATGCGGTACTTCGCCGGAAAACATATCCCATCGGACGGTCATGAAGTTTTCAAGGTGCTGCGTGGTTTATGTCTAAATTTTAGTAAGAAAACACCCACTTTCCCGTATATCCGAGAGGAAGGAAAAGCAGGGTAGAAGGCGGATGTTTCCACGCTTTTAGACAAAAATAAAAAAGTGTGATATCATCCAGAAAAAGCTAAAATGGAGGTGGGTATATGCAGGTTAAGCTGACAATCGGAGAGCGTTTGAAGGATTTACGAGTGGCGAAAAAACTGACCTTGGAGCAGCTTGCTGTTGAGGTGGGCATCTCGAAATCCGCACTTGGCAAATATGAATCGGATAATGGCAAGGATATCAGCCCGTACAGCATTCTGTTGCTGGCTGACTATTACGGTGTTTCCTGCGATTATCTGATGGGGCGGACGGAAACAAAAAATCACCCAAACGCAGCTCTGCATGAGCTGCATTTGAGTGATGCTTCGATTGATGTATATACCTTCACTTCCTTTTCCGGCCAGTCGGATTTTGCTGCTCAAAAATCCTGCGATTGTGCTGTAGCTCACATCACAAAATCCGCCTGTCCTACTGCCGCGAAAAAGCGTTTGTTGCCACACTCTGCCGCACCGCAGAGTATGCCGCCAACCCCTTTCCCGCGTCAGCCGGAAGCAAAGGTATAACACACTAGACTTTGCGAAGCAAAATCGTGTGCCAACAGGGATGCTGCGCGCCCCTATTGGAAACCCTGCGTCAAAGGGGCGCGGGTCTCCGGTGGAGACCTCAAAGCGTGAAACGCTTTGAAGCGCTGACCGAGCCGACAGGCGAGACCTCCCTTTGCAATCCCTCATTTTCCTCGCAGGTGCATATACAAACTGCAAAAGCCAGCTTGTCATGCCTGCTCAGAAAACACAAAACCGCTGTAATCTCCATCCTGCGCGGGATGGGGATTACAGCGGTTTCTTTCTGACGCACAGAGCAGCTTCACTCCGTATAATACTGCGCCTGTGCGTTCCAGAGCGCGTAGTATTTGCCGCCCCGATCGGCGAGCAATTCGGCGTGACTGCCCTGCTGGATGACCGCGCCCTCGTGGAACACGGCGATCTCGTCACAGAATTTGCAGGAGGACAGGCGGTGGGAGATATAGATGGCAGTCTTATTGCCTGCGATCTCATCGAACTTACTGTAGATCTCTGCCTCGGCGATGGGGTCCAGCGCCGCCGTTGGCTCGTCGAGGATGATGAAGGGCGCGTCCTTATAGAGTGCGCGGGCAATGGCGATCTTCTGCGCCTCGCCGCCGGAAACCTCGACACCGTCCTCGGAGAGATTTTTGTAAAGCATGGTGTCCAGACCCTTTTCCATCGCTGCAAGACGGTCTGCGAAGCCCGCATCGATCAGAGCTTTCCTTGCCCGGTCACGGTCATATTCCATGCTGCCCGCCACATTCGCGCCCAAAGGCTGGCAGATGAGCTGGAAATCCTGAAATACCACGGAAAATATTCCCATGTAATCGTCATAGCGGTACTTGCGGATGTCGATGCCGTTGAGCAAAATCTGCCCCTCCTGCGGGTCGTACAGGCGACACAGGAGCTTGATGAAGGTGGTCTTGCCGCTGCCGTTTTCGCCCACGATGGCAAGCCTTTTTCCGACCTTGAACCTCATATTCACATGGCGCAGCGCCCAGATGTCCGAGCCGGGATAACGGAAGGATACATCCCGAAACTCCACGTCATACTGACGATCCGACCGCTTTTCGGTGGTGAGACTCCCCTGATACATGGAATTGGGAATGTCGAGAAACGTATAGATGGCCTTGAGGAACTCAGCATTGGCCCGCATATGACTGACGGTGCTCAGTAGCAGGGCGGCGTTGCCGGAAAATGTGGTCACGGCGCTGACATACTGGGTCACGCTGCCGATGCCGAAGGCACCGCCCAGCGCCTTCAAGCATACGAACACATACACAACGCCGGAGAGAACAGCGGATAGAGAGGCGGCCAGCGCCTTGCTCAGTCCCACAGTGGTTTGGGACGCCTTTGCCACGGGAGAGCCGACGCCGAAGATATTCACTGTGCGGACATAATGCTCCGCCAGTTCGCTCTGGCGGTACATTCTGCGATCCATGTCTTTTTCCTTGTCCCCCGGCTGCATGAAAACGAAGTGGCTGAACACGCGATTGCCGAAGCATACCTGCTCTGCCAGCGTGTTCCAGGCAGAATAGGCTCTGCCAGCCAGCGCCGGACCAAGGCAGGTAACGGCGGCAATCAGCAGAAGGATGCCCACAAGGAAAAGCGGGTGATTGAGAGCGGTCAATTTTCCCGCCGAGGTCGGGACTTGCCGGGTGAACAGGCTCACCGTCAAGGCGGCAGCCCCTAAAATGCCGGTGATGCCTTGGACTGCCTGCGTATAGTACAGCTTGAGATGGGCAAAGCCCCAACCGGACCAGTCGGCATTCTGCCGGATCTGAGAGAACAGATCACGTGTTTCCTGCCTGTCACAGTCGGCATAATCCATCCGCAGAAACTTCTCGGTATACAAAACTTCTTTCTGTCTGTCAAGCAGTTCGCTCCGGACATTTTTCCACCTCTCCAGCACGGCCTTGAGCAGCTCTGCCGCCGCACTGACCGCTACGATCCAAAGGACCCATTTGGCCAGAATCTCCGGTCTGCGAAGGGTGGATAGTTCATCGACAAGCCGGGCGGAGAGCCAGATGACCGCATAGGGCGATGCTGCCTCCACAACAGCACAGAGGATAAACGGCATAAAGCAGCCCGGTGCGATCCGGCGCATATCTCGTGCCGCCCGGCGGTGGATGGCAAAGGTCTCCCGCAGGCTCATGCCCTCAGCTTTCTTCTTCATCCTGCACACCTCCTTCCTGATAATAGCGGCTCTGCACGGCAAATAGCTCCGCATAAGCACCGCCCTTTGCCAGTAACTCCTTGTGGGTACCCTCCTCGGCGATGCCGCCGTCTGCTATAAAGAGGATGCGGTCACAGAAGCGGGTGGACGCCAGTCGGTGGGAGATGAACACGGAGGTCTTACCCGCCGTCATATCGCTGTACTTTTGGTAAATATCGTTTTCCGCAATGGGATCCAGCGCCGCCGTAGGCTCGTCCAGAATGAGGATGGGCCCGTTCTTATAAAGCGCTCTCGCCAGCATCAGCCGCTGGGTCTGGCCGCCGGAGAGCTGTACGCCGTCCAGATACACCTCCCGGCCAAAGTGGGTATCCACCCCCTGGGGGAATTTGGCAATAGCCTCTGTCAAGCCGGCCTGTGCAAGGCAGTGATCGACTTTTACTCTGTCGATATGCTCGGTGGTCTGGGCAACACATTCCGCAATGGTGGTATCCAAAATGGAAAACCCCTGAAATACAGCGGAAAACAGGCGGTAATACGCGCTGCGGTCAAATTCACGAATATCCTGCCCGTTTAGCAGCACGCGCCCCTCGGTGGGGTCGTAGAAGCCGCAAAGCAGCATCACTATGGTGGTCTTGCCCGCACCGTTCAAGCCCACCACCGCCAGCTTTTCGCCGGGATGGATGGTCAGGTCTATGTGTCTGAGAATATCCCTCTCCGTGCCCGGATAGTGGAAGGACACGTTCTCCAGCCGCAGCTCATACCCGTCGGCTGCGGGCGGCTGCACTCCGCCCTCAAACCGAAACGGCTCCGGAATGTTCAGATATTCCTGTATTTTGGACAGGTCGATGCTCTCCTTATGCAGTTGGCTGCACTGGGTCAGGATGCCGGTCACCCACGATGCAGCGCCGCTGACGGCGGTAAAGTAGAGCAAAAATGTCGATGCAGGCCAGCCATGTACCAGAGTTTGCCGAATCAGATACGCATACGCGATGCCGTTGCGAAGAAGCGTCAGCGCCACGTCAGCCACATTAGCCCAGAGATAAGTCCTTTCCCGGCGGGCGATGAAGGCGGAGAGTGCCTTCATGGATTTTTCCCGCAATTCCCGCAGCCAAGGGGCTAAACCAAAGACGCGGATGTCCTTGGCAAGCTGTATCTGCCGAGGCTGCGTCAGAAAATAGTGCAGTTCCTTGTCATACTGTTCCCGTTCATCCCGGTGGCGGTACTCCCACTCACTGATGTAGTGGGAAACGAAGAAGTCTGCTGCGGCGGTCAGCACCACCAGTAGGATCAAAAAGCGGCTCAAGCGGGAGAACAGCAGCAGATATACGGCAAAGCCGCCGAGATTTGCCAGCAGCTCCGTCAGCGTTCGCCAAATATGCTCCGCCGCATCGTCGTTGCCGCTGGTGGCCCGCTGCGCCTGCTCCTCCAGCTTCAGAATTTTGGAGTCGTGGACATTTGGGTAGGAGGTCTCGCCGCTTTTCCGGGAGATCATGCGGATGATGGCACAGCGAACATCGACCTCACCGGGCATCCGGATGGCATCGCAATACGCCGCAGCCCCCTGTAAGAGAAGAAGTGCCGCTGTGAAAAATCCGATAGTTGTCAGCAACTCCCCCACGGGAACGCCCTGCTCCACCCTCGTAAGAATTTCCGGTGTGACATAGAGCTGCGCCAAATCCAACGCCACTTTGATGGCCGCGACCACAACGCAAAGGAGCAGCACTCTCCTGCGCTTCTCCCAAGCGGTCCGCACCATAAAGCAGACATTTTGCCGGACGCTGTACTTCGGTTTTTCTCTGTGTTTCATGTCGTTTCACCTCACGCGCATAGCATAGCAGAAAAAATCGTCCCCGGTTGATTCCGGGGACGAATCGCTTTTTCCGGGGGATGAATTGCAGCTCTCACTCCTGCGGAAGCAGTATTTCAGTGGTGAATGCACCGTCCTCGCTGTTGCGGCTGATGTATCCGTCCAGCCGCTCCACGATGGCGTCGATGCGAACAAGGCCAAAGCCATGCCCCTCGCCCTTGGTGCTGCGGAACAGCCCTCCCTCCTTCTGCATTTTCTTCCCGGCGGTAAAATTGGTGAAGGAGATGTAGAGCTGGGTGTTTTTCATATCCATATAGACCCGGATGAGGCGCTTATCCTCCGGCAGCTTCATGCTGGCCTCAATGGCGTTGTCGAAGAGATTGCCGAGGATGCAGCAGAGATCGATTTCCGAGGACTTCAGCTGGACGGGGATGTGGGCATCCGCCGCGACCTCAATGCCCTTTGCCTTTGCAAGGGAGATTTTGGAGTTCAAGATGGCGTCGGTCATGGGATTGCCGGTCTTGATGACCGTGTCCACGGTTTGCAGATCGGTGTCCAGCAGGTCGAGGTAGTTTTGGATGGCGTCCCAATCTCCCGCGGCAGCGTAAGCCTTCATGGTCTGAATATGGTTGCGGTAGTCATGCCGCCAGCCGCGGATCTGGCGGTACATGTTGTCTACCTCCCGGTAATGCGTTTCGATCAGCTCCTGCTGATAGGAGGCGAGCTGCTTTTCGATTTTCTTTGCAAACAATTCCATACGCCTTACCTCATGTTGATAATGGCACGGTTGACGCCCTCATACGCGCCCCGCGGCAGCGGGATGGCGGTTCCGTCACTGAGCCGGATCTCCGTCTTGGTGACGCGGCTGATCTGCGTCAGATTCACGAGCGCAGAGCGCCCCACGCGGTAGAAGCACTCGTCGAGCTGCTTTTCAAGCTCGCCCAATGTCATTTTCACCGTCACATCCGTTCGCGCGTGAACGGTCACATAGTTGCCGAGCACATCTGCATATCGAATCTGATAAATCGGCACACGCACCATTTCTCCGCCGGCCTCGAAATGCAAGACCCGTTCGTTTTTCGTTATCTTTTCCACGGCGCGGTCCAGCACCGACCGGAGCTTTTCTTCCTTCACGGGCTTCATCAGATAGTGGAGCGCCGCCACCTCGTAGCCCTCTGAAATATAATCGGAATAGCCGGTGATGAAAATGATCTGCACCGTGTCGTTGCTCTTGCGAAGCTCTTTTGCCATCGTGACGCCGTCCATCGCGCCCATTTCGATATCCAGCAGGAGAATGTCGTAGTCGCTTTCTTCTGCGTAGCGGAACAGGAAGCTCTCGGCGGAGGGAAAATCGTCGATATGCACCGTATGACCGGCGGACGAAGCCCAAGCGCGCACCATATTCAAAACATATTGTCTGTCCGCACCGGAGTCGTCGCAGATCGCAATTTTGTACTTCATACCCTCACCGTTCCTTTAATGATTAAGACATCCGCCTCAAATCATCCCAAAGTGACGTAATGCCTCCGTAATTGCCTTTTCCTTCTCCGGCGGGCATTGCGGTTGCCTGGTATCCTCAGACTTGGGCTTGTTGTAATTCTCACGCTCAATGATGCCGCATTTCTGCCTCAGTCCGGACGCTTGGTCAATAGACACACCGTCTCGATATGTGCATCGTTGTCCAAACTCAAGCTCATATCTTCCGCAATGATTGGGAGCTTGAACTTGATGGACTTGAGCCACTGACCGTTGGGCTGCCGTTCCTCATAGATCTGGACTTCGGATAGCAGCGATTCCATAAGCTGCCGCTTTTCCTGATCGTCCATGACGGAATAGAGCTTATCAAAGTAAATCAGCACCTTGTAGATGTTGTCGCCCGTCAGCTTTTCCGCCTCAATCGCCATCTTCTTGGCTCTGGCGGCAACGAGCTGGTTTTCTGTATCCTCGATCTTATCATACATCTTGTAGAGCCGGTCATCAAGGTCTGCTTTGCGTTTGATGTAATGCTTATCGTCCGGGTCGAGAGAATCAATCTCATCCATCAGCCGAGCCTTTACGGAGTAGTTCTGGCGAAGCTGCTTTTCATGCACCGCGATCTCCTGCTCAATGGCAGAGGTATCCACCTTCATGCTGATCTTTTCCTGCATCATGGCGGCGAACTTCGGATTGCTTACCAGCTTTACGATAACCTCAGCAACGGCGCTGTCCAGCAGTTCTTCATTGATCTGCTTCTTGAAGTTGCACTTATGCCCGCGCGTCATTGTACGATGCTTACAGCCATAGTAATAAAAATCCTTGTATTTTGAGCCGTCCGCCTTATGCTTGATGCTTTTGTTTCCGTACATTCCCACGCCGCAGACCGGACATTTTACGATACCTGACAGCAGATGAATTTTGGTGTTCTTGCCCCTGTTGACGTGTTCATACTTTTCCGCTTGTGCCAGCAGCTTGACTTGCGCCTCGTGCCATAGTTCTTCGGAAACGATTCCCTCATGCAGACCATCTACCAGCAGATAATCGTCCTGTTCTACCAGCCGGTAATCATTTCGGGTGCCATGCACCTTCTCCGTCCGACGTCTGCCATAGGCGATTTTACCACAGTATACCGGATTTTTCAGAATTCTGCGAATCAGCGCCGCATCGAACAAGGGATTTTTTCCGTTTTGTCTTTGAATTTTGTGAATCCCGTGGGTTGCAAGGTATTTTGCAAGGCCGTTTGCGCCGGTATCCGTATGCACATACTGGTCAAAAATCACGCGGATTGCCGCTGCTTCTTCCTCATTGATGAAAAGTTGTCCCTTTTCCAGCGTGTAGCCATAAGGCGCAAAGCCGCCATTCCATTTTCCTTCACGGGCTTTCTGGATTCTGCCCTCCATTGTCTGCACACGGATATTTTCACGCTCAATTTCAGCCACAGCCGAAAGAACGGAAATCATCAGCTTTCCCGCATCCTTGGAGGAATCAATCCCGTCCTCCACGCAAATTAGGTTAACACCGAAATCCTGCATGACCTGTAGGGTAGACAAGACATCTGCCGCATTTCTGCCGAAACGTGAGAGTTTGAACACCAGCACATAGGACACGCCGTCTTTACCCGACTTGATATTCTCCATCATGCGGTTAAATTCTACACGCCCTTCAATGGACTTTCCGGATTTACCGGCATCCTCGTATTCGCCCACGATCTCATAGTCATTGAACTCGGCATAGGCTTTTATTCTGGATTTCTGTGCATCCAGAGAGTATCCGTCAATCTGCATGGCAGTGGACACGCGAGTATAGATATAGACTTTTACCTTTTCTTTTTTCATCATATCTTCTCCGCCTCAGCCTACTTTTTATCTGTTTTCTGCTCCAACAGCTTGATGGAATCCAGATAATCGCGCTCAACTTCACTGAGGGTACGGGCTTTGTATTTTCTGTACTCGCCGGTTGCTTTGTCAATTGCCTGCTTATGGCTGACACTTCCATTACCAATCAGTAGCTGCTCTCCGCTCATGGTCAGAATCCGATCAAGATGCAATGACCAGTCCTGCATGGTCATTGCCTGTTCTCGTTCTGCCTGTCGTTCCGCAAAATCCAGATAGCCGGATACAAGCTGCCCCATAGCACGAAGCTCTTTCTCGTTCAGATAGTTCTTGGCAACTACTGCCTCTTTTAGCGTGGGCTGACTGCCCGCAAAGGTGGTCAATCCCATAAATTCTTTCTCCGCATCGGCGCGTGTGTAAATGACCTCCGCCGCGGTTTGTCCATGAATGGCATAATGAATCTTGTTTTGGACTTTCTTGAAAAACTGAATGGAGATTTCCGCCTTGGGATCATAGTCAATACTGGTCGCGTAGATTTCAAGCACCTGTCGATAAAACACCTTTTCCGAAGCACGGATATCGCGGATACGCTCCAGCAGCTCCTTGAAGTATCCACCGCCACCCAGATTTTTCAGGCGCTCATCATCCAGAGCAAATCCTTTTCGCATATACTCCTTCAAAATTCCCGTTGCCCAAATACGAAACTGCACGCCGCGCTGAGATTTCACACGGTAGCCGGCAGAAATGATAACATCAAGATTATAATAATCGACATCATACACTTTTCCGTCGGCGGCAGTATGGGCAAATTTTGCCCATACTGCTTCCTTTTGAAGCTCTCCTTCTTTGAAAATGTTTCGCACGTGCTTGCCAATCACACTTCTATCACGCTGAAACAGCTCTGCCATCTGGTCAATGGACAGCCAAACCGTATCGCCGTCAAAGGTCGTTTCAATTTTCGCCAATCCATCTTCTGTTGTATAGATGATCATCTCGGACGGATTGTTATTTTTATTCTTTCCATTCATGTCATTCACTCCGTCAAGTTTATGTACCTCAATGCAGGGACACTTTCTTCTCCCCACATTGAGTTTGGACATCAATTGCACGATAATTATATCATGCCGTTTCTGTGTTTTCAATGCTTTCCTCTGGATGTTTCAATTTATTTACAGTTTCTTTGTCGCCAAAAGAATACGGCGGTTCCGGAAGGTTGTCCAAATCCAGAACTGTCGCGTATTTTTCTATCAGATTTGCAAGCAAATCGACAAGGCCGCTCCATTCATCCTTATTCCAGTGCGCTATACTGATCAACCTTCCTTTCCCGGTTGCCCCGCTGTGTGTATGCCTTGATAATATCCGGTGGAATCCGTTCAAGAACAGCCTGCGCCGCTTCGTAATCACTTTGCAGCTTGGCATCTTGCAGTTTCTTGAGGGTACTCTGCTGCTGACTTTTTTCCAACTTATCCGTCAAGCTCTCGTTTTCTGCTTTTAATACAGCCTTTTCCGCTTCCGCCGTGGTAAAACATTTATGATACTTCTTCATCTGTGTCTCCATTGCGGCAACATCCGGAATGTACTTGTCCAGAAACGCCATGACCTGCGCCGTGCGCTCCTTGTAGTTGCTGAATTTCACATCGGAAAGCAGCATATCCAGCCGCTCCGCCTGTTTTGTCAAACGAGCCATCTGCTTGAACACCCGTGGTGGGATATGGTCGCGTCCGGTTTCGCTGGCGCTCTCGCCTCGCTCCAAATCCGGGTATTTTTTGACCATATGCTCCCAAAACCTGTCCTGCCACTGTGTCAGCTTCTTCTTGTTTCCAACAATTTCTTTGGCACAGAGCCGCCCATCCTCTGTCAGCGGAACAAAAGAAAGGTGCATATGGGGCGTTTTCTCGTCCATATGCACCACGGCGGATATGATTGTTTCTGGCTTCTGGTTTTGCTTGATAAAGTCCAACGCCTCCTGAAAATAGGCTTTGATTTCGTCTTTCTTCTTGCCCTTGAAGAACTCCGGCGTTGCGGTCACAAGGGCTTCTACCACACGCACGCTGTCCGAGCGGGTACGGCAACCGGTCTCCTTGATCTGTCGCTCTGCCTCTGCCCAGTATTTTTGTTCCGGCGTAATCAGGTGAAAATTCAAGTGACTGCGGCTCTTGTCAATGTCTGGATTGCTGGCGTAATTCTCTTTTGTGCGCTCGTTGTGCGTCTCAATATCGGAAATCTCCGGTCCTTTGTACTTGGCAAAGCGGAGAATGGCAAACTGTGGCTTGCTCATTTATCTCTCCCTCCGTTTCTGCCATACGAGGTCATAACCCAGCACATCAGCCAGTTCCATGACTTCTTTGTAGCGGATGCTCTCCCTTTGCAGTTTGGCAGACAGGTTAGAAACGCTGTCGGACCAGCCATATTCGTCATGAAGAAGATCTACAACCTCCTGCATGGTAAAACCGGCACGGATAATCTGCGCCTTGATTTCGTTGCGTACACCCATATTCAAATTTCCTCCAAAATTCAGATAATGAAAAAGCGAAGCCAGCACGCCATTCGGCGCATCCGCTTCGCTATATCGTGAAAAATTCTATTGTCGTCAAATCCGCTCAGAATCGCCGTTATGATGTCCTGTTCACAGGTGACACCTATCGACTTTTCTGCTCCGTGTGGCTTTGCTCTAAACCGTGTGATCTCCCATGTGTCCGCGCATCTGCTTTGCTGTTCCGAGAAGCGCGATTCCGTAAAACCATTTCTGCCAACGGTCAAATTCTTTGCGGATTTCACTTGTCTTGATTCGCGCCCCCAAATATAGGCTCTGCCGGTCAGCATTCTTCCTATATAGCGGCGTTTGGGGTAAAACGCTGCGTACATACGTACACGGCACGGCGGTGAAATCATTCCCGCCATCCGTCCGGTACGTACGTACGCTCCGAAACATCGGAAAACCCGTTTATATTGGGTCTGGCAACCGCTTCAATCCCGAAGAAGCCCCAGACCCGCCGACCGGCGGCATTTGTGATTTTGTTGCAGTATTCCAGATTGTACTTGCTCTGGTTCGCAATCACGCTGTCGCTGAAGCTGCGGCGTTTCAGCGGCGTCAGGTTGTTTTCCTCGCACCACATCCGATAAATCTCATACAAATCCTTGGAACTGATGGTGCTGTCTGCTTTCAGCCGGATATAGCCCTCTGATTCCAGAAAATCAAAGACGTTGTTGTTGTCCCGTTTGACCGCCTCCCGGTTATCCCGTGTGCGCTGGCTTTCCGTGAACTTGAAGTTATTGGCAACAAGCCGCTGCAAGCCCTCAAACGCCCACAGGAAGATACCCTCGACCTCCGCTTTCAATTTTTCGGCAAGGTCAGGATCATCTACCCGTCCCGCAGGCTTTTCCTTGGTAGTCAGCACAAGCTGTCGGCGATAAAATCCGTCGCTTCGGTCATAGAGTGCTTGCAAATCGCCGTTAGAGAACGCCAGCAGCCGAGCGAACATCCACCCTTGATAGCTCTGCTTACCCTTGCGTTCCAGATCCATTTTGCCTTGGGCGGTCACGATGGACTTGACGTAATTGGTCTGCCGCAATGCTTCCATCCGCATATCATCATCGACACACAGCAGAATGTGTTCCAGATCGGCACGGGCAAACCGGTTTTCAGAAATCTTCCCGATACTGCCGTCTTTCATGTTGCTGCCGAGCAGTGCGCCCAGCACTGCGCCAATCAGCGACTTGCCCTCGCCGCCGTTTCCCTTAATCACCATCATTCGCTGCCCCTTATTGCTGGGAATCAGACAATTGAAATTTACAATATCCGCAAAATCATCACGGTCAAAAAACTCATTCGTATCC
>OKSC01002570.1_pt1 | contig 15127 bp, 14 predicted proteins | sample 1601161 | NCBI WGS metagenome assembly OKSC01 (sample SAMEA3541552, study PRJEB24748) | human gut metagenome | biome: human gut; feature: human-associated habitat; material: faeces | place: China | collected 2012
GCAGGAAGAGAGCAGCACGGCGGCTGCCATTCCCATCATATTTATATATTGTCTTACTTTCATATCGTATTCCTCCCTCTGTTAGAAAAGTTTCCACACCAATGTCACACCGGCGTTGATGGGGCCCCACCAGTCCTTTGTCTCACTGCCTTTGCGCACTCGTACACCGTCGATGACTTCATATTTCTCATAGTCGGCATTCAGGTAGCCCAGACCGAGGCTGAAATCGAGGGCCAGTGCCTTGTTCAGCCGCAGCTGATAGCCGCCGGTGATGCCGCCACCCATCAGGTCGCCCTGCTTGCCTGTTTCGGAGAGCTTGTAGTTGAACTGCCCTGCCTTGAACATCGCACCCAGATACCAGGTTTTCTTTTCGCCCATATAGTAACGCACTTCCGGAGCCACTTCCCAAAGGGCGTAGCGGCGGTCCTTGTCGTTCCAGCTCCATGAAGTCCACGAACCATTTACGGCAATGCCCCATGATGGGCTGATACGCCACTCAAGCCCTAAATCGGGGGTCAGCGTGACCCAACGCAGCAGGTTGGCACGCAGGGACAGATGATAATCGGTTGGGGTTTCTGTTTCCGAAGGAGTATCGGCAACGATGGTATTTTGCTGTGTTGCCGTCTGTTGCTGGGCCGCCCTTTCGGCTTCTGCCTTTTCAGCGGCAAGTCGGGCTTCTTCCGCTTTGCGCTGCTCCTCGGCCAGCCGTTGCTGTTCGGCACGTTTTTCCGTAGCCAGACGCTCGGCTTCAGCTTTGCGCTGTGCCTCTGCTTCCGCATCTGATACGGTTGTTTCTTCAGCCGGCACCGTCAGGCGCACGGTCACGAAATCGCCCTCTGCCGGATGGTTGCGGGTGATGAAACTTTCTTCCTTGATTCCCGCACGTGTAATCAATTCTGATTTCACACGGTTCGAGCGAATTTTGGCTATCGCGAGGTTTTCTTTTTCGCCATTCAAGGAATTGCAGTAGCCATCGACATAAAGCGGCAGCTTGCCGTCAAGAATGTCCGTCTTGTTGCTTTCGATGCACTCCAGCAGACGGGCGAGTTCCTTGTCGTTGCCGCTCCAAGGCACGAAGAACATGTCCTTCTCTGCCATGAATCGGAAGGTGTAGGTCGTATCTGCTTTCTGCTGCGCAAAGACAGGAGTCAGAAAGGTTGTAAACAGAAAAATTGTAAATAAAAATTTCTTCATAAACGATGTAATATCAGTTCTATTTCAGACTCATTTTAACAAAGTTATAAAAAAAAGTGGTTTTTCTTGTCTTCTATGATACCCTTTTTATCATTGATTCCAAATTTTCTTTCATTGTTTGCCGGTTTTGTTGATAGAGCACATTTAAAATTGTCAAATGAGCACATTTTGTTGATAGAGCATGTTTATTTTGCTACTTGTTTGCAATTTATTTTTTCTTGTCTTAAGGTAAAAATTCCTTTCTCCACCTTGCAGGTGAACATCCTTCTTTTTCAGTGAATGATTTGGTGAAATAGCTTCTTGACATGAAACCGGATAATTCGGCAATTTTCTGTATGCTAATTTGCGGATGCTTCTTCAGCATTTCTTTTGCGTATTCCAGTCTGATATCAGTTATCCATTCACAGAAAGACACATGATATTTCTCCTTTATAAAAGCACTTAGATATGTTCTGTTGGTGTCAAGCATTTTTGCCATGTCCTGTATTGTCAATCCTGACTGTGTGTAACTCTTGTTTTCCAGCCAGACTATCAGGCTATCCTCTATGCTTTTAAAATATTTGGGCGATTCATTTTCCGTTGCATCCTTTATATTCTCTGTTACCGTTTCATTCTCTATCTCCAGTGTTCGTTCTATCTGTTCATGGTATATTATATAGTTCTGATATGAATAGAACAGGTAACCGTAAAATGGAATCGATGAGAGAATCCACCAGTTGATGTATTTATCTGGCAGGAATGTTAACAGTCCGCAACCTACACCGTAAACGATAGCCCAGTAGGTGATGATATTCATCCATTTTATGTATATTTCAATATTTTCAGAATGGATATCTTTAAATCCTCTGGTGGCTTTCTTATATGTCCGTATGAGACGGGTGGCAAGCCATATCCCATAGCATAGCAGACATGCCGCCATGACTAAGGTACCGATGTTTTGTGTATTACCTTTTGATAACGTAAATAGTACATAACTTGATAAACCGGTATAGATGAGCCATAACAGCAGATGGATGGTGAAGCGTCGTACTGTAACGTATAGTTTATCCAATAGCGTCATCAGTGCTGAGCTGAAAAGCCAGTAACACAGGAAATAGGTAGAAAGATTCATCAGAATGGCAGCGTTGTGGTTGACGAAACGGATGCCACAGATCAGATGAACCGCATAGTTGGCCGACAATACCAACAATGCCGTTCCCATAATCTGGCGGGAACGAAAATAATCTTTAAATACTGGCTTTATCGGCGTTCTGTTCAGTAATAAGAACAATCCGAAAAATGTCATGAGCGACAGTGCTGCGCATAAGGAATATTGATACACTGAATGATTCATATGCTTTGCTTTATGGTTCTGCTTATTATGATAAATATTGGATTGACGAAACAAAGATACTATATTTTCACGTTATCATTTTTGTGCATCCTTTATTTGTAGCAATATCTTTTTTCAGATTTATTGCATGCTGATGATTTTTAGCCTCATATGCTATTCTTCCCTAAAGTTGTATTATTGCGGCTTGTTCCTGACTCCCAGGAAAACAAACCGACTTAGCACTTTCTTACGGTACTCTTTGCCTATCTTTAAATATGTCCCATTCACAACTACGCTGTTGCCACTTATGTATTTGACATGATTGATGTTTACTAAAAAGGAACGGTGAATACGCATAAATATATGTTCAGGCAGACTCTTCTGTACGTGCCCAAGCGGAAATGATACCATATATTTATTCTTTGTGGTATGTATTTTACAATAACTGCCGGTCGCTTCAATCCATGATATATCTTTCATGCTGATGTGTTCATAATGCTCATGATTAAGGATGGCTACGTGAAGATGACAGTCTTCTCTTTCATCTTCGGGTGATTGGCTGATGAACTTTATTATAAGCTCTTCTTCATTTGCATTACGGATAATTCTAACTGGTGTATTCTCCATATTTTCAGGCAGAATGATTACCAACTCTTGATTTTCTTTTTTCATACTTATATATTATTAAAGTGCAAATCAATAGCTGGCTCTTTAAATTGACCTTTTTTATTTTCTGAACGGCAAATATTTCTTCCGAATGTAATTCACATCCTTCAAAAGTAGTGGATATATCTTTGTCTCTATATGTAGTCTGATTGTAAAATTTGCAAGAACAATTAAAGAGCGGAAACGGATTATACCGTTCCCACTCTATAAATGTTGGACTCAATTTGGAGATATCTGATTAATCCAACTTATCATTCTCCTCTCTAAATTCTGCCAAAGCCTGGCTTAACGATTCCTTCAGAAGTATGGCGGCTTCACCGCTCTGGCCATCAAGGTGCTCATTTATCTTGCTTTCTATGCCATTCACAAACTTGTTGTTTACTTCCTTGGCACTCGCTTCATTATTCATGCCCTTGAAACGTTCCGACTTATAATATGAATCAGACATCCATTCCACTCTTTTATATAAGGTAGGTCTTTCCCTAAAACCGAAATAGTCTGCCTTTGCTTCTTCTATTAAATCTTTTACTGTTTCCACCAATAAATCCATGTCAGCCAATGTGTCATCCGAATAATATACATGGTTGGCAGAAACCTCTTCTTTTATCTTGTTTACCAGATTCTCCAATGAATTTGCATATTCTTCCTTAAACGATTCACAGTGTTGCTGCCTGATGATTTCCTCTTCATATCTGCACTGCTCTAAAATGCAGGCTGCCGCCCTTGCATCAGGGTTCTCGTTATTATAGGATTCTAGGTACGTATCATTGGCATCCAAAAACAAATTTTCCATTTCATTTTGTAGAGTCTTCATATCTTGGTACGTTTCTTTACTTGCCTTGATATTCCGACATTCTTCTAATATAGAGAGGGATATGATTGATTCCAGGCATTTTCCTTCGTATTTACCCTCCTTTAAACTTTTCTCTATATCCTCTTTTTCATTTTTGGTCGTATTCTCTACAAATCCCTTGACTGTATCGAAGATTCCATCCAATCCAATTTTCTCCTTTTTGTATTCATGGTCTGTACCGAATATGGTCAATACCAGCTTCCCACCTATATTAATGCCTTCACTTCCTGCTTTAACGGTAAGCTCCATACTCTTTATCCATAACAGTTGGACAGAGGCGTTTATGATATAGTTTATTGAGTCGAATACTTCTTCTACCGCCTTTCCTCCCAGATCCAGTACCTTCTTGGCCAATTCCAACGATTCGTATGCCACCCCTATAGCTATCTTTACACCTGCTATAGCGACTTTATAAGCTATGATTTCTGCTTCTTTGGCGATTTTCTCAAATACCTGATACCAACGATAGCTTTCCCTTTCTCTTATGCACTTATCGATTTTTTTATTGAGATCTCCTATTGTTGATTCCAGCTTTAATACTTCATTCTGCGCTTCTTCGATCTTTCTTTTGGCTTCATCCAGTTTATGTTTGATACTTTCAGCCGTTTTCTTTAATTCATTCTGCAACTTTCGAAGATTCTCAAGGAATATCTCAGTATCAAAGGATATATATGCTTCAAACCCTGCTGTAGAGAAACCGTTAAGATCCCCTTTAAGCCTGATGCTCAATTTAAATCCTTCATTGACGGTTGTAAAGTCTATATAGACTGAACGTTCCTTGATAAACGCCAGTACATCCAATTTGAAGATGCCAAGAAATGAAATGTAGGCATTCAGATAGAATGTCACTTCCCCTTTGTTTTTCTGGATGCAAAGATAAAAGTCTATACCATCGTTATACTTGTCCAACAATTGACCGGCTATCCCTCCGTCAATAGGGTCGAACGGTAGCTCCTTGGTCGATTTGCTGATTATAAGGACGTTAAATAACTCGACCTTTTGCATCTGGAAGAGTGCGATGAGAGATAACCCCTTGTCAATAGAAAAAAGGAAACGTACTTTTATACCGAACAACTCCAATGTTCCACAAATGAACATGCCTTCTGACATTTCATATCCGCCGAGCTGTGTGGCTTCATAACATAGGTATATCTGACAGTTCAGGGACACAATACCGTTATTGTCTATACGGAAATGGCGCATGGTATCCGTGTCGGTAAGGATGTATTGTCTGGTGTTGTTACCCAATTGTTCCAGATGATAACCCCCTGCTATTTTGAGAGGTTCATTCAAATGCTTATTGAAACCGTCAACGACCTTCTTCTCAAAAGTCTTCTTCTTCTCTTCATAGTCCTCGATTGCTTCATCAGGCTCCATTTGGGGATAAGCCAACTCATCCCCTTTAAGTCCTACGGTGGCATTCTTCAACTCAAAATCCCCAAGAGCTATTACATCAAGACAATCCACGGCATCCCATTGTATGTCTGCCACTTCCCTTACGAGATCCTTCAGTGTTATACGACCGGAGGTCGATGTGATGGCTGATGTAAGCAGAGATACTCTCACCGTATTACCGAGCTGTTTGAGTACAAAACCACCGAATAGGGAAAGATTGTCCGTATTCAGCCTGCCTATCATGCCGAATGACAGCCCCGTTGTCGTAATGCCGATGGTAAGCCCCAAATCAGAAAATGACAGACGGTCATTTATAGGGAAACGCGACTGTGAAAATGCAGACAGACTGAATGACGCATTTGAGACCGCCCCCTTGAATGTGAAATCCAGAAGCCTTTTCTCTTCTTTGATGTTATATTTAAATTTGAATGTACTCTGCGCATAGAAGTTGATACCTTTTCGGGAGATCTTGAGACCGAACTCAAGACCTTCCATGATAAAGTTGTCAGTCTCAACCTTATCACTCTTCAGCATGGCTATGAATTCCTTGTCCGTGAAACTTCCGCCTATGGCGAAATATAGCTTGTTCAACCCTGTCAGCTTGTTGACATTCTTCCCGAAAGCATTGCTGCCCAAATCAAATATACCTGTTGCAAGCAGCTGGGCTTTGTTGAAATTATCGAGAATTTCTATCTTTTCAAATTCCTTACAGAAACGTTTGAGATATGAAAGAGCATTGTTTTTACTGCCATTATTACATACTATCAGCGCAAGGTCACTGATGCTCAGAAACTCTAATATGTTTCCTACTGCTTTTTCGAAAGTATTCCCGTTCTTCAGGCCTTCTTTCTGGGCGGCTACCAGCAGCATCTTTGTTTCTTCTGATAAAATGATACCGCAGGTCAGACCGGTGGTGTTCAGGATGAATGTACTGCTACTGGCACTACATACCAGATCTGCTGAAAAACCACTATCGTTCTTGGGTAGGATCGTCAACTTGTCGGCTAGTTCATCCAGACCGGCTTCTTTATTGTAGATTATATCATCTACATGCTTTCCTTGGGTACTCAGTGAACCAGCGACCATCATTTCTCCTTTGATAAATGCTATACCGACAGTCGCAGGAAAATTCATTATCTTGCTGTTCGCAATAGTGCATATGCTTGCTTCATTTCTCATAGTTCCTCTACTTAAAGATGAGTCAGGTTGGCTGATAACGGACTGAAAACTGATGGGTACATTCCGACAGCCAACCTGATAATTGTTTATGCATCCAGTTTCTTCAGCATTTCTTCTATCGAACCGAAATTCATCGTTTCCAATATCTTTTTACGTTCCGTATTCCAAATGGCGAAAAATACACTGTTGAACTTGATGAATCCAAAGTCCAGATCGGGGAGTTCCACACTGACTGCTAAAGCGTATTCACCTGTTGCTTTGTTATCTCCTACCGCCTCTGTCGGTTGTTCACTCGGCACATCAGCGTACAAGAATACCGTATTCAACTTGAAGCCTATATTGCTGAAGTCGTTGGTCTGGGGTACTAAATTGTTTAATTCGTTTTCAATTTTCCCTTTTACTTCTTCGTCTTGGAACAATCTCTTAAAGTCATTTACAATGTCGGTCAGGTAGGCAGTCTTAGGTTCCTCAACAGTTGTAGGACACACAAGGACTTTAACGCCTTGGCCTGTTCTTTCAAACATGGCTACTAATTCCACATTCAAAAAATTGAAATTGGCTCCCGATGCAAGATTCAATGTTGCCATAATGTTTAATTTTAAATGTTAATATTCTATTTGACAAGAAAGCAGATCCGGATTCTCTTTCTGCTTTGAATTTATGCAATCATTCTATATTGCTATCACTTCTTTTTTTTAACACCATTTATTTTTTCCGAACGTATCATTTGCTTATGTTTATTGATTCATGAGGCTTTCAGCGAACTGCTTCAGATTTTTCCGTTCAGAAGAAATTTTTTCCTTTTGTAAAACGGATGTTCCCATATTACAAATATCTTTCAAAATTTAAGGCAAATGAAGGGCGGGTTCCGAAAAGCCTATGACAGAGTAGGAGATAAAATCTTTAGATTATGCCTTATAATTTGATCGAGGTTGAATATACTCAAGAGGTGGCTGAACGACAATATGTAAAGAATGTACCATCATTCAAATCCAGCGTAATAACCAGTTGCATTTGCCTGATTTCTCAAACAGGTGATTCTACATTGACAGCGGTTCATCTGTCTGCATATTCTGAAGATGGCACTTTTATTAATGATGTAGCTTCTGAGGTGGTGGCCAATCTGCATACTATTTTTGGTAGTGTAGATAGCATACATGTTTTAGGCGCAATTCAGTGCTGGAGTGGTTTTGTTTTTTGGACTGAATTACAACGTTTTTACCATCTGCAATTCAGTGATCATGCGGAAGGTTATTGTCATGCGTATTTTGAAGGTTCGGAAATGAAATGTGACGTTAGTCCTGTTCCTTAGTGCCTGTAAGAATCTGGTGAATCTGCATTATTTGCTTTTGATATTGGTCTCCATTATCTGTGTTAGGTCTCAGATCTTGTGTCTTATGAAGGATTTCAAGACACTGTTTTCAATTTATTCTTGTTGTTTTAATTATTCAGTCAAATTTGTATCTTTATGAAAAATAGCTTATTATACTACGCACTTCTACCGTTGCTATATCTGCTGTGCCCTGTGGCCATATCTGCTCAAGATAAAGCTGATTCCGTTGTAGTCAACGAATACTTTAAAACCATATGCAAAGACGAGAACCGTTTACGCCAGTTCTTTACCCAGATGCCGAAAGGCGGTGACCTTCATAACCACCTTACCGGGTCTGCCTATGCTGAAACCTATTTCAGACTGGCTTGTCAAGACAGTCTTTGGGTAAATATGTCTACTGGTAGATTGTTTCCGGATTCAGTTCCTGGTGCTATCCAGCTTAAACCCAATATGAATAATCTGCACAACATACGTATGACGTTAATCGATAAATGGTCTATCCGAAATTTTAATCCGGGGAAGTTTCCCTTGGGTGCTGATGAATATTTCTTCGGTACTTTCGGATTATTCGGTGCCGCTACGAAATCTCACTATGCAGAACTGCTGAGTGAACTACGTAAACGTGCGGCCTACGAAAATGTGCAATACTTGGAAATCATGGTTTCATCACCATCTTTAACTGTTGATACTTACTATAATGAGCAACTCAGGTTGGCTATGAAATCTGATAGTCTTAGTGCATTTAGATTAGTATTGGATAGCATATGTCAAAATATTGAAACAAATTACAGGTCTTTGCCCGATAGTGTAGTCAAACAGGTTAATGAATTGGATTCCCTTAGCTTACAGACCAAAATCCCTAATAGTCCTGTCTGTTACTATCAGTTTGCCGCTAAACGAAATGCTGAACCGTTCTCAGTGTTCGCTCAACTCTATCTTGGCTATAAATGTTGTGTGCAAGCAAATAGTAAGGTGGTCGGTGTCAATATTGTATCGGCAGAAAATGGAGAAACATCCATAGCTGATTATAAATGGCACATGGAGATGTTTAAATATCTGGATAGTAAATTCGAACGAAAGGTGAAAAAATCTCTCCATGCCGGAGAATTGACGTTGGGTATGGTTGAGCCGGAAGAAATGAGCAACCATATCAGTCAGGCCGTCTTAACGGCGTGTGCTAATCGTATCGGACATGGGGTGGATATCGCTTTTGAAACAAATAGTATACAGTTGCTGGATAGTATGAAAATTAGAGATATACCGGTTGAAATCAACCTGACAAGCAATGAATTTATCCTTGGTGTAAAAGATGATGTTCATCCGTTTATGCTTTACCGAACTGCGGATGTTCCAATCGTAATCTCTACTGATGACCCAGGCATTCTGCGGACGAGCCTGACCCAGCAATATGTACTGGCCACATTACGTTATGGAGTAAGTTACTTTGAGATTAAGGAACTTATACGCAACAGCATTACTTATTCTTTTGCACCAATAGAGGTAAAGAAAACATTGATGAATAAAGTAAATGATGGCTTCAAGACCTTTGAAAATAAATGGCATGAAAACATTAAAATTATCCAATCATGGGAAAAACCATGATTCATAGAGATTTGACAGTAAACCTCTATACGTATCAGCCGGTATTTTCCCATACTCTCACTTTTATCCATTTGGAACCCCGGTTGTTGACCGACGGTTCTGTTGGATTTTCTTAAATGATGTTTAACAAATAACCAAGGAGGACGTAATGGAACACACGGATAAACCACCAGTGGCAAAGACTGTATCAACGGTTTAGTCTAAGAAAATGAGTGTGAAGGTTCCTGCTTGTGGCAATACTCCCTTTTCTAGGAAAAACTATTGGTACGCTTTACAAAAAATCCAGTCAGATTGACAGGTGGTGATTTTTAATAGCCATGTATATATTTGGTTTTTCATAACGGCTTGGCTGAAAACGCATGGTTAAAAAACTGATTAGTAATTTTTTAAGTTTGAAAATATGGATAAGATTAATAAAATAATTCTGAGAAATCAATCAGCAACAGTTTGCGCTTTAGAATGTTATTACAAATTGAATTCTAATGATGATGCAAAAAGAGTAGGTACGACAGGCAATTTTCCTGTAGCACAAGAAGGTCTTTTGGATCTGAACTACTTGGGGATTCCTGATGGAGCTTTGGTAACGGCATATGCAAACGTTAAATGGGGAGCGGACAGTTCGGGCGATGAATGGTTCATTTTCAGTAAGGATTGGGATGCAGAAGCCTGTTTTGAATTAACGGGAAGTGCCTTTTCTACAGATGTATCTTTAGTTTATGTTGAACAGTGTGACTTTGATGCGGTAATTGGAGATATGACGGCATACAGAGTAGATGATGCTGTTGAATCACTGAAGAATCTGCCACAGACTGGAAGGCATGAAAAAATTAAAGGGCTTAGATATTTCTCTAATCTCGGTATCGAGCATGTTCAAGGATACACACAATATGAACATAATGGTAAGGTGTATTACTTGTTCACACACCATACAACAGGAGATTATGGATATATTTTGCAGGCAACAAACGACTCGGATGAAACCTTGTCATTTATGACTCCTAAAGGATGGAATCATCCGGCTGGCATTCAATGTTTAGGACAGTATCTCTTTGTGCCCTGTGAAGAAGGGTCTGAGGCAAGAATATTTGTCTATGATATTCTTCATAACATGAAAAAAGTAAAAACTTTGAGATGTTCCCATCGCGCAGGATGTATAGGGGTAACTGATTTCAATCAAGGTAATGAAAATTATTGTCTTTTGCTTGTTGGAGATCAGCAGGTATATTATGCCTATATTGCAAAGAAATCTACATCAATGCGTGACTTGAACTTTACCTACTTTGGTAAAATTGACTTGGGGGCAAACCGTACCGATGAACAAGATGAATTCTTTATGGAAGAAGATATAAACTGCCAGGGTTTTGGCCTTGTTACGGATAAAGAAGAAAATGTTCATATGCTCGCGCTTATGACACACGGCTGCAAGGATAGGGTATTTATGATAAAGCTTAATATAAATATTTCTGAAAGGACATTCAGTTATGATACGGAAGTCTCTGCTCACCTGATTAATAAAGGTGGCATAGCTGGAGATTATGGTTCACATTTCCGTTGGGGCGCTGGAATACGCATTACTCCACTAAATAATCTTGTCGTCCTGGCTACAAGTCGTAATATCATTGCAGGTACAAAGTTGGACACTACATCCTGGTATAAACACTGATTATGATACTGAAGTGTACCGTATATTACATACCATACTTTACTTCAGGTGTATAATGAAATTCTGATTGATGCAGCAGCTTGCTACCATAGGGTGTGCGGGCTGCTGTATCATCAACTTCGCACTTAAAATCGAAAGTAACCTTTATATTATTGACTTGGCTACGGGGCGATAGCAAACTTGCGCATGACGGAACCCGCTTTCGTCCGTATCTGCCCAAGTGAAAAGAACCCCGGCGTTAATAGTTGGTGATGGCTGCGGAACATTCCCATGATACATGTGTTTTCCTTTTTGATCCCCCTTCCTTATGTCCAAATCAAACTATAGTTTACCATAGGCTATAAAAATTTGCCCTATACTTTTATATATGGGGCATTTTTCTTGCTTTTTAAGTCCAAATCCTCTATCTTTGAAAAATCAAAGTTAATTTAGACTATGGGGGAAAAGATAGGATATGCCAGGGTGAGTACGAGAGAGCAGAACCTCTCTTCTCAGGAAGATGCACTGAACAATGCCGGTTGCATCCGGATTTTCACGGACAAAATCTCCGGAAAGGAGTTCAAGCGCGAAGGTCTGGCGGCCTGCCTCGATTATTTGCGCTCTGACGATACTTTGGTCATCTATCGGCTTGACCGGCTCGGGCGGTCCGTCAAGGAAATGCTCGATCTTTGTGCACAGCTGGAGAAACGCCGCATCAAGCTTGTCTCCCTTCAGGACAATCTCGATACTTCAACCGCTGTTGGCAGATTCACCATGCAGATACTCGCATCACTGGCCGAGTATAACCGCAATCTTATTCTTGAAGGTTGTAAGGCAGGTATCGAGGCAGCCAAGAAACGGGGTGTCAGGTTCGGCCGTCAGGAGGGGATGAAGATGAAGAAACCGAAGAAGGAGGCCGTCATCCAACTTTACAGGGCCGGTACCGCTGTACAGAAGATTATGGAGATTACCGGTATCAGGTCCAAACAGACCATATACAATTATTTAACCGAAGAGAATATTCAGCCTGACAGAAAGTAATTTATTTTTTTCAATGTATGGATATACAGATAGCATCAGATTTACACCTGGAATTGGAATGGAATACCCGTCACTTTGAACAGCGCCCGCTGATCCCTTCTGCCGATATACTTGTTCTTGCTGGAGACATAATGTTCTTGGATGACTGCTTTGCTGAACACCACTTCTGGGACAGGGTATCTAAGGACTTTAAACAGGTATATTTCCTTCCTGGCAATCATGAGTATTACAACGGTACTGATGTTTCCAATAATATCACAGGGCTTGAAATAAGGCATAACGTCCATCTTCTTAATAATGATTCAGTCGTAGTTGATGAAAATCTGATTGTATTTACAACCCTATGGTCAAATATCCCTGCCCATCTATCCTGTCCAATGCTTTCCAAAGCCAGTGACTTCAGATATATCCTGTATAAGGGTGATACCCTTTCCATCGAGAGCTATAATGAACTTAATGAGGAAGCATTGCTTTTCCTGAAGTCCCAACTCAGCAGGCCAATCCGCAATAAGATAATTGTCTCACATCATGTGCCTCTCCTAGAACTTTTACCGGCTAGGTTACACGGATCATGGGGTGTTTCTTTATATTCCAACCGGCTTGACGGCATTTTACGGGATAATGACATCCATACCTGGGTTTACGGTCATTCACATTATCCTCACGATGATTCAACTATTTATGGAACCAGGTTTTGTACGAATCCGTTCGGCTACCAAGCAAATAGGCAGAACCCTTGCTTCAGATTGGACAAATGTGTGCATATAGAGTAGTATTCGCAATTCGCGAATTGCGAATGTTTATCAGATGAATATTGATATTTGTATTTCATAAAATTGATTCATAGCAATATAAATGATATATTTGCAATTCTTGAATTAAATATGGTTGTTTTATGAAACATGGTGGAATGAAACCGCAGGATATTGTCGTTCTTTTGAAAATGGTTGCATTGAAGAAAGAAATGTGGACAAGTGCCCGATTGGCAGGTGAATTGAAAATCAGTGCATCAGAAGTTTCCGGGGCCCTCGAAAGATGCCGCATAGCCAAGTTGGTTGACAATACCAAACGGAAGGTGAATGTTCTGGCTTTGGAGGATTTTTTGGTTCATGGTCTCAAATATGTCTATCCCCCACAACCCGGAGCTATAGTACGTGGGGTCGCTACTTCGTTTTCTGCCGAGCCGATAAAGAGCAAGATAAGGCAAGGCAGTGATTCCTTTGTCTGGCCATATAAAAATGGTTGCGACAGAGGGCAGTCAGTGGAACCTCTATACCGGACAGTTCCGGAAGCCTGTCTGAAGGACAGTTCATTGTATGAACTTCTGGTTATTGCCGACACACTTAGGATGGGCCGTGTTAGGGAGATGGAAATAGCTGTAAACGAACTTAAAATAAGATTGGATGATTATGCAAAGTCATAATGTGTCAAGACTGGAAACGGTTGCTGAAGGTCTCGGTGAATTGAACGAGTATGTGGTGTATGTAGGGGGAGCCGTGGCGGAACTTTACGTTACTGACCCAGCCAAGACTGATATACGCGAAACGATGGACATAGATTGTGTCACGCAGCTCTCCTCCTATGCGAAGCTGGCCGAACTGGAGGAGCTGCTGCGCAGGAAAGGGTTCCATAATGACACCTCCCCCGGCGCTCCCATCTGCCGATGGATTTACAGGGATGAGGTCGTTGATATAATGCCGGATGATGAGAATGTTATAGGCTTTACGAATATGTGGTATCATGAAGCCCTTGCCGCTAAGGAAAAACGGACTTTGTCTGATGGCATTGACATCTATATTTTCTCTCTCCCTTACTATGTGGCGACAAAGCTGGAGGCTGTCAAAGGTAGAGGTGGGGATGACTGGCGGTGGTCGCATGATTTCGAAGACATAATCTATATCCTTAACTATTGCCCTGATTTTATCCTTACTCTTCACTCTGTCAACATAAAACTTAAAGAATACCTGAAAAAGGAGTTTTCCAGCATCCTTTGCCGCAGAAACATCGCTGAGGAAGTTGAATGTATGCTCCCGTATGGCGAAGACGACAGAACAGAGTATATTATCGGTGTGATGAAAAGCATTGCAGATTTATAAATAATAGCAGTATCTTGTCTGCCATTCCCTATTGTGGCATGACTATTGCTTAAAATACTAAAAACGGTTCCGAATGGTTTCTTATCATACTGAAAATGGCCTGAAATGCTTTTACTGGTCATGCTATTTACCGCGTTATCTGTAAAAGTATAGATGTAATGAAGACTGATTACGATTTTTGATTCTGTTACGCAATCAGAATCTGTTTATGCCTGTATGTCATATTAAAAACTAGAAATTCGAATATTATTGTAGACAGGGATGCTATTTTCTAACATTGGCAAATGGGCCACCAAGTAGATAAATTTGAGGTGTTACCCTACCTGAAAAAGAGCAGCACTAGACAAATTGGGAAAGGTTCCGACAATGGGGCTAATAATGGTAAATAATACGATGGAGCAAGTCGGCTGTAGGCTGTCGTGCACTCCAGAGTTATGGGAATCCAAGAGAAACCTGCTGAATGGTAAGATTGGTTCAATCGATGGGTTTTGCCTGAATCCCCTTGCTTGTATTTCAAGGAAAATATGGAATAACGTATTCATCATAAATAACATGGCAATTGAAAGAACCGTTAAAGATTTCTTTTACCATCTTTTGTTCATGGTTCTTTGCTGTTCAATGGTCATGAACAAGTGTGTGGCGTGAACATACATACGATGTAAACTCTTTTATTTTAAGTGATTTCATTGCATATAATAATTATGTTCACTATATTTGTAGTGTTCACGAACAATGAACAAGATAAAATAATGAACATAGTTTAAAAATATGGATGAATTTGTATATGATGCCATCGCAAACCTTAAACATATAA
>OKSC01002574.1_pt1 | contig 15104 bp, 10 predicted proteins | sample 1601161 | NCBI WGS metagenome assembly OKSC01 (sample SAMEA3541552, study PRJEB24748) | human gut metagenome | biome: human gut; feature: human-associated habitat; material: faeces | place: China | collected 2012
TGGCGATCCACTTCGTTCAGATAGGAGAGGTCGTCCAGCTCAAAGGAATCAAACATTCATTAGCTTTTTCAAACAAGGCTTTAGCTTCGGAGTTAGTTTCATACAACTCTTTGCCCATTCCTACGAATTGGGCGCCTTGTCCAGGAAATACAAATGCTTTCATTTCTATTTTTTATTTTCTGATGGTTATTAATCTAAAAAACAGATGCAAAGGTAATCATTTTTTAATCCTATTCTGTTATATAATAAATATATTTCATACATTTGTCTTTAGCTGAAATTAAAAAATGATATAAATATGAATACGCTTTTGTTTTTAAATTTGGGTGCAGGAGAGATTGTTCTTATTGCTTTAGTCGTTTTATTATTATTTGGTGGTAAGAAAATACCGGAATTGATGAAAGGTTTGGGGAAAGGTGTCCGTAATTTTAAAGACGGTTTGAAAGATGTTGAAGATCAGATTAATTCAGATGCGGCAGACTCTAATTCTGATAAAAAATAGTTTATGTGAAGATTTTTCTTTTTCTGAGAGCAGGCATAGAGTTAATATTTTACTCGCTTTTTTGTATCCGTTTTATTTTTGCTTATCTGATTTATAATTTGCTTTTTTAGTTATTTATGGAAGAAATGAGCTTTTGGGATCATTTAGAGGCATTGCGCGGCGTTATATTTCGATCGCTCGGAGCAGTCGTTGTATTGGCCGTTGTTTTTTTTGTTTTTATGACCGATATTTTTGATTCTATTATTTTGGCTCCTTGTTTTTCTGATTTTGTTTTGTATCGCTCTATATGTAATCTGAGTACATATCTTTCTTCTATAAGCGAATATCTGTCGGTATTACCTGATTTTTGCGGAGATGATTTTCATGTAAATCTAATCAATATACAGTTGGCTTCGCAGTTTTTTATCCATATGAGTACTTCATTTTGGCTTGCGATTGTATTTGCCTTTCCGTATATTATATATCAGTTGTGGAGTTTTGTCAGTCCGGGGCTGTATGAACGAGAAAAAAAGAATGCGAGGTTTGCTTTTATTATAGGCAATTTGATGTTCTTTATCGGTGTTGCAGTCGGATATTTGCTTGTTTTTCCGCTGACATTACGTTTCTTAGCAGGTTATCAGGTTAGTGAGATAGTCCCCAATCAAATTTCTCTCGACTCTTATATGAATAATTTTCTGATGATGATTTTTATTATGGGGATTGTTTTTGAATTGCCGTTATTGTGTTGGATGCTTTCAGGAATAGGATTACTGACGCGATCTTTTTTTTCTAAATATCGTCGTTATGCAGTTGTAGGTCTATTGGTGCTTGCTGCTGTTATTACTCCTTCGGGAGATCCGTTTACATTAATGGTCGTATTTCTTCCTATTTATATGTTATATGAGGTCAGCGCTTTCTTTGTAAAAAAGGATGTTTCTAAAATGGATGGAACAGCGATTTCAGATGAAATCGAATCGAACGATTGGTCTAAATAACGGTAAATGTGTTCTATTCTTATTAAGATAAATCTAAAATATATGAATGTTGAATTCGTTATTTTAATTCTTGATATATTTGCGTTTTTAAATGATATGGATTAAAAGTGAATTATGAAAAAAGTATTTTTATTGATCGGAATATATTTCATTTTTGCCGGGTGGATTTGTAACGCTCAGAAGGTTGAGATGATTCCTTTTGGAGATATGGATCATTGGACAACGAGAGTACTTAAAGAGTCTGCATTATTAGGTGGACATACTCGTTATATTTATGAAATAGCTCCGACAATGACGATTGAAGGGAATAAGCCTTATCGGCGTCATGCACAATCTCCTTGGGCTACATCGAGTGTCATGGCTAGTCCTGCCGGAATTGTCAAAACCAGTACGAGCGTGTTTCCCGAAAAGCGAGGAAACGGGTATTGTGCTCGTCTTGAAATACGAAAAGAGACTTGTAAAGTAATCGGATTGGTGAATATTGTGGTCGTGGCTCCCGGTTCTATTTTCTTAGGAGGAATGGATGAACCTATAAAAAATACGAGTAATCCTCAGAGTAAACTTGATCAGGGGATTCCTTTTACAAAGAAACCTAAAGCTTTACAATTTGACTATAAATTACATATGGAGACTCAGATGGTAAAAGCTACGGGATTTGGTAAGGCAGTGAATGTCCCGGGACGAGATAAGGCTGAAGTTTGCCTTTATCTATTGCATCAGTGGGAAGATGAAGATGGAAATATTTATGCTCGTCGTGTAGGTACGGCTTATCGAAAATTATCAGGTAATACACAGGATTGGGTAAATAATTACCAGATCCCGGTATGGTATGGAGATATTACTAAGAGAAGCGACTATCAGAGTTATATGGGATTGGTACCTTCGGATGATCCCCGTTATACTCGGAATAGTAAAGGGAAAATTGTTCCTATTCAAGAATTGGGCTGGGGAAAGGCTGATGAAGAAGTCACACATGTCATGCTACGTTTCTCTGCAAATGATCAAGGGGCATATATCGGTTCGGTAGGAAGTAAATTTTGGGTTGATAACGTAGCATTTGTTTATTAAAACGGTAATGCGGATAGCCCGGTAAAGTCTATCGGGCTATCTCATATTTTGACTTCATATTTTTTATTTTTTCTTTTCGAATTAGTCTGAGAGTACGGTTTATTTTTTTTCTATTGATGGCGACGTAAGAATAATGATCTTTTATATCGATCATGCCTATATCTTCTTTATATAATTCTCCTTTCTGTATTAAGAAACCGACAATGTCGACTTTATTTAATTTTTCTTTTTTCCCTTTTCCGATATAAAGGGTATTCATGGGTGGTAATTCCAATCGGTCTATATTAACGGATAGATTAAATCTTTCCGGTTGTTTTTTCTGAATATATTCTGGGATATTCTCAGCGGAGTTTATTAGTAAGTAAGCATTTCCTTCGGCAAACATACGGGCAGTTCTACCATTTCGGTGTATAAACGTTTCTTCGTTAATCGGTAGATGATAATGTATAACGTGCTTTATTTCCGGAATATCCAGTCCTCGCGAAGCCAGATCTGTCGATATGAATATGTTTGAACTGCCGTTTTTGAATCGACATAGGGCTTTTTCTCTTCGGGTTTGTTCCATTCCGCCGTGAAAAACTTCGTTAAAGATATGTTGCTCTGATAAAAAACTACCGATCCTTTCGGTACTTTCCCTGTGATTGCAGAATATAAGTACCGGACCGGGAGACAAGTTTCGAAGTAACGTTTCGAGACTTTTTAATTTATCCGGTTCGGGAGATATGACCGAATACAGGCTTAATCTTTTATCAGATTCTTTTTTCTCGAAATATATCTTTTCAGGAGTTTTTAATCCTGTAAACTCAGGGATTTCCCCTTCTGTTGCGGATGTGAGGATGCGTTTACAAATACCGGAGATGTGTTTGATAATTGCTTCCATCTGTTCTTGAAATCCTAATTCAAGACATTTATCGAATTCGTCTAAGACAAGTACTTTTACCGAACTCACATTTATTCTGCCGTGATCGATATGATCTAAGATTCTTCCCGGAGTACCTATAAGTATAGCCGGATTTTGTTGTAGTGATTTTATTTCAGATTTTATCGGTTGTCCACCATAACAGCAATTTATTTTATATCCGGATGAAATGGAATGGCTTATCGAATTTATTTGCATTGCTAATTCCCGTGAGGGGACAAGGATTAACGCTTGTATTTCTTTACATAGCGGATCTAATCCTTGTAAAACGGGTAGAAGAAAAGCTATTGTTTTGCCTGATCCGGTAGGTGAAATAAGAATAATATCTTTTTCTTTTTCACTATATCTTAGAGTTGCCAATTGCATTTCGTTGAGTGTTGTTATTCCCAACTTGTTGTTCAAGCGCTCGAATAATATATTTTTTGAAGTCATGCTGTAAAGATAGATAAATTATACCGGTTCGGATTGAAAAAATGTTGTGATTGAATTAAAAAAACTGTTTAAATTTCCCGATAAAGGATTTGTATATATGGACTTATAAATGCTCTTGTTCGTGAAAGGTAGTATTTCTTTCCCAATTTATTTCTGTATCGGATTGAAAGTAATATCTGTATGTCGAAAATTCTGAGATTTCGATTTTTATGGAAAATTTCCTAACAATGATTTATGTTCTACAGACTATGGAGAACATGGACGTTTGGACTAGAATAGTTATCAAATGAGATTGGGAGAAGATATTCGGTTTATTTGTTATTATTGTTTTTAGTAAAGTTAATAAAAAAAGAGATCGTTTTTTTCCTTTCCGTGTTTGTAATATCGGTATTGATCCAATTAATAATTGGTGATTTTTTTTATTTTAGTTACGGAATAAACCCCTTCGTAGTCAGCGGCAAAACCTTCATCAGTTTTACCCATATCTATTACGTCTAATTCTACATATACCGGAGTCCCGTTTTTAGTGCCTTTTGTTATTTTGTCGTATTTTTGTATGAGTTCTTTTGTTTGGTCAATAATCCAATAAGAGCAAGAATCTCCTTCTGCCGTAAAGGAGCGTACTTCATGCCCAATAATTAATTGCCCTTTTACGGGAAACGTTTTTTTAGCCGGAGTAATTATTGAAGCCGGAATGATTTTTTCAGTATCTGCTTCTTCTGTTTTCGCATATCTTAAAATAAGTTTTCCTTTTTTGAGAATCAGACTATCTTGGGTTAGTTTTTCGATAGTTAAAGTATCGGTAAAAGATAATGTCTGATGGTTACCGATGCTCTTTCCGGAAAGAATTAATAGGTTATTCTTATGTTCCCATTTCTCATATAGTAATGATTTCATATTGATAGAAGATGCATTCCCGTTTGCTCTAAGAGTAAAACCCTGTTTTATGTCAGGCATTCCGGGAATAAGTTCTACCCAAGATCCTTCGATATTGGTATTATTACATGCTGTTAAAATAATTGTACTTAAAACAACCATGAAATTTAAAAGATGTTTCATCGTTTTTTAGCTTTAGTAGAATTTTATCTTTTGTAAAGATAAGTACAATATTTTATATTGTCAATGAATAGATAGAGAGATATCAGACGAAAATAAAAAAAGCAATGAAAAAATTTTCATTGCTTTTCGTAGCGAGACCGGGGCATGATCCCGGGACCTCATGATTATGAATCATGCGCTCTAACCAACTGAGCTATCTCGCCATCTTTTTCTGATTGCGGTGCAAAGATAAGATGTTTTTTTTGAATTCGCAATAGTTTTTCTTTATTTTCAAGTTCCTATTTTTTTGTATTTTATACAAGTGTTTGATAATAAGTATAATAATAAAAGTTGAAGAAAAAGCGGATAGGGAAGTCTTTAGGAGTAAGTAGTTGTATGTCTATAAAAAGAGGAAAATCGGGAGCTTATATGGAAAGGATTTGTGCTTGCCATTGAGATTCCTGACATGGTTATTCTTGTTAAATAAATAGAAAAGCTGTTTTCTGTTGAAATCGGATTGTTCTTTTAAATTGTTTTATTGATATTGCAGGGAGCTTATTTGATGGGAGAGTCTGTTTTGAAAATTCCTTTTGAAGGTGTTTGTCTATTTTTATAAGGAGGATAGTGGGTTATCTGGCGAATGAAAATGGAAAAACACCTTGAACGAAAACTTAGAAAATGTTTGATAAGATTGCTTTATTGGAAAATTTCAACAGGTTCTTAATTAAAATTATATCTTTGTAAATATAATAATCGATAAAAAAGATTGAGCAATGAAGAATCTTATTAAAATGTTTTTTGTGATAGTATGTTTTTGTATGGTATCACAAGCTCAAGCCCAATTGAATTGGGGATTGAAAATTGGAGCGAATCTTTCAGATGCAAGCTTTAAGGGGTTAAAAGACGTGAAAGTCGATAATCTTTCCGGTTTCTTTGTCGGGCCGATGATTGAATTTAAATTTCCTGTTTTTGGTTTAGGAGTAGATGGCTCTTTGCTTTATTCTCAAACTAAAATGAAATTTATCAATGAAACAACAAACATCGGAGTTACCAATAAACAACATGAGTTGGATATTCCGGTAAATTTGAAATGGTCGCATAGTCTGCTTAAACTTATCGGGATTTATCTTGCTGCAGGTCCGGATTTTTCATTTAATCTGAAAAGCGATAATATTGGTTCTGATTTGGCCGATATTGCAGTGAGTACGGTTCAAGGAGATAAAGCCAGTATTAAGAGAAAAGCTGCAAATGTCGGTTTGAATTTCGGAGCAGGTATTATTCTTGTGAAACATTTACAAGTAGGGTTTAATTATAATCTTCCTTTGACAAGTTCTGCTCGTGAAGACATAAAAGACGGAAATGTGGCGAATGCGATAGGAACTCTTTTTGATGGAGACACATTTGACACGAAAAATAAGAAATGGCAGATTTCCGTTGCATATTTATTCTGAGAATTGCGATTTTGTGTGAATTAAATAATTAAAAAAGTGTGCTACCAAAAGTTTATATTCGGCTTTGGTAGCACGCTTTTTTATATACAGAATTTTATCTTTCTTTGTGAGCTGTCGGTTATGGCCAGGATTTAAGAGAATATTCTTTTTTTATAGAAAATATCTGGTATGATGTAGAAATCTGTCTGCATTTTCCGATGCAGAGAATATTGTCAGGTCATTTTTGCGTTTTTTTTCAATCTATTTTCCCGATTTCATCCGTCAGGTAGCCCGCGATCCTTTTCGTAAAGGCAGAAAAACGTTCTCGAAAGAAACTTTCGAATATGCTTCGAGCGACCGACTCTAAAAGAAAAAGATTTTAATTAATAAAAAAACAGGAAAGTAATTTCATTTTACCTTCCTGTTTTTTTCATTTTAAGAAATACAATAAACTATTCGAAATGATGATATTTAATTTAGGATCAGAGTTTAAATTGTTCTCTTAATATATCGAGATAGGTCATTCCATAACCATTTCCGTATTCCGGATCGGTAGGTTCTATTGCTGAATAGTACGCCCAATCATTGAAAGATTCGAGGAATACGATCCGAGTACCGCCCAAATGTCTTTTTGCAACGTTACACATCGTTCGGAAGGTGTCGGGATTTTTATCCACTATCGGTTGGTTATATTGGTTACCCATATTTATGTAAGCATTACGGGACGGGCTGATCGTCGGTATAAAATCGATCTGGAAATGTGACGCAGCAAACTCTTGGTTATATTTCCAATTCTGATCGATCATTTGAGGATACATGTAAGCACGGTTAAAATTATTCTGATCATACATGCTCTTTGTGGTAATCGCATCGACTTTTCCAGCACAATGGAAAACCTCGAAGCGTCCGGTAGGCGCCCAAGCATCTTGCTGTGCTACTATAAATATTTCTTTTCCACAAGCTTCACGAACTGCTGTACGCAATTTATCATAAAGAGCTTTCGAATCTTTCGTATAAATTTTGTGCGGATTAAAGATGACTACCAGAGGTCTCCCGTTTATATGATAGTAGTTGTCATCTCCGAAATAATTTACGGCTATTTGTTCAAAAGCTTTACACATAATGTCTGTCCGTGACATTTTTTCTCCCGTACTGATTGTTTCATCCGGCATATCTTCGATTAGTTTGCTATTACTCAATCCATTGGTAATATTATTGGGGTTGATGGAAATTGCATATCTCAACCTTCCGTTTTCACGCTGTAATTGTACCGGATTTCCGGTGATTGTCTCTCCTGTATCGTCATCGGTATATTCAGCGCCTTTTTTACCTCCGAGAACATCGGTCATTGTCACATTTCCGCTATTCAGAAATGTTTTAAGGTCGATTTGTATAGCCGGCAATATAAAGAAGTCGATTCTACCTTGTATCGCCCAATCTACTTGTTGTTGGTATAGCTCTACCGATTCGGGTTTTTTAACATCGAAATTCATTTGTTCTGTCAGTATCGGTCTCACGTTTGCACCGAGTTGCCCTTTCGATTGATCCCAAGGTTGGGCTAAACGGGCTAATTTACCGTCATCCAAATTTCCTCTTTGATAATAAAATGCTCCTACCGGGCAGTCTGCCGTTAGTTCGACATTCGGGATCTCATAGTTCAGGAAATGATCTTCGACCGAAGGTCCTCGGTCTTTGTCACAACCGGACAATCCGGCTATTAACCCTAATCCCATTACCAATTTTAAAGTATGATTTATGTAAGTTCTCATAACAAAGTCTATTATTTAGGTTCGTAAGTACTGATAACTGTCGCTTTGTAACCGATATATTTGCGCAATAATTTGCTACTGGTTACATCCGGATATATTTTTTGGACGTTTTTGATAAATTCTTCTTCTGTATTGCCGTACCATTTTTGTAAATGCCGGCTACTGTAGGCAATAGTCCGGTTCATATAGTTGGCATCAGCATTTTCCAGTAAAGGATTAACCAAAGACATTTTCAAATGAGTTTGAAGGTTGTCTCCTTTGCGTATGTTGTTTATCGGATACGGACTTTGTGTCAATAGGTCTGAAACGGCATTCCAATAGGCGGCAGTGTTATTTGTTATTTCAGACAAAGGATACACATATCTTTCAGGGATAAAGTCGTATGTTCCGTTACTTCCTTCTGTCGTGCTGTTACAGAAAAACGGAGGAAATTTCAATACTCGGGTACGACGTTCGAGACACCATGCCGAATATCCGTTGAAGTAGTCGGCTATATAACGTTGTTTGATAATTTGTTCCAAGTGATTATCAAAATCTCCTTCTCCGTTAATATCTGCATGATAGAGACAGCGGAAGTCGGTCAATCCTTTTCCGTTCGTGTTCCATTTGATACCGTTTTGTTCTTTATATTCTTTTACCGCACTTGTTAATCCGTATTGAGCAAAAGAGGCTTCTATTCCTTCGTAATAATAACCTTCTGCCGATTTAGATCCTATTCCGTACCGTAAAGCAGCTTCGGCTTTTAGGAAACAGGCATCTGCCCAGTTCATGATGATATGTTTCGCATCCGGTTTGATGAAGTCATAGTTGATCAAAGACCATTGAGTTGCCAATATACCGGTATAAGGCGATTCATATTTTGTCGTACCGTTCGGTGAGTTCGGATCGATTGCAACTTCCCACCCGCGAGGTAAAATTCCGCTCCGTTCGGGACTCGGCAGGTGTGGAATACGATAAGTTACGGCGATAGAATCCCTAAATCCCGGTTCGTATGGATTGGGACGGCTTATTGTATCGCTTACGGTATATTGATTCAGTGTTTCTGTCGGATCTACGAATGCTTCTAACCGAGGATCGTTATATGATCTCAAATAAATGAAAAAATATTCGTTTATACGAGGGTAGTCGCTTTCACGGAATCCTTCTGTCGGTATTTTTTTCAAAAAACGGTTGTAGTAGTAAGACACGTCATTCGAAACGTCACTACCCCATGCCGGAGCAACCATATCGTCTAAAGAAGCAATAATCCAGTCTTCATGTTCCATACATTCCCGAGCGTGTTGTTCTGCCAGACCGGGTGCAATATTGGTTGCACGCATAGCTACTTCCAGACGAAGAGTATTGGCAAACTTACGCCATTTGATGATGTCACTGGTTGTTCCAGAGCCGGATCTGAATATCGGATCTTTTTTCAGAACATCAGAACTTGCATCGGGATTAAAACTTTCGGATGCTTTTTTCAGCATATCCAGAATTTGCCGGTACATATCTTCTTCTGTATCATGTTTTACGAGGAATTTGTTCGGATCGAAAATCATGGCATCCGACAAGGGCATGCCTCCGTACATAGATACGACGATCGAGTAAATGTAAGCTTTCCATGTCCTGACTATAGCGACTCGGTTTTCATAGCCCGGAATGCCGTCATATTGACGTTCGCTCAATTCAAGATCACGGATGATTTCGACATAAAATTTTTTGTAAAAAGAATCCGATGTACTTTCATTCATATCGACAGAGCCTCCGAAATGTCCGGAATAACGTGCCCACCAGCACATTTGGTTATAATTGAGCTCTGCCATGGCATTGATTGTCTTATATACCGATCCCGGAAAGATACTTTCCATATTCGCTTCGTATATTTTATTGGGATTGATATTTATATCTTCGAAGTTATCGGTGCAGGAAACCGCAGTGCCCAATGCGATGGCTGTACAGATAGATATTATTGTTTTTTTCATAAATGTGTTTGTTTAGAATGATACTTTCAGGTCAAAACCATAATTTGCCGAAGGCAGGGCAAAACCCATTTCAAGACCTTGTCCGTTGCTTGTCGTACTTGTAGCTTCCGGGTCGAGTCCTCTCGGCGTATTTTGGAGTATGATTGCCAGGTTACGCCCGACTGCTGCTATACGTGCCGATTTGAACGGGGTTTTTCTCAAGAATTTTTTCGGCAGATTATATCCGATACTTACTTCACGCAATTTGATGTAAGAAGCGTCATATACATATCTGCTTAGTTGTCTGGAAGATTCTCCTTGCCAGTAGTTTTGCGGTTCGTAGGCTATATTGCACGGTTGGCCGGCCCAGAATGCTACACTTTCATTGTACACCCGATTGGGAGCATATACGCCTTTGGGACGTGATGCATCTATATATGGGACATAGTTGGCTGCGTAATCGGTATTGGCCTTGTTTGTGTATTGAGGTTGCAAAAAGCCCCGGCGTTCTTCTGTATTTTCTCCGACAATCAGATTACTGTAAAGATATTCCTCACGACCGTCCAAAGATTGTACCGTGAGTCCGTTACGAGATCCTTCATATCCCGAATAAGACCAAACTTTACCGCCTTTTTTGAAGTCGAAGTGGAATCCGAAGTCTAAGTCTCTCCATCTGAATTTATTACTCCATCCTCCGATCCAGTCGGGAGATACCGAGCCGAAATAGTGATCGACCTCTTGAGCATAACGGCCTTCTGCATTTACAAGGAACTGGCCTTGCTCATTTCTCACCGGATCGGTGCCATACATTTGTCCGTAAGGTTTACCGACTTCGGCATATACTTGTACGCCGTTCAGTCCGTTCCATGAGGTCAACATATAACGGCTTACTCCGTCGATGAGCGATACGACTTCCGAATTATTTTTCGACCAGTTAAGAGATGTTGTCCATTCGAAATCTTTTGTTCTTACCGGTGTTCCGGTCACTGTGAGTTCTGTTCCCCAGTTCCGTATTTCTCCGGCATTGAACATCAGTTGATTAGCTCCACGTGCTGCAGTGACATCTGCCCGTACGATTTGGTCGAAAGTAGATTTATCATAATAAGTAACATCTATATTCAAACGATTTTTGAAGAAACGGAGGTCAGCTCCGACTTCCCATGAACGAGTCGTTTCCGGCTTTATATTCGGATTTTTTTCCAGATTATCGCGTTCGAACCAAGACATGTCCAGATAAGAACCTTTATAGCTGTAACTGCTATATAACATGTCGAATCCGGTATCATTACCCACTTTTGCAATAGAACCTCGGATTTTACCGAATGATAACACTTTGTTGATAGCTGTGTTTTTTAGTAATTCGCTGAATACGAAACTGATACTTCCGGAGGGATAAAAATAAGACCAATTGCCGCGACCTAAAGCGGAGGACCAGTCGTTGCGTCCGGTTACGTCCAAATAGATAAAGTCTCCATATCCGAAGCTGGCAGTAGCGAATACCGATTCTTTTGTTTTTTTGTTATATCCTGTAGTCGCTTTTATTTGAGCGGCATTGTTTTCGAGGCTCTTTACGTCAGGCTGCATCAGTGCATCTACCCGGTCTTGGATCTTTTTGCTTTGTTGCGTACGCACCGAACCTCCGAAATTGGCATTGATGCTGAACTTTTTAATTCGTTTGTTATACATCAACAAGGCTTCGTAGTTGTTGTTATATGAATTTTCCTGAAATTCGTCGTATTGTCCGTCGACATCGAACGGAGAGTTGTAGTTGGAGAATGTCCATCCCGATCCGGTCTGTATATCCGTTGCTCCCCGTAATCTGAGTCTTAATCCTTTGTAAAGATCGAAATTCAATGTAATATCACCGAAGAACCATTGTTTGGTATCTGCATTCGAGGTTTCGTGCATCGACCAATACGGATTTTGGAATCCTCTGAAAGAGTGAGGCGTACCGTCCGGATTTTTATAATCGGATAATTCTTCGTACGATGCGTCACGAGGAACTTGGGTCAGCATGTAAATCGGGTTTCGGTTTGAATTATTACGGAATGCGCGGTTATCCACATTGTCTATCGTATAACGGGTATTGACGTCGATACTTAACCATTTTTTTAGTTTCATCGTAGTGCGTAGGTTGAAAGCGTGTCTGTCTCGTTCGTTAAATCCTTCCAATATATCGTTCCCGTGGGTATTGGTATAAGAGAAACGGATAGATGCAATTTCTGCAACTTTATCGATCGATACGCTGTTGGTCATCATATAACCGGTTTGATAGAGTCCGCTGATATTATTGTCTCCGGGGACATATTTTTTTACTTGTCCGTTGCGTCCGATTACATCAAATCCCAGCATCGGCATACCGAAACATAATTGCGAGTAATCGGTCGTAAGGTTTGCCATTCCGTAGGGTAATGAAGGATCATACCAGCTTTTATCATATGTGTTGATTCCCGTATGTAGTTGTCCGGAGTTACCGCTTCCGTAAACATTCTGGTACATCGGGTATTGATATAATGTGTTGAACATCATGTTAAACCCATACGAAACACCGAGTCCGGCTTTGCGAGAAGCTTTTTTTGTCGTGATCAGAATAACTCCGTTTGCACCGTCCGATCCATATAAGGCGGCTGCATTAGCGCCTTTCAATACTTCGATGCTTTCGATATCATCGGGATTGATGTTGTTTGCGGCGTTACCGTAATCCATGTCATCGACTTCTCCCATTTCGTTCATAATAGGAATACCGTCTATGACATATAGCGGCTGATTGTTCCCGGTAAGAGAGTTATTTCCACGAATAACGACACGTGTTGAAGATGTCGGTCCGCCGGCCGAAATAAATTGCACGCCGGATACTTTTCCGGACAGCATGTTCAGCAAGTTTGCATCTCGGACTTCTGTTGTCGTACCGATGTCGATAGATTGGCGGGCATATCCTAAAGATTTAGCATCCCGGCTTATTCCTAAAGCGGTGACAACGACTTCATCCAATTTTTTCGTGTCTTCGGCAAGTGTTACTTTAATGTCCTTTTTATTTTTGTCTATACGGACATTTTGTGCTTTATATCCGATAAAAGAAACTCGTATCAAAGAATTTTCTTTGACCTGAATGCTGAATTTTCCTTCTATATTGGTAACGGTGCTTGCTGTACCTCCGACTACGGATATATTGGCGCCTATGATCACGTCACCGTTTTCATCGACAACCGTACCATTGACCTTTATCGTTGAATTTTGTGCAAAAGTTGTTCCGAACGATAAAAATGCGATCAACAGAAACAGTGCGAATCTGAGAACCGGATGGTGATATGCACCGGTACTTTCTGTTTTTCTGTTTTTTAAATGTTTCATGGTTTGTTATAAATGTGTGAATATTATTTTAGCTGAAATCTCTCATATAAACCGTTATCGGATCATGATTTTCTGGGAATATGTTTTTCCGCCTGATACTACACGGATAATGTAAATATCCGGGTTCAGATTGTTTACATAAATTTCTTCCCGAGTATTTTGTCCTGCCAATTTCTCCGATGCGATCAATTTTCCGGACAAGTTATAAATCTCGGCTTTTTCGATTGTTTGTGTAGATTCTACGACCAAACCGTTGTTTGTGTAGTAAGCTTTTACCGTTGCATCTTCTTGGTCTGATTCTATTTCTGTTTTTTCTACAGCCAAAGCATATATGTCATAGTCGAGTTCTTCTTCGGTAGCTTCGCAAGAGCCTGCATAACATTTACCATTGGCAAAAGGCCGGATCTTTCCGACTTGGTCGGTATTGATATTCAGGGCTTGTAAGTATTGGGCATTACCGTAGTTCATTGCTTTATCCGATATTTTCGAATCCAAAGGTATGGCAAAGCATTCTTCAGCATAGTAATCGAAATAGGAGGAAAGACCGGATAGAGAACCGCTGTTAGCAAAATAGTCGAAATAGTTGTTTTTGGTAAAGTCCGTTCCTTCAGCAGTTCTTTTTTGCATGTTGTCGTAACTGTCATGCCCTATAAATGAGTTTTGTATCTCTAATTCGGATTGTTCTATGTTCGGGTATTGAACCATAAAGTCCGAATTTACCATATTGGTAACATCGCCCGATTTGTTGTTTTCTATGATACAATTGTAGAAACGTTTCGTCAGTTTTTTGCAGTCGTTCATGATATAAACAGCACCGCCGTTACCTTCATTTCCGGTGGTGGTATTATAGGTCATCGTACAGTTTACCACATCGAATGTAGAGTTTTCCATACCTTTACCTAAGTAAAACACGCCTCCTTTTTGTTTACAATAGTTTCCGTACATGGTACAATTTACAAAGAGTATCTCATCGGTCGTATTGGCTCTGTCGTTTTCAAAAAACAGTACGCCTCCGTTATCTCCATTGGCTTTGTTAAGATTGAAAGTAGTATTTTCGAATACCATTTTTAGGTTCTTTTTGTCGGTACGATGCTTCATATATATGGCACCGCCACGATTCGAAACATAATTAGAAACGACTTTAACATCTCTAAAATATACATCTACGGCTTCTTGCGGTTCAGTCCCGAAGAATGCTCCTTCCGATCCGCTTACATCACTGCAATCGTTGCTTACAAACGAGGTGTTATACACCCTTAATTTACCTCCTTGAGAAGCGATGCATCCCCCGTCTTTGTTGCTGTTACCCATAAACAGACAATTGCGAACGGTAACTTCGTATTTTTCCAAATCGGTAGCTGTCATAAAAATAGCTCCTCCGAATTTGTGGGAATCATCATAAACTTTACCGTAGTTTTGATTATTCTGGAAAGAAACATTGTCAAATTCCACATTAGCATTCCGAATGAAACAGCCGGCTCCTTTATCGGATGTAGGATTTCCTTCTTTAATAGTCAAATTTCGGATGGTTACTTTTTTATTCAGCCCGTCCAGTCGCAGGCATGTTGTCGTTTTGTTTCCCGTAAAGCCGGTTTTAGTTCGGGTTTGGTTCGGGTCACCGCTGATTGTTAATCCTTTATCCAGAATTTTGACACCTTGATTGTTCTTATTATAAGCGTCG
>OKSC01002578.1_pt1 | contig 15099 bp, 11 predicted proteins | sample 1601161 | NCBI WGS metagenome assembly OKSC01 (sample SAMEA3541552, study PRJEB24748) | human gut metagenome | biome: human gut; feature: human-associated habitat; material: faeces | place: China | collected 2012
ACTTCGGGGTGCCGCCGTTGATGGATTTGGCCTCCCAGACATTGGCGTAGGACCACGGGGTCCGGGCAGGTCTTCTTGGCACCGTACTTCAGGAGAAGGCCACGAATCTGAGCGGTGAAGCCATCACGAGACTTTTCTGCCAGAATCGCTCTGACCTCTTCGAGGGTGAGTGCCTTTTCCGGTTCCGGAGCAGGGGCCGCTTCCTCGGTACCGCTGAATGCGCCGGTCAGCCAGTTGGCGATGTCGTTAATAGAAGATGCAATATCCCGCAACTCCCTGATGGTCGCTTCCATTTCGCTCATTTTGCTCATCTCGTTTTTCTCCTTTCTAAGGACCTGCGTTGTTTTGCTGTCCTCAGTACCCGCTGGAGGGCAACCGGTGTTTTGAATGAAAAAATATGAAAAAAATTTTGGTCGCCGCAGAATTGCTTCCACGGCGGCCTTTGTTGTATTAGATGAAGTCCTTCAGGGCTTCACGCAGGATGGAGAACACCTTGTTCTTCTGGTAGTTGATGGTCGACTGGTGTTTGCCCATGTCGGCAGCGATTTCACGCTCCGTCTTGCCCTGCATGATAAGCTCGCAGATGCGTCAGCCGTCCGGGTCAAGGTGGTTCAGCTCGTCGTATAGAGTGTCGAGCAGTTCCTTATCCATAAGGATGGACTCCGCAGACGGTGCGTCGTCGGCCAGCGTGTCGCCAAGGGTAAGCTCGTCTTCCTCGCCGCCGATAGGCGTGTCGATGGAAACCTTCTTACCGGCAGCGTAGAACGGGCAGCCGGGGCAAACACCGTCACACTTCCAAAGCTGGGCCTTGGTGCAGCGGCACTCGCCGTTCTTCTGGGCATGGTAGCGGGTGTTCCAGATGGGCTGGTAGTATGCCCTGTAAATTTCCTCGCTGACCTCGATAGGGGCCCCGTCGACCGGGATAAAGTACTTCTTGTCGTTGTTTTGCATGAAAATTTCCTCCGTTCGATTTGCTTGGAACGTAGGAAACCTTCATGGTCAGCTGCAAAATGGGTATAGAAATCCAACCACAGTCCCGACGGAGATTTCTCCGTTCCGGTCTGCAGCTTCCTTATCCAGTAGGCAGCTGTTCGTATTAACTTGTCCCATCAGGCGGTACTGGATCGTCCGGGGCCAGTGGACGTACCGCTTGTGGGTGTGAGCTTTCACTCACAGGTACTATTTTATTGAGATTCCGGATTTTCACGAGGAAGTGGGACTTCCGGTTCAAGTGGCCGAAAAAGCCTGAAAAATAGGCAAAAAAAGAAGGCCCTCATGTCTTGAAAGACATAAGAGCCTTGATAAATCAGGGTTTTATACCGGAAGTGCGACTTCCGAATTATTTTTCAGGAGCAGTCAATTTGTTCCCGTTTTTGGGTAGTTGCTGCGGGATACCGGCATCTTGTAGCTTTGCATTCCACATTAAGATGTTCTCCATGTGGTGATTATCGATCAGATACCGGTAAATGAGGTATTCCTCATTGGCGGCCATGATATTGTACCCGGCCTTATTAATCAGATCGTATGAGAAGGATGGGTGCAAGTTCAAGCCGATACAGAGGGCAAGCACACTTTGCAGGGTGGGTTTGGCGTCTTTTTTATTACGGTAGTCCTGAATCATTCGGGAGCTGATGCCGGTGCGTTCTTCCATCTTCTCGTTGGTGTAACCACGACGTTTTACATGATAATCGAGGGTGCCGCAGAAGGACGAAGGGACCTCTGCAAGGATATCAGATACCCGCTTTGCCTCCGCTGCGATGGCAGCCATTTCACGGGCACGTTTCTGGACATCTTCGTTTTTACCTTCTTTGGGATTGAACTTTGCCTCTACGAAGCTCTTTGAATCGGCATCCCGGCAGAGGAAACAGATCCGGTAGAAGGAGTCATCATAGTGGCTGCTGACTCTTGTTGTGCGGTCAAATACCAAGCAGCATTCGTCAACATGAGCCAGAGCATATTCTGTGAGTTCAGCCTGCTCATTCTGGACGACAACGTACTTCGGATCGTTGATGACCATCATGCCGCCAGTGTGAATAAACCGGCCAGCTTTGAAATTTTCTGCAAGGTCCTGATTGAACAACGATTCGATAATGGCGTTGTTCCTGTCGATAATGAAGGTCTGATCCTTTTTCAGCGAGCCCTTGGCGAAGGAGAACGGTGGGTAATATTGCCCGTCTACATAGTTGAATACACCGGCGGCCTGATCAAAGCCCAGCTCAATGGCTCTGATCTTTGCGGCCATCGTGGAAACCTTGAAGAAATCGGCAAACTCACTGATAGCAAGCTGCATGATAGATGCTTTGCTATCTGAGGGGAATGCACGACTAAGCGTGTAGAGAAGTTCACTTAATTTTGCACGGCCTGTCTTTGCAGGGATCAGGATTTTCGGAGCGATGGCATTAGCCTGCCACTCCATCCATGCCAGTTCCTCACTTAAACCACCGGCTCCTTTTTTATACTCCTCAACGACAGCACAGGAAATAGACGTGAGTTCAGGGTTGATAAGTTTCTGAAGCTCAAAGAACTTATAGTGCTTGTCCCAATGGACGCACTCGTGAATGATGGTGTTGTTCACAGAGCCGATATTACGCATAAAGAATACATCCGGATCAACCAGAATTGTTCCTTCCTCAATGTCAGTAGACACAACATTTCTGTCCCGGTCGTAAATATCGACAGTCGCATTGTTGAAATAGGTCCGGCCAAAAACGCCGTCAGGAAGAGGAGCGTGATGAACGGTAAGACACATCGCTTCCAACACTTCCTTGATTGGCAGCGGCATGGGCGTTTCTAATGCTTTCGGGCAGTATTTTTTCAGGAATTTTTCAGCATGAGCATCAAGGTCCTTTGAGTACACATATGGGATCAAATACTGAGAAAGAGCGTCTTCTTTACTGAAGCGTTCCTTGCTGTATTCACCCACAGATGTGATAGTAACCATATTGAGGCCACAGCGGAGGATACCTGTAAAAGAGATGGAAAACCACGGATAGACGATGTCTTCTTCGTAGTCACGTCTGGAGCGACCTTTTACGATAACATCCGCTTGCACAGCAGCTCTAAAAAGGATACGGTCGTCATCCGTCTCCTTAAAAGAAACTCCCATTACATGAAGATCATCGAGCTCAGTATAGCTCGGATCAGGAACAAGGCTGGTGTGTAAATTCAGCCCTCCACGATTCTGGAATATGTATGACTTGAGCCGCTTGAACATCAAGTCATAATACTGATCTTCCAGATATGCCGCAAAAGATTTATCCTTACGTGCCAGAAGAAATCCCTCCTTTGTCTTACAGCGCAAACATCGCCATGATTTCCTTCACCATGCGATCCGTCCGAGCTTTGATGATATCTACCGTCCATTCATCCTTATCACAGACGTCATCGTTCAGATTGAGGCCGTTAAGATAACCGATGTACTGACCGTTATTATCTTTGCGTTCCTTCTTTTCATTGAAGGCCTTATTACTCAACGTACTATTGTATCCGGTGATCGTGAGGTTGCCGAAAGTGTGAACATAGAGCGACTGATATTCCTTCGCTTTTTCACGGTCGCCTCCAGCGATCATATCCACCCAGCTGTCTGGAATATTCGGTCCTTGTGGGAAGATGTGTTCGATAGACCAAACGTACTGATTGCTGTTCGTTTTCCTCCAGAGGTCCTGTACGTTTTCACGGGTCATACCACGCTTTGCCATCATGCAGAGGATGAAACGGGTAGCACCGCTGTTATCATCGTACACAGGACCACGAAGTTTCTCTTCAAAGAACTCATCGGAAGCGGAAACGGAAATAAGGGTATCTCGCATATTAGTGTAAATGTCTGCACCACGGTACTCATTTTGTTCGGTGGCCTCGATAAACGACATAAAGATACGGGTCAAATCACGAGTAGGCGGAGTGTCGGTCAAATTACGACGGATGAAGAAGTTGACCAGCAGCTTGCAGATTTTTACTACATCCTCGTCAGTTACGCCAAGCGACTCCTGATGCTTAATCAAGTACATAATGAACAGATAGGACGGAGCACCTTGAACACGCTGCAGATCCAGATAGCTTTCACGCTGTTCGTCGGAAAGGGTATCCGTCTTGTTCAAGATGATACCGGCATAGATTGCTGCATTTTCAGTCAACTCGTCCAGAGCGGCAACAGGGTCCTTGGTGATGATCTTTTCATAGATATCCAGCATGGTAGACCGGGTTGCAATAGTGCCGAGAGGATACTGACGGTCGCCTTTGAGGAATGGAGCATTGAGCTTCTTCCTGAAGGCATTGTAATTCTGCCTGAAGAAACGTTCTTGATCAGAGTATTCATCACCGAGGTCAGAAAGGATTTCAGTCCAGCGAGAGAAATAGTAGTCAATATCACCGTCGCCATTGACATCCAACCGGGCCAGAAGCAGGTTCTTGATAAGATCGACTGATGTCAGCGGAGTGCCCCTGTTGTTCAGAGACTCGAAAAGGGTGTATGCATCAGCATGATTCGACACCTCGATCATGACGAGAATTGCAGAATTCACCTTATCGAGGATTTGGAACATGGCGAGCACCTTGTCGGAGGCATCATCCAGAACGGCATTGATGCGCTTTTTGAAATAGTTGTATGCTTTTTCGATTCTCCGTAGTCCGGCGAACTTGGGCATGGGTCGCTTCGGGATAATACCGATTTTTGCGAGGAGGCCCATGAAATCGTCACGGTTGCTGCCTTGGATCTGCGGGACAACACGGATATCTGACTGCGTTTTCTTCAGCACCAGTTTGCGCTTGAGCTGAAGGATATCCGACTGTTGATCCTCATCCAGAAGATCTTTATATGAATTCAGGGTGGTATAGAGTGCAGCAAGGAACAGACTGAGCGTAGTCAGTCGCTGCTGGCCATCAACAACCTCAAACTTCGGTGCGTTAATCGTATCCGTGGCCGAGTTGATACAAATGATCGAGCCGAGGAAATATCCATCATCGTTTTCAGTGAGGTCGTCAAACAGGGCCTCCCATTCTCTGGAGCCCCAAGTGTACTCACGCTGATACTTCGGAATTTCGAAGATTACCTTTGAATCCGGGTCAAACACCTGTGATACCGGATACTTGTTTACGTTGATGTTGTTAATATTCATGCACTAAACCATCCTTTCACCTTGGTTTCGTTTTCTATTCAAAGCCTCATCGCTTGTGAGGCGTTATATTTTGATTTATCGCTCTGCCGAACGAAGGCCGCAAACTGCTCCTGAATCTCAATTGGTGCATCTGGAATAAGATACTGCAGAATATCACTGTCTCGTACCGCAGGATAACTGATTCCGCTTGCTTGTTCACACATTGCGTTCGTGAATGCCTCTGATGTAATTACTCCCCAGATATATTCTGGCAAGCATTTTTCACACCGAAGAACGCAAAATCCGGTCGATGCCACAACATTTTCCTCTGAATAAGGGTTCACAGCTATGTTCTGAAGGTTAGGACGAACCGTGGATATCAGAATGTCTCCTTTTTCAAGAACCTGTTGGGCCCTTGATGGAGTCTCATCAATAGGAAATTCGACATATCCTGTGACTCGCTTCGACTGATTGTTTATTGAAGAAATATCGATATAGCGGATCTCCTCAAAATCTTTAGAAATGTCTTTCTTTTTCTTTATCTTCCGATCAACCACACTGCTTATAGGTACAAGTTGATATTTCTCGGAGTAAAAGAACTGCTCCATAAATTGAGACTTAACGAGCTCATCGGTAGCCGAGATCAGCCTTTTATAGGCCTCCATCGTATCGTTAATGGACCACAAGACTTCGGCCAGCTTGCGCTGGGTGTCCATATCCGGCAGCTCAAACTCCAACTTCTTCAGGTCTCGCCAGTTGATTGTCGGGGACAATGATCCCACAGAAATCTTGATGGCCGCATCCAAGAAATAATCAGAACTGATGAACAAGGGGAAGAAATCCTTGTCGATTACGTCCTCTTTGGGCCGCATCACCATTCCATGAGCGGAGAAAATGCCGTCAAAAGGTGCTATGGCGACCTTCTTCTGGTAAGCTCTGCGCTTTCCAAAAAGAACATCTCCTTTATGCATCGCCAGCTTTTCTCCGATTGGAGCTACCTCCGAGCCGAACCGGGTAACCTTCAGAGTCCCAGAATCCAGATGCTCAAGGCCAAGGTAGGTGAAGCGATCCTCTTCGACAGGCTTTTTCTTCTCGGTGCTGTTGATAGCAATCTGATCAAATCGATATTTCGCCATTATGCACACCTCATCATGGGAGCGGTGTGACCGGAGAAATCCTTATAGGCTACGGGCCCGATAAATTGAGATTTGAACAGCTCAGAACGGCAAATTTTGATTTATCGCTCTGACGGACAAAGACTGCAAACTGCTCCTGAAGCTCGATGGGAGGCAGTGTTATGGAATACTCACTCAGATATGTGATTGGCACTCGCCGTTGACCACCAGTGCCAGTCATAACTTTTTCAGCATCGGAGCGGAACTTTGAAAACATTGTGATAATGTATAGCCAGTATGGATCGCTAACGCCCTTAATGGGTCTGAGTACATGAAACTCTGTAGATCCAAAACCGACTCCGTTTTTCAGTCCTTTAGCAACGCCGCCCTTGCCATTCTCCATGCAGGGCGTTATTTTTGCAAAGAGCACATCGTTTTCGGCAAAGTATGTGAACCCCTTACAGACTTCCGAGTAAGGCCGCTCTACGGAGGCATCGATACGACCATCTTCACTGACAGAGGGCATTGCCACAAATGAGTAGCTGTCATCCGTATTTATGCCCTTCGGCTTTCGTGGATTAAGTTCACAGCACTTTCCGAGTGTAGTTAGTCCCCACCTAAACGGGTCTGTTCCTGGCTTGCCAAAGCGCTCGATAAATTGAGAATTGCAAACAAAACAGCATCTGTATATTACTATTCTTCGTGATATGTTTGCGTCAAGGTTCGATCTTTCAGCGTAACTTCAATCTTCGAGATTATTTTCGCAGGGTCTAAATCTTTGTGATCACTTGTTAGTTGTCCTTTTTCAGGTTTGATAAAATACTGTACTTTATCACCGGTACCAACATAGCTAACATAAAGTACAACAATCGTATCGCCATCTTTATCTGTCTTGATGTTTGTAGTAAGGCGATAATCAGGAGTTGGTTTAGCTTTTTCTTTTATTTCTGGTATGTACCAGTCATCCAAACGGATGAGTGTTGCATCCTTGAAAATTTCACGATTCAGAACTCTTAAGCAACGGGAAATAAGAGCTTTGGAGCTTCCAATCTCGATTTGGTTCCTGCATTTCGGACAGGTCAAAACAGCACTATCGAAGCTATGGTCATATTCCAATTCAATCTCAGGATGTTTAGTACAATGAAAATGTATACCTTCCTGATTGCAGAAATAGTGGTCGTGGAAATTCACTTCCTTTGTGTGAAAGTTGGTACAATCTCCGTGATCAGTATTGTATTCATCGAAAAGTGAACATTTTCTGAAAGATATTTCATCATCCAGCCTATAAATGATTTTATTACTCATAACGGTACTCCTTAAAAAGTGTTATCCGATATATTTTCTGTGTGACTCTTTTACGTTGTTCTGATTCACCATAGCGTATTGGAGCGTGGTATCAATGCTCTGGTGGCCGAGAAGCTGCTGCACCTGCTCAATTGGCATGCCTTTGTCGATAGCCATTGTAGCAAGCGTCCGTCGGAACTTGTGCGGATGTACCTTATGAAAACTCAGCTCACGACCAATTTTGCGGAGCCTGATTTCCACACCACTGATTTGAAGCCGGTCAAACGGTTTCAGCAGGGATACGAACAGTGCTTCATTGCCGTCTGTGCGTTCGCCAAGATAGCGTTGCAAGTGGATTTTTGTCCGGGCGTCAAAGTAGACCTTGCGTTGCTTATTTCCTTTACCGAACACGATGCATTCCCGATTTTCAAAATCCACATCACTGCGATTGAGCTTTACGAGCTCACCGACTCGGATGCCGGTTGAGGCCAGAAGATCAATCATAGCCAGATCTCGTGCGTTGTCGCAGTGATCACGCATCATCTCCAGTGACTCATCCGAGTAGGTTTCTTTGACCGTTTTACCGGTCTTCACCTTATGGATTCTCCTGACAGGGCTCTTGACGATATAATCTTCGTCTTCGAGCCATGCGAAGAAAGAGGAGAGAATGCGTCTCACATTATCGAGGGTGACTTTGCTCACAGTTCCTCGCCGCTGGTATGTATCGAGGTAGGAACGAAGGTCCTCGGTTGTTATCTGGCATTCCGGCTTGCCGATGCATTCCAGCATGTTCCGGATTGTAGATTCGTAGTAGCGGAGGGATTTTTCGGAGCATCCCTCGACACGCTTTGCGGCAATAAATACCGGCAGCATGTCGCTCTTTTCGTTCTTGCTCTCGGTTGTGGCCGATTGTAACGGCAGCAGATGCTTTGCCAGCGCTTCCAAAAGCAGCTTCATTTGGTCCTCGTCCAGAATACCAAGCAGGTCGTTCTGGATGTTCGTAATAACTTGATTGATCATGGTAGTTTCCTCCTTTTCGTATCCTCCGTTTCCGGTGTTCCCACGAGCCGGAGGAAACTTCATGACCTTGTTTCTTATCCAAGATTCTTAGCTATAATGCGTTTGTAGGTTGCAGTCAGCTCAGAGAGCGCCTGTTCCAGTTCAAATTTTGATTTATCGCTCTGCCGCAAAAAGGAAACAAAGGCCTCCTGTACCTCTGCAGGGGGTGTTGGTATCTGGAGCTCATCAATGTGTTCAGCCTTGAGGTTGTTGATATTTGAGCCACAAGCAAGCTGCATGATAATTTCTCTATACTCATCCGTCTCAAAGTAGGCAGCGATGTACTCTGGTAGAAGATCGCCCTTTGGCCGAATCAGTTTGCAAAAAGCACCAAAGGTTTCTCCCTCTATCGAAGGGAGACAAATCGCCGCTTTTCCTACATGTTCGAGACTTCCGCTTGAGGCACACATAAGAATATCGCCTGCCCGAATTAACTGAACGGTAGAAACTTTTTCCTTTGCTACATATTGCACCTCATCATGGTTGATCCGTCCTGCGCCGATATTATTAGCTCTTAGAAGCAACACGCTCTCTTCAGATAGCGAAGGCCGCAAATCAGCAGGCTTATATGAGACGCCTCGAATTTGAGATATGTGATCTCCGAGACGAGTTCTCTCATATGGAGCCTCTATCACAAACTGCTCCATAAATTGAGATTTCACCAGCTCATCCGTCGCTGCAATCAATTTCTGATAGGATTTTTTCGTGGCGTCCATAGCCCACAGAAGCTCAGCGAGCTCACGCTGTTTATCCATATCAGGTAGTTCAAACTCATAGTTTTTCAGATGCTCCCACTTTACACGGGGAGAGAGGGACCCGGCGGATTTACCAACAGCGAAGTCAAACAGTTCATCATTCTGAATGATAAACGGAAGAAGCTCAGGAAGAATGCGATCTGGGATAGCTTCTATTACCGTGATGTCGCCGGAACAGATGCCGTCGAACGGCGCAACGGCTGCCTTTTTGAGATAGGCTCTGCGTCGACCGAACAGAACATTGCCTTTGCGGAACATCTTTGTGAAGGTGTTATCGTTGCCCTCATCCCAAGCGGTGAGAGTCACTTCCTCCGAAACCAGATGCTCAAGGCCGACAATTGGATATCCGTCCTTGCTGCCTTTGCAGGTTTCCTTGTGTTCAATGGCGACATCGCCCAATTTCACTTTACTCATTATCTTCGGCCTCCTTTCCCAGCATGGCATTCAGTTTCTCATAGCTCAGCTTCATCATTTCCGAGGCGGCCCTCCAGCTGTCATAGTGTTCCTGAACCGTGCGAGTGTCGATTTCTTCCTCGTTTACTTCCGGTTTGACATACAGCGGAATGCTGAGTGAAAAGTTATTATCGGCAATGTCCTGAATGGTTGCGATCTTAGCAAAGTCGCCATCATCGCAGTAATTCTTATACGCAGTTGCGATCCGCTGAATATGACGGTCCTCCAGATAGCTCTGCGCGTTCTTCCGCTCGACTTCGTTAACAGCATTAATGAAGAGGATTTGCCCACGGCGCTCCGGTCGCTTTGTCATTCGGCAGATCATGATGCAGGCTTCCATTGGGGAGTTGTAGAACAGGTTCGGCCCAAGACCGATAACGCATTCTACTCTGTCGCTGCGGACAAGTTTCTCGCGCATTGTGCTTTCCTCATTACGGAAAAGGACTCCGTGCGGGAACAGAATAGCACATCGACCGGTATCCTCTTTGAGGCTTGCAATAATGTGCTGGAGAAAAGCATAGTCGGCACGGCCCTGTGGAGGAACACCTAAGAAGTTGCGACCGTATTTATCGCTCTCAAAAGCGGCTCGATCCCACTGGCTAATGGAATAAGGTGGATTTGCAAGACAGAGGTCAAATTGCTGCAACTTGCCGTTTTCAATGAAAGCGGGAGAAGCAAGTGTGTCGCCGTTGACGATGCTAAAGTCCTTAACACCATGCAAGAACAAGTTCATCTTGCCGATAGCTGATGTCAGAGCATTGATCTCCTGCCCATAGACCGCCACATTGCGCCATTCCTTGCCTTGCTCTTTCAAGTACGCTATAGCGGAGATGAGCATACCGGCGCTTCCACAGGTCGGGTCATATATGGATTCTCCGGATTCCGGCTTCAGCATTTCAGTCATCAGGTGGACAACGGTACGATTGGTATAGAACTCCTGCGCTGTATGGCCGCTGTCATCTGCGAATTTCTTAATTAGGTACTCATATCCCTGACCGAGCTCGTCCTCAGGGCAGTTGGCAATAGACAGTGTTTTCGTGCTGAAGTGCTCCAACAGGTCTTTCAAAAGCCTGTCGGGAAGACGATTTTTGTTGGTCCAAGCTCCATCACCGAAGATGCCCTGCAGCTTATCAGAGTTCGCATTTTCAACCTTCCTGAACGCCTCAACGATAGCTACGCCTACATTTTCAGAAACGGCGCGGACGTCATTCCAATGATAGCCCTTCGGAACAATAAAGGTATGGATCTCGTCCTCATCAAATTCGGATGCATCATCACCGTACTCTTCGACAGCATTAGATGTTTCTTCATCGTACACATCGCAGATGCGCTTGAAGAAAAGAAGTGGGAAAATATACTGCTTGTAGGCACCGGCATCAATGTTGGTTCTGAGCAGAACTGCAGAGTTCCAGAGGTAGGACTGCAGTTCTTCGATTGTTATTCTCTTACTCACTGATGTAGCCTCCTTTCAGCAGCAGTTCTCTCATCCGGGTTTCGGCCTCGATCATCTCGTCATAGGCCTCGAAGTACTGTCTGCGGATTTCTTCCGGAGGAACTGTTTCTTGTTCCTTCTTTTCGATATAGTTGTTGATTGCCAGAGAATAGTCCTTTTCTCGAATGTCAGCAATCGTGACGATCTTGACCTTTTCAATCACATCCTCATAAGCGGTGTAGTAATCGAAAACAGTCTGAATATCGGCTTCTGTCATGATGTTCTGCGCTCGTTGCGGAGTGTAGATACCGGAACCGTCGATCATACAAATGCGGCCTCTGTGAGAAACAGCCTTATTGTTGTTCAGGAAAAGAATACAAGCGGACACTCCGGTCGAGTAGAATACGCCACTCGCCATTGCGATGATAGCTTCCAGCTTATCCGACTCAACGAGCTGCTTACGGATTTCTCCCTCCTTGCCGCTTCTGAACAGGACTCCTTGTGGGAGTACAACAGCGCAGCGCCCGGTCTTCGGGTTCATCGACTTCACCATGTGCTGCAGCCATGCAAAGTCACCGTTGGAGTCAGTCGGGCAGCCCCAGATATTACGACCGTAGATGTCGCTGCTGAATTGTTCGGAGCCCCAGTTCTTCAGAGAGAATGGAGGATTCGCTACCACACAATCAAAGGTTTGCAGAGAACCTCTTTCCAGATAATTTGGTGAGCGAAGTGTATCGCCCTGTGTTACTTTGAAGTCTTTAGCTCCGTGCAAGAACAGGTTCATTCGTGCAATCGCGGAGGTTGCGAGGTTTTTCTCCTGACCGTAGATGCGGCCATAGGTGAGTTTGTCGCCATGCATGAATCGGATGGCCTCGATTAACATCCCGCCCGTTCCACATGCTGGATCGTACACGGTTTCGCCAGCTTTGGGAGCCAGCAGCATGATGAGCAACTTAACGATAGAACGAGGGGTGTAAAACTCACCGGCATTTTTCTTTGACAGGTCTGCGAACTTCTTAATCAGGAATTCATAGCTGTCGCCCATGACGTCGGCAGAGTAATTGTTGTTACCGACTTTGAGCTTGGACATGTGCTCAATGAGGTCCTTTAATCTCTCGTCTGAGAGTTTTGTTTTGTCTGTCCAGTTCGCATCATCGAAGCTGCTAAAGACGCCACTCAGGGTATCCGGGTTAGCACGCTCGATACCGTTCATTGCGTTGACGATAGCAACTCCGACGTTTTCGCTTGCCTCACGAACATCCTGCCAGTGACATCCATCCGGGATGACAAAGCGATGGTTTTCAGCGAAGCTCGCATATTCCTCATCGCCACCGGATTCCTCAAGGGCTGCCTGCGTTTCTTCGTCATAGACATCAGAAAGCCTTTTGAAGAACAGAATCGGTGTCACGTAGCTCTTGTACTCATCCTGGTTGATAGGACCACGCAAAATGTTGCAGGCCTCAAACAGATGGGAAAAGAGCTTCTGACTTGTCGTTTCTTCAGGATGGGCTGTGTTGGCATCAAGTTCAAGATCAGCAACATCCATAGCTGATTCCATCATTTCTGCACGACCTCCCGTTCTTACTTTCATGCCGGTTGATGGGGAAATGCCTACGCTACCGGTTTCATTCTTTTTCTCGATTTTTGCTGGATACCGATTTTCAAATTCCAACAGGATTTTTAGGAGTCTCTCATCCAAGAAAGTGAGAGCATGCTTCCTAATGCTGGTCGGTACACCGTAGTAGGCTTCGGCAACAGAACCAGTGATCGCAGCAAGTGTATCGCTGTCGCCGCCGATGGATATGGCATTTCTTATGGCATCCTCGAAGTTGGTCGATTCAAAGAATGCCTCTAATGCCTGTGGGACGGTATCCTGACAGGTCTCGTTAAACCGATAGGTCTCACGGATGCTGTCAAGGGTAAAGCCCAACGGATAGTAGTTCTTTATAATATAATCCTGTATCTCAATCAGGCTCTTTCCGGTCCAGGCAAGGAATACCGCTACGGCGGTAGCTTCGGCTCCTTTTATACCCTCCGGATGATTATGGGTCACTTCGGTAACAGATCTTGAAAGCTGCTTAACTTCATCAATAGTTCTTCCAACGTAACCGCATCCGCTGACCCGCATTGCGGCCCCGTTGCCGTAACTGTTATAGGGCGCTGGATTATCAGAGTACATCCAACGTTGGAATGATCCGCCGTATCCACAGTGGGGATACGGACGTCCAACACTCTGCATGGAGCGAATAGCCTGCTCGCCCAAGCCGCTGTAGCCCCCTTGGCATTTCATAAGGGCATCGCAGACGGCCAGAGACATCACGGAGTCGTCGGTGAAGAAGCATTTGTGAGTGAGCAGGTCGAAATCCTTTGACCGGTGGTTATCCCACTCGAAGCGTGATCCGACGATGTCACCAATTATTGCACCAATCATCTAAAAACCTCGCTTTCCAAAGAATTAATAATACTGCTCGATGTAGTTGTAGGCTTTATCGAAGACCTCTTTGTCTTTGATCTTATACTTGATCCATACCACGCTACGCAGAGCTTTCTTGACTTCCTGCTTACCGGCGGTCGTACTCTGCCAACCATCAAAGCGGACGATTTTAACGATGCTGTCGATATCTGCCACGATGCGCTCGACGATAACCGGTGTGCTCTTATTCTTGATTCCATTAAAGAGCTCGGTAAGAGCAGCGATGCCTTTGTCGATCTCCTGCTCCGGCACAACTTCTTTTTCTGCCTGTGCCGCTTCCTTTGCAAGTTCGAGCAGGAGCTTCAGGAACTCAATGCTGGTGATGAGGCCTTGCTCATGCTTTTCACGCAGAGCTTCCAGTTTCTCCCCAAGATGCACAAACTTCGGTTCGTTGGCATGCTTCAGAATTTTAGCGACAAGGTTAATTTCGACCTTCTTAGTGGTCTTCTTCAAGTCTTTCTGTTTCTCCAAAAAGTCATCAATAAGGTCGGCGTCCATAGAGAGGATATCCATGTCCTCATCAGCCTCTCCGACGGTGACATTCTGGTGGACCAGCTCGATGGTCTTTGCACCCAGAGAGCCCCAAATCAAACCGCCACGGCCATCAGTCGGCTTGACCGATTCATAAACACGGGAAAGCCACTGATAGTCTACCTTGTAGGGATTCAAGAAACTATCGGGAGAAAGAGCGTCCCACGCACGATTCAATACACGATAGTCTGCAGCGAAAGCGTCCTTCTCTTTGTTTGTCGGGAGACATTCCTGCGCTGCCATCAAACCTTCCCAGCCTTCGACGGTTCTGTCGATGCCCATGAAATAGCTCAGGCACTTTTTGAGAAGGGCCGGAAGCTGCTTCTTGATTTCTTCGATATTTGTGATGATGCGACGCATGCTGTTTTCATCGAAATCGAGAGCCTTTGCCACATCGTCAAAGATGCCAATATAGTCAACGATTAGGCCATGAGTTTTACCCTGATCATAGGTCCTGTTCGTGCGGCAGATGGCCTGAAGGAGTGTGTGGTCCTTCATAGGCTTATCAAGGTACATCACCTGAAGAATAGGAGCATCAAATCCGGTCAGCAGCTTTGCGGTAACAATAACGAGCTTAAGAGGGCTGTGAGGATCACGAAAATAATCAAGAACTTTGCTTTCCTGATCACGGTCACGGCGGTATTTCTTATAGCGATCTTCTTTGTCATTATTCGTATCCATGACAATGGTGGTAGCATCTTCTCCGAGGAGCTCATCAAGGACGGCCTTGTACATCAGGCAGCATTCACGGTCATATACAACTACCTGACCTTTATAGCCGTTAGGCTCGATCTTTTCCTTGAAGTGTTTGGCAATATGCTCGCACACCTTACGAATACGGGCCGGGTTATACATGATGGCTTTCATATTGACTCGGCGGGACAGTTCATTCTTTTTGTCTCTT
>OKSC01002584.1_pt1 | contig 15075 bp, 5 predicted proteins | sample 1601161 | NCBI WGS metagenome assembly OKSC01 (sample SAMEA3541552, study PRJEB24748) | human gut metagenome | biome: human gut; feature: human-associated habitat; material: faeces | place: China | collected 2012
GACCGTTGGCTTTATATCGGGAAACCAGCACGGTAATATATTGCGTGTGGAAGCCAGTTTTTTTACTAATTTCTTTGTTCTGCTTCCCTTCTGCTCGCATCTCAAGTGCTGCCAGTCTTTTTTCAACATTCTTGTCTCGATTCTTTTTCCTCGCAGCCTTGATTTCCTGCGTTTCCTCAAGCGTGAATGTGTATCTTTTCATTTCTCATCACCATCTTCATTATACATCAACAGTGATAAATTATCAACCTTTTTAAAAAGATGTTAGTATCAGGTGTCCGTCTCGGACGAGGCGCTGCTTTCCTGCCTTGTTCCGAAGCTCACGCTTGAGATGCTGGTGGAAAACGCGGTCGGGCACGGCATCGAGCCAAAGGAGGGACCGGGGACTGTCCGGGTGTCCGTCGGCTGCACCGAAAACGGGGCGCTGGAGCTTGTGGTCACGGACGACGGCGTCGGCTTTGCCGGACAAAACGGGCAAATCCAGCTGCCGCTCGACCTGCCTGCCGTCGGAAGCCGCCACAACAGAGTCGCGCTGAACACGGTCTATCAGATGCTCAAGCACCTGTACGGCCCTGAATATGGGATCCGGATCACCAGCTTTGAAAACAGTGGGACGAAGGTCACAATCCTGCTTCCAAAGGAGGACAGTCAACATGTACAAAATTCTGATCGCGGACGACGAGGCGCTGATGCGCAAGGGCCTTTGCACACTGATTGACTGGGCAAAGCTCGGCTGTCAGATCGTCGGCACTGCCGAAAACGGTCTGCAGGCAAAGCAGGCCGTGCTCGACTATCAGCCGGACATTATCATCGCCGACATCAAAATGCCGGTCATGGACGGGTTGGAGCTTGCGCGGTGGGTCTGCGGCGCACAGCGGCAGATCCAGATCATTCTGCTGACCGCCTTTGCGGATTTTTCCTACGCGCAGCAGGCGATCCAGTACGGCGTCAGCGACTACGTTACAAAAACGGGAAATATGAATGACATCGTTGCCGCCGTCGAACGATGCAAGCAGAAGCTGGATCAGCAGCGGATGCTCCATGTGGATGTTGGAAGCCGCATTTCGTCCATGCTCAGCGCAGTCCTGAGCGGTACGCTGCACCATGAGGCGGAGATCCGTCAGCAGGCGGCAGCCCTTGGGCTGACCGCCTCCGGCTACGCCGTCGCAGTCGCGGATCTGCGCAGCGCGGAGGCCATGAACCCGTCTCCCATGCTTCGGGCAGGACTGGAAAAGCTGTTTTACAGTCTGCTTCCGCCGGAGCAGCTGTATCTCTGCCCGCAGGGGCGGCATGAGCTGTATATGGTGTTTCCGGACTGCTCCGACACGCAGCTTCGCAGCTTCTGCTTCGACTGTGTTTCCACGGCAAGAAAGCTGCTGGGAAAGACGCTGTATCTCGGTGTGAGCGAAAACAGCCGGCCGCTGTGCGAGCTGCAAGACGCGCTTGCGCAGGCACACCGCGCACTGCAGGATCGCTTCTATGATCAGCAGGAGGTCCATTTTTTCCGGCATGTGCAGACCCAGCGCGCACCGACGTACGCCGCGTACTTCACGACGCTCGGCAACGCACTCAAAAGCGCCGATCTGCCGCAGGCGGAGACGGCTCTTGCGCATATTTTTGACACACAGCGCCGCCAGCATGCGCCCGAAGCGCAGGTCAAGGAGACGGCGATGATGGTCATGCACACCTGCCGCAGTACGCTCGAAGCGTTCGGCGCAGATCTGGACGCTGTGGATCTGGACCGGGCGGAGTGGAAGCGTCAGCTCCAGCAGCTGCAGTTCCATCAGGACTGCATCCGTCACCAGAAGCAGCTTGTGCGCGCGGTCTGTCAGTATCTCGCGCTGCTCTCTACGGAGGGCGGCAATCTTCTGGCGGACGTGCAGAACTACATGGACCTGCATTTCTGCGAGGCGCTGACGCTGAGCGAGCTGGCGGCTGCCGTGCACGTCAGCCCCGGCTATCTCAGCCGCTTCTTCCGTCAGAAGACCGGGCGGACGGTCATGGAAACGATCGCCGGAAAGAAGATCGAGTATGCCCGCCAGCTTCTGGACGAGGGAAATCTGAAGGTATTCGAGGTCGCGCAGCGCGTCGGCTTCGAGGACACCACCTATTTCAGCCATGTTTTCAAAAAATACACAGGGATGTCCGCCAAGGAATATCTGACGCAGGCCCAGCGCCGCAAGCGCGCGGCGGCGGAAAAAACGCCCTGACATACACCAGCGGGGAGCCAGTCGGCTCCCCGCTTTTTCGCTATTTTGCCAAATCCGCCCCGCAGTTTTTATGCAGTTTATGCAAATAGAACAAAAGTGGTCAAAAAATCACAAGTGGACGTGAAAAAATCCCATGTTATTAGGACTTTATTTCATTTAGTATGGGAAACAGGATACCAGCCATTTTGAAAAAACAGATAAGTAAGGAGGATATGAAATGATAAAAGGAACCCGCTTTTTCAGCAGGCGCCTGCTACCGCTTCTTTTGGCAGCTGTCATGCTGCTTGGAATGCTGCCGGCGCTGACGCTGCCGGTGCTGGCGGAAGACCCGCCTGCATTGACAAATGTTGCACAGGGAAAAAACGTATCCATTCACGGCCCGACCAGTGGCGCGGACCGTCCAGCCAGTTGGTTGACGGACGGTATAACCGATAGTGGAAAATATGTCGAGATCAGCAAGGATACGGAGCAGAACAGCACAGATCCAAGCTACGCACAGATCGATCTCGGCGCGTCTTATGATATTGCAAAGGTGAAGTTTTGGAACTACTGGGATGATGGACGCACGCTCATCGGACTTGTAATTCTTGCTTCTGAAAAAGGTACGTTTGCTGAAGATGATCGCACAGTCATTTTCAACTCCGACACGGAGAACTTCTTCGGATTCGGTGTTGGGACAGATGCTTCCTATAAATCTGTCTCTGCAGGCTTGAGCGTAGAGAAAGCAGCAAGGGGTCGCTATGTTCGCGTGATGAACAGCGGACATGACGGCGGCACGCCGGGGCAGAAAAAGCAGGGCGGACATTATACGGAGATCAAGGTCTACGGCACGGAGCACACCGGCGGCGCGCCCGAGACTACGCTATATAATGTCGCGGCGGGCTGTAATGTAATTGTAAATAAATGGGGTGGCGGAAGTGACCGTCCGAACAGCTGGCTGACAGATGGCATCAAAGATAACGCAAAATATATCGAGGTCTGCAAGGACAAAGCACAGGACACGAGCGACCCGTCCTATGCGCAGATCGACCTTGGCAACGAATATCCCGTCAGCAAGGTCAATTTCTGGAATTACTGGGATGACGGCAGAACACTCAAGGATCTGCACATCATCCTCAGCACGACCGAGGACTTCCAGCCTGGAACTACAAAAGAGATCTATAACGATAACTGGCAAGCCACAGCGTCTGGATTGGAAGCGCCAGTGACGGATGATCCCTACAATGCGCGTTATGTCCGTATCTGGAATGACGGCCACGACAAGGGCGCGAAAATGGGCGGTCACTATATCGAGGTCGAGGTCTGGTCCACTGAGGAACAGAAGGAGCCGCTTCCCGTCCCTTATCAGTTCCGCGATGTGCTGACCATCCCGACCTATGAATATCAGGGCAAGTCACCCAATAACGTCACACACCCGGACGTGCTGGACTTCACGCTGGTGAACGGTGCGGGCGGCACGCCGCTTGGCACATGGGGTGGGCATCGCTTCTGGATGGCAGTCACGCCAAATCAGGAGGGCAATTCGCAGTTTGAAAATCCGTGCCTTGCATGGTCAGATGACGGAAAGATCTGGTCGGCGGAGGGAATTCCCAACCCGTTGAGCGCAGTTGAGAGAGAGCCGGACGGCACGCACAACTGCGACAACGACGTGATCTACGATCCTGTCAGCGACGAGCTCTGGGTCTATTACGTCTGGGAGCAGGATGCGCAGAACTATGGTCAAATCGGAACGAGCAATTTCAAGCCCTCTATTCTGCGCCGCATCCGCGTTGCGGCGACGCAGGGCGGTACTGGTTTTACCTATGCTGTGCAAAAGGACGCGGGACAGGAAAATCCCTACACCGATCTGGTGACGTCAACCTATCACTACGATATGCAGTCGCCTGCCGTTGTCCGGCGTGATGCGAATACATGGCTGATGTGGTCGAACAACTCCGATCAGGGCGTTGCACCGACTGGATGGAACAATCAGAACGGCTTCGTTGAGCTTCGCCGCTCCACAAACGGTACAGAATGGGGCGAGGCGAAATCGCTCAAGCCCACGCTGGTGCTGCAAAACAGCTGGATTCCGTGGCATCTGGACGTTCAGTGGATCCCGAACGTCGGCGCAGATGAAAGCGGAGAATACTGGGCGTTGATTTGCGCGTATCCGAAAGGCGGCGGCTCCAACCATACAGATCTGTTCTTTGCCAAATCGGCGGACGGCGAACTATGGACGACTTATCCCAACCCCATTCTTTCGCCGCGCAGCGGGCAATGGGATCAGAACTTCATTTATCGCTCCAGCTTTACCTATGATGCGGACGGCAAGCTGAGCGTCTGGTACTCCGGCGGCAAGGAACAGCCCGGAAATCACTGGCGCATTGCCTATACGGAGTTTGAGAACTTCCTGACGGATACGCTCCCGACCTTGGGCGCGCCGTATACGCCGGATACACCCACGCCGCCTCCCGCCGGCGAAGACGGATGGGTTTCGGTTCCGGCATCTGACGATACAAACATTCACTTTGACGGCGCATGGACCTATGAGGCACCCAACCGCTTTGCCGGTACAGAGGGATCAACCGCGACGCTGTACTTCTATGGCTCTGGCATCCGCTACTATGCGCAGTATGAAACGAACTTCGGTGAGGTAGAGGTTCAGATCGACGATGGCACGCCTGAAACATATGATCTGCATCGCAATGCGCCGGGCGCGATGGACAACAAAATTCTCGAGAGAGAGCTTGAGGAAGGCTATCACAGAATCACCATTAAGCGCAAGCACGGCGGTGGTCTTGACAGCGGCGTCATCGACCTGAACAAATTCGAGGTTCGTTATGACACGTCTGCAACCATCAGTAACCATCTCTACGGTGTTTCTCCCACTGAGAAAACGCTCTGGGTAGACGATACCCTGCAAATCTCGGCGCTTGTGCCCTTCAACGCGACAGACAAGACCGTTACCTACACCAGCAGCGACACAGGTAAGGCAACTGTGACCGCCACCGGCCTTGTGACTGCACTGACTGCCGGTGATGTCACGATCACGGTAAAAGCCGGTCAGTCAGAGAAGACTGTTGCGCTTACGATCCGTTCGCTGGAGGCGGGGACGCTGCGTATGCCGGTCGATGAGGACAATCCTCTGTTCCTGCACGGCCTTTACAAATATGATGGGAAAGGGTATCCTGCGAATGGTCTTGCAGGCCCGCTGCAGGGCGGCAAGAGCATTCAGGGTTTCTGGACCGCGCTGACCGGGTCGGACGCAACAGGCTGGCAGGGCCCGACCGTCCAAGCAGGCAATAAGACCGTTCACCATGCGATCCTGATCCATGCCAGCGGAACGGTTGAGGGCAGTGCGGCGAACAAGCAGTGGTATCTTGACCGCATTGCCGAGACGAAGAATGACAACATTCCGTTCTTCCTGATGGTTTCCAACTCCCACACAGGGGCGTTCCTGGATCTGGACTGGCTGGACGGCATCTATGAGCAGAATGAGAATATGATGGGTGTTGTCTTCTCGGAAAACCACAATGCCGGTATCAGCGAGAGAGACCGCCGCATCACCTATATGGATGCGCTTGTCAAGCAGGCCGCGAAATGGGGCGGCTATGTCATCAACTGTGACATGAACGACGCCCCGAAGGACACCGGCGGCAGCGACCATGGCGGCACGCTGGAATACTTCCTGAATAATGAAACGCTTTATCAGACGCTGAAAAAGTATTCTCAAAACTACATCCTGCTTGCCAAAACGACCAGTGCGTGGAGTAACGTTTCCTACAACTCGCATGAAAGCGTTGCCCTCGGCGCGTGGCTGGACGGTCTGTGCGGCAACTGGGGCAGCCTGATCGACTCCTGGATGTGGTTCATTGAGGGATACGGCCCGCAGTGGGGCGCGAATACCTTCAGCGTTCAGGGCGGCCCGGAGGAATGCCGTGGCCCGGTCAGTATGCCGGAATTGCTGTTTGCCATGCGTATGGTGCAGCAGGCGCGCACAGGCGCAACAGTATTTACCTTTGAGCATCCCGATCATGCCGAAGCCGTCGGCGACAATGAGGGAGCAAAGACTTACTTTACGCCGAACTACAAGTACAGCATCGCCAAGGCCATGGAGTACATGCGCGACTATGCCATCCCGACCCGTGAACAGGTGATGCAGAATACGAAGGTGTTCTACGCATCGAGCGGCGGCACGCTCAATAAGCTTGGCTCGAACGCGGCCAACCGTCTGCTTGACCCGCTTTATGGCGACAGCGGTTCGTCCGGCCCCAACAAGGGTAAAAACAACGGAACGACCATGATGACCTACTCGACCGGCCGCTACGGTACGATCCCGTCTCTGCCCAAGATGGCGCAGGATCCGACCGGCAAGGATATTCTGCGCATGGCAGATGTTCAGGCACTCGGTGGGGCGGCTGGCATTCAGAACTATTTCAACGCCCGCTATCCGCAGCGCTATACCGGCACTGGCTATGCGCACTATGACGAGCTGACAAAGAGCTGGCTGACCTATAACAGCAACTGGTTCTTCGATACCCGTGAAAACAGTGCGCTGCACAGCAAGCAGAATGTGTCGTTCCAGCTTACGCAGAATAGCTTCGGCGCGAATATCGAATTTGAGCCTTACGCCATGCTTCTTGTAGACGAGGCGCAGGCGGGCACACTCCAGTTCCGCTTCAATAACTACTGGGTCGACAAAAACCCGATCTGGGAAGGCTATGTGAAAGGAACGACCCCCACATGGGATTCCGACAACAACCGCCTGATGTATAACTACCTCAAGGACAGCTACGCCCAGAACACCGCGCACGGCGAAAGCACGTGGCGCAAAGCCACGATTACAATCTCCGGTCTTGGCGCGGAACCAACGCTGGCGCTGACAAGCAGCCTTGCAGGACAGTCCAAACAGATTCAGACGGCGTTCGACGCTGCTGCCGGCACATACACCATTACACTTGACGGCAACGGCTATCAGGAGTTCACGCTGACGAATCTTGTACCGGCGCAGGCTCCTGCCGAGAACTGGGTCTCCGTTCCTTCGCGCGTCAATGGCAACCAGCTTTCTCCGCATATCCAGTTTGAGGAAGGCTGGGTCGTCGACAAGCTCAATCAGGAGGATCCGTCTTCCTATACCAAGGGTGCACAGGCATCTCTGGTGTTCTATGGAACGGGTGTCCGCTATTTCGCCCAGAAGGATACGAACTTTGGCACTGCGATTGTCAGACTCTACCGGCATAATCCGAGCGGCGAGCCCATTTTGGTCGAGACGAGTGAGGTGGATCTGAATGGTGCAGCGGCTCCGGCGGCAAAGGTCTATGAAAAGACAGGCTTGACGCCTGATGTCTATCTGATCAGCGTTGAGCCGAAGGAAGGCTGGAATAACGCCGATAAAAATGTCATTGATCTTCAGAAATTCGAGGTCAATCAAACGGCGATTGAAACCGTGCCTACACGGGTCTGGTCTGTTGAATCCAATCCGGCAAGCATTACGGTGGGCGGAACTTCGACGCTAAAGACACGGCTGAACTTCAACGCCGCCGTCACGGCTGTCAGCTATGCGCCCTCTCCGGACGGAAAAGTCACCATTGAGGGCAACACCGTGACTGGCGTAGCCAGAGGAACCGTCACCATTACGGCCACCGCTGCGGGCAGCTCCAAAACGACAACGCTTACCGTAACTGGCGGTACGGCTGGAAACTGGGTATATGTGGACAGCCACAGCGGCCAGATCCAGTACACCGGAAACTGGGTCGATGAAACCAGCACAAATCATTACGAAGGCAGCGCGAAGGAGGCCAATGACGCTCCCGGCGCTACTGCAAGTCTGACCTTTACCGGTACCGGCTTCCGTTGGATTGGTCAGATGGACAGCAATTATGGTCGCGCATGGATCTATGTTGACGACGTGTTGGTCGCGATCGGAAATGCAAACAGCAGCACAAATTCGTATCAGTTCACGATTCTGGAGCTGCACGGACTGGAAAACAAACAGCACACGGTTCGTCTGGAGGCGGAGAGCAATGCCCCGGTCCAGGTCGATGCCTTTGCGTATTACACCGGTACGGATCTGGATGAAACCGTCTCCTCTGTCGCGCTGGAACCCAGCGGTCTCATTCGCCTTGGAGACGGGGAATCGAAGCGTGTTCTTGCAATGGCAATGAACGCTGAACGTGTTGTAGTTTTCCGCGATGATTTTAGATTTACACTGGAAAACGACACAATTGCCGGTCTTTCCGGCGACGGCAAGACGCAGAAAACTGTCACCGGTAAAATGGCGGGACGCACCAGACTGCACGTTACGCTTCCTGAGCTGAACGACAAGTCTGCTACGGCGGAAATTGTCGTTACCTCTACAGAGCCGGCAACCACGCCGCGTATGCTGGTCGATGCGGAGCATCCGCTGCTGCTTGTGTCGCTGTATGCAAATACAAAGCATCCGGCATGGTGGGATAATTCCGGTGTTCCGGGCGTTCCAATACAGGGTCACAATACGATGGAAGGCGTATGGAGTTTGATTCCAGAGGATCTCAAGCCTTACACGGCAATCCAGCTTCATGCTGACGACTATCTCGGCCACGCATGGGGAGGCACTGGCAATAAGGAGAATCTCCAGAAGTTCTATGAATACCATGTTGCAATCGCACAGGAAAAGGGGATCAACCTTTACCTGACGCTGATGACCGGCGGTGTTCCGATCAACACGTTCCGCAATCTGATCGATATGGACTGGCTGAACAATTTGATCGATAACAATTCCTGCATCAAGGGCGTTGTCTTTGCCGAAAACCATCATAATGGAGATACGGGTGCCGTCGTACAGCTGACAGCAGAATACCTTGAACTCTTCTCCTCCAAGGGCATCTATCTGGTTCTGACCGACATTGACGATGCAAACCACCGGATGGAAAAATGGTTTGAGAATGATACGCTGTTTAAGGCTGCGCAGAAGCATCATAAGTTTCTTGTCATCAACTCTAAGAGTACCTCCAGTAGCGGCTACAATACGGTGCGCAGCTTCGCGCTTGGCACATGGCTGAGTGGCCTTGCAGACAACTGGGGCGCGCTGACCGATGCGTGGGCGTGGTACGAAATCCGCTACCACAAGCTCTTCGAGCCGGTCATGAATACCACCTATGAAGACGTGCGCCGCGTTTATACCTTCCCTGAAACGCTGTTTGCCATGAGTATGCTCCAATCCTACGTCAATGGCGGCACGGTATTCAACGCCGAGCATCCCTTCTACTGCACCGGTGTCTATGATGAGGCATCCTGGGTTCTCAAGGAGTCAATCATCCCAACAATGCGCTATATGATCGCAAATCCCGCTGCAACGCGCGAGCAGGTTAAGGGTGAAATCAAAGCCGTCTATCATACGGACAGCTATCTTCCGACGAACTTTGCTGAAGGATTGTACGGTACAGCGCAGGACAACAATCTCCTGCAAACGAGCGGCCGGTACCGCACACTGCCCGTTCTGTCCAGTAAACTGTCTGATGCAGAGGCTTCCGCGTTCGGCAGGGTGCTGAAAAGCGCAGATCTGGCAGATAAGATAAATATTCTGAATGCGCAGTATCCAGAACTTTCCACAGGCGACGCCTTTGTGGAGACACTCCTGGGCGGCGGAGCAGGACAGACCGGCAGACGGCTTCTCATTATGAATAGTCTCTTTAATGAAAACAAGAATCAGTCTGCTACGCTCACTCCCACAGACGCGACATTCACAACCAGTATGGGCTTTACTCTGACGCCACATACCTATTTGATTGCGCATGAGACGGCTGACAGCATTAAGATCGATCTCAACAACTTCCGCACGGACAAGGACGAGCTTTGGGTTCCCGGCGAAAGCGAGAATCCGGACTGGACAAGCTTCGGGAACGACTGGAACGGCGATCATAAGGACTATGTACAGGACTATATGAAATACCATATTTCCAATCCCAAGCTTGATAAGGACCGCGATCTCCGAAGCACGGTGATCACGCTGCACACCGGAAACCGGCCGACCGCAGTTGTCACCAGAAATGGCGGCAGTACAAAACTCGCCGATGACAACTTCTACACGGAAACGTATGAAAACGGCGTCTACACACTGACCATCACGCACAACGGGCAGGTCAATGTGACGATCCGGAAGGGCGGCGCGGAGCCAACCCCAACAGTGACCGACTTCCGGCTCACGACAGATCCCTCGCCGCTGACCTCTGCGGGCGGCAAGGCAATGCTGACCCTTACCGGAACGAACCTGCCGGATGGCACGAAGTTCTATTGGGGCACAGACCAGGCTATGCTGACTTCCGTTGATGCGGAAGGCTCGGATGTCTCCCGCAGTGCGGAAGTCAAGCTCCTGGAAAATACCGGAACGGACGCTGTGACCTACTACTTCCGTTACAGTCTGGACGGAACGACGCTCGCGGGAGAGCTGACCGCAACAGTTCCCAGCACGGGCGGCGGCACACAGCCCACTGAGCCGTCGGTGACGGACTATAGCGCAGCGCCCACGGAGCTTCCCTCCAACGGCGGCATGATCATGGTCACGCTCACCGGCACGAACCTGCAAAATGGCATTCAGATCAAGGCTGGCACGATCACTGCGAAGACGAGTGGCGATGCAGCGGAGCAAACGGCAACCCTGACTCTGCCTGCTAATTACAGCAGCAGCTCCGTCAACTATACGGTGCAGTACAGCCTGAACGGAACGGACTGGTTTGGCGGCAAAACCGTCCGTGTTTCCGGCCACTATACGCCGCCAGTCGGTCCTGTCACGCCGTCTATGCCGACCAAACCAGGCGTTCCGGAAAGAGATCCTTTCCCGTTCGCCGATGTCTCCAGAAGCAGCTGGTATTATGACAGTGTCCGCGCCGCATGGGAAAAGGATCTGATCGACGGTGTAACGAGAACGCTCTATAAGCCGGATGACACGCTCACCGTTGCACAGGCTATCAAGCTGTCCGCCGCACTGCACCAGATGCTGAACAACAACGGAAAGGTCACACTGCGCAATGGCTCTCCGTACTGGTACAGCAGCTATGTCAGCTACGCGGTAAATAACGGGATCATTGAAAAGATGTATCTGGATTATACGCCTGCGCAGATGAATACCCCCGTCAAGCGCAATGAATTTGTCCACATTTTCTATGGCGCGATGAGCGACTACCGGCAGATCAATACCGTCGCGGACAACAAGATCCCGGACGTCATAACAACGGATACTTACGCATTGGAGATCTATACGTTCTATCGCGCGGGCATTCTGACCGGTTCTGACAAAAACGGCACCTTCTATCCGACGAACGACATCAAGCGGAGCGAGGTCGCGGCAATCCTCAGCCGCATGTATGACAAAACAGCCCGCAAGACTGTCTCACTTCCGTAAAAACGCAAGTTTCCCCCTGCTTTGGCGCATCCGGTTCGACCGGATGCGCCTTCTTTTTCAGTATGCCCCTTGCCTGATTGGGAAATTGGACATACGAAACGCCTTTCTCACGATTTCCTGTTCCCAAAAAGAAGCAATTTTGCGCACATTCAGCATGATTTGCAATATTTTAGGCAGGATATTGCATTGCTAGCGTGCACTCCATGTCATATAATTGAGAACATGTAAGCCAGACATTTGCCGCACGGCAACAGAAAGAAAGGAGATCCTTCATGCACAAAAACACAACGAGCAAGCGAAAACTGCCGGATACATGGCTGGTCGTTTTTTTCATATTGGTCGTGATCGCGATTCTGACGTGGATCGTTCCCTCCGGTTCGTTTGACTATGAAACAATAGATATAGACGGCGCTGCAAGAAAGGTCGCAATTGCTGGAAGTTACCATGAGATCAGCAAATCTGAAGTATCCGCCACCGGACTTCTCGGCCTGTTTGCTTCTTTGTATGAGGGCTGCGTCAGCGCGGCGGACATTATTTTTGTGATCATGACCTGCGCCGCGACATTCGGTGTCATTGTCAAAACCGGCGCTTTCCACGCATTTATCGGTCGCGTGGTGCAAAAAAACGGTAGCCGCTCGCTGATCCTGATCCCTGTTCTGATGCTCGTCTTTGGCCTGGGAGGTTCTCTTTTTGGAATGCTCAGCGAGTTTTACGGGTTCTACCCGTTGATCGTCGGACTGATGATGGCTCTTGGATATGACGCGATGACGGGATTTGCCACGATCGCGCTCGGAGAATATATCGGGTTTATGGCCGCGACGCTGAACCCGTATACCGTAGCCGTTGCGCAGTCCATTGCCGGTGTGCAGCTATATTCTGGCATCGGTTACCGCGCAGTCTGCTTTGTCGTGCTGATGGGAGCAGCAGTGGCATATCTGATGCTGTATGCACGCAAGGTGCGCCGGAAGCCGGAGCTTTCGGTGGTTTATGGAGATTCGTGTACGCACTCGTTTGAACGCAGTCAATTAGACTCGTACACATTTACATGGCGACATACACTGATTCTTCTGGATGTGCTTGCCACATTGGTCATCCTGATGCTGGGAATGATCCGCTGGAAGTGGGGCTATAAAGAACTCTGCGGATTGTTCATTATCATGTCTGCCGTGGCCGCGCTGATCGATAAGTGGTCGCCAAACGACTATTGTCAGGAGATGCTTGCCGGTATCAGGAGCGTTGTGTGGGGCTGCATTCTGACCGGCCTTGCCAAGGGCATCATTGTCATTATGAATCACGCGCAGATCATGGACACCATCATCTATGCACTTGGAAATCTTCTGGAAAAAGCGCCCTCTGCAATTTCAGCACAGCTCATGCTGGTGGCGCACACGTTGATCAACTTCCTGATCCCGTCTGGATCCGGTCAGGCCGCCGCTACCATGCCTATCATGGCGCCATTGGCCGACGTGCTGGGCGTCAGTCGTCAGGTGGCCTGCCTGACGTTCCAATTCGGCGATGGTTTGAGCAACCTGTTATGGCCAACCTGCGGTATTGTGATCATTTGCGGGCTGGGTGATGTACGCTATGACCGCTGGCTGAAATGGTTCGGAAAGCTTTTCCTGATCCTGTTTGCCGCACAGATGGTGTTGGTCGAAATCGCCGTGCTGACAGGTTTTTAACGGGAGAAAACTATGAATTATATTCGAGAAGCCATTACACAGCAACACATCGGGGAAGAGGCCATTGCGTTGCGGCGACACCTGCACGCCCATCCGGATCTATCCGAGCAGGAGTTTCCGACGATGGAATTGGTATGTGAGCATTTAGATGCGGCGGGCATTCCATACAAGAGGAATGTGGCAGAAAGTGGCGTCGTAGGGCTGATTAAAGGATCTTTCCCCGGTCCGGTAATTGCGCTGCGGGCGGACATGGATGCGCTTCCGATACAGGAAGATCATCCGGACGCGCCATATTGCTCGAAGACAGCGGGTGTGATGCATGCCTGCGGACACGACGCGCATACGGCGATCCTTTTGGGAACGGCAAAGCTGCTCCAGTCCATGCGCGAATCCCTGCATGGCTCCGTCAAGCTTTTATTCCAGCCGGCAGAGGAGACCATTGGCGGCGCAGCGCGCATGATCGCGCAGGGCTGCCTTGAAAGTCCACATGTAGATTCCGTGCTTGGACTGCACGTTGCGGGCGATCTGTCTGCCGGACAGATCGGGCTGAAATACGGGAAAATGTATGCAGCTTCTGATATGCTGACGCTTAAGGTCTATGGAACGTCCTGTCACGGTGCACATCCGAACGAGGGCGTGGACGCAATCCTGATCGCGGCACAGATTCTGACGGCAGTACAGTCGCTGATTAGCCGAAACATCAGTCCTACCGATTCCGCTGTATGTTCCTTCGGATCCATTCACGGCGGAACTGTGCGAAATCAAATTGCTGATTACGTTGAATTGTCCGGCATTATTCGAACACTTACGCCGGAAACACGTCTGTTTGCCAGAAAACGCGTCCGCGAAATTTGTGAGCAGACTGCAAGCATGATGGGTGGACGAGCAGAGCTGATTGTCGAGCCGAGCTACTCTCCGCTGATCAACAATGACCGTATGGTTGATTTGGTTCGTAATGTAGCGTGCGCACAGTTTGGCTCAGACAAGGTGATCCTGCGGGACGTGCCATCGTTGGGGGTGGAGGATTTTGCGTATTTTGCCGCAGAACGTCCAAGTTGCTTCTTCCATCTGGGGTGTGCGCATCCAGAAGAAAAGCGACGCATCGGACACAGCTGTTTCTTTGACATCGATGAGCGATGTATTCCGATCGGGATCGAGTTGTATATTGCCAGCGTCTTGCGCTTTTTACAACACGGCAACAGCGACGTAGCCGGTATCGTGTAGTCAATTAAAAAGCCCCGGCTCGGTATTCCGAGTCGGGGCTGCCATTTGTCCATCAAAAATCCATGTCAAGCCGCTTTCCGAAATCGCAGGCCGTTTGCCCTTACGGACAGCTCCTGCGACAGAAGGCGCAGCGTTTCAAATTCATCGTCGAGGCCGTCAAGCTCCCGGCGAAGAATTTCTTCATAGTGCTGCTTCTTCTGCTCCAGCGTGGCAATTTTGTTCACCCACCGCTCCATGACGGCGGGGCTGCGGCTGCCGCTCTGGATGAGATAGTCGGCCTTCTCCTGATACAGCGCGATCTCCTTTTTGACCGCGGAATAAAATTCCTCCGTCATTTTGTCGCGCTGCTTCGCGTCGTCAATGATGTAAAAGCTGTTGACGCTCAAAGCGTTATCATTCTGGTTTATCGCGCTGAGCTGCTCAATGAACGTCTCAAACGTATCCACTTTGTCCATGTGCTGACGCGGGATAAAATACAGATGTCCAGTAGAGCTGACCTTGGTGGCCTCCAGCATCGCAGATATAGTACCGATGTAAGAAGCATTGCTACAATACGTTTCATAGCCATTCTTTTTCCATCTCCTTATTGTTCGCGGATAACAGG
>OKSC01002589.1_pt1 | contig 15053 bp, 12 predicted proteins | sample 1601161 | NCBI WGS metagenome assembly OKSC01 (sample SAMEA3541552, study PRJEB24748) | human gut metagenome | biome: human gut; feature: human-associated habitat; material: faeces | place: China | collected 2012
TGGGGTCCAGCGCGCCGGGCTGGGCGGTGCTGGGGTTGATGCCGATGCACACCAGTGGGTGCTTACCCACGCGGCCAAGGACATAACGGTAGTTTTGGTAGGTGTGTGGTTCGTAATACCAGACGCCGCCGGCGTATTCGCCCGCCTTGAGCACGGGCAGAGAAACGGTATGCATGATCGTAAACTCCTGTCGGTTTTGAATAGCATTCTTATCGTACCTGAATCTACCGGGAAAATCAACAGTTTTAACCCTAAAATACTGCCTTATTTCTGTTTTTGTGGTATACTGGGGGTGTTCCGGTGCGGCAGGGGGACTGCGGCACTGCGGTTATGATAAAGAAGGAGTTCTTATGCTGGAAGATTATAGAAGTGCACTGCGCGCAGGGCAGCGCGCCTATCGTGCCCGCATAGCCCGCGGCCAGTCGCCCTATCTGGCTGTTCTGGACGATGTGCTCAAGGGCGTGGATATCGTGGCGCAGGAGCCGCTGGGGCTGGTGGAGATCCCGTCGGACAGCCTTGTGGGCACCAAGACCAGCGGACGGCACACTGCCTTTTCGTATGACTTTATGCCTCTGCTGGAGCCGGATACCGAGTTTGCTGTCAAGTGGTCGAACCTGTGTGACGCGCACTTGGAAGAGGGCATCCAGACCCCCATCATCGCCTTTGAGTACATGAACCGGTTCTATGTGCAGGAGGGCAACAAGCGGGTCTCGGTGCTCAAGTATTACGGTGCCGTCAAGATCCCGGGCACAGTCACCCGGCTCATCCCCGCCCGCACCGAGGATCTGGAAAATAAGATCTACTACGAGTTTCTGGATTTCTATAAGCTGTCCAAGGTGAACTATGTGCATTTTTCCAAGCTGGGCGGCTATAACAAACTGCAAACGCTGGTGTGCAAGGCCAGCGGCGAGACGTGGTCAGAGGACGACCGGCTGAACTTTGCCGCCTTCTACACCATGTTCCACCAGCAGTTCGAAGCCTTGGGTGGCACCTCCATGGGGCTGACCACCGGTGATGCGCTGCTGGTGTACCTGTCGGTGTACCGCTACTCCGACACCTACGATGCCACCCCTGCACAGGTGCGGCAGAACCTGGAAAAGCTGTGGAACGAGGTGAAGGTGCTCACCGAGCCCCACGGTGTGGAGCTTTCGCTGGACCCGCCCAAGAGTCCCGCAGAGCCGCTTTTGTCCAAGCTGAATATCTTCAGCCCCAGCAAACAGCCCAGTGAGCTGCGGGTGGCATTTATCCACGAGTACAACGCCAAGATCAGCGCATGGGTGCGCGCGCATGACGAAGGGCGCGATGCGCTGGCCAAGGTTTTCCCGGACAAGGTGTATATCAGCTGCTACGAGGATGTGAACCCGGAGGTGGATGCGGAGCAGGTGCTGGAGGAGGTAGCCCACAACAATGCGGACGTGGTGTTCGCCACCAGCGTGCGGATGTACAACGCCTGCCTGAAGGTGGCGGCGCAGCACCCCAAGACCCGCATCCTGAACTGCTCGCTGAACGCGCCGCACCCGCTGGTGCGCACTTACTACCCCCGCACCTATGAGGTGACCTATCTGCTGGGCATGCTGGCCGGTATCATGACCAAGACAGGGCACATCGGCTATGTGGCGGCAAACCCAGTGTACGGCGTGCCCGCGGCGATCAACGCCTTTGCGCAGGGCCTGAAGAGTGTACGCCCGGCGGGACGTATCTGGCTGCGCTGGGCCTGCCAGCCCGATACCGCCCACCCGCTGGATTTTGCTGACTGCCCGGAGATCGACATGGTCTACGCCCGGGACAGTCGGGAGCCTGCCGACACCAACCGGGACTACGGCCTGTGCCGCAAACTGCCGGACGGCAGCTTACAGCCGCTGGGTCTGCCGATCTGGCGGTGGGATACCTTTTATGTGCAGATCGTGCGCTCCATTTTTGACGGCAGCTGGGACAATGCAGCCACCACCCGCGCAGTGAACTACTGGTGGGGTCTGCGCAGCGGCGCAGAGGATCTGGAGTATCAGGAAGCGCTGCCCAGCGGTACGCGGCAGCTGCTGGATCTGCTGGAAACGCTGCAGGGCTCGGATAATGTGCACATCTTCCCGGAAAAGCTGTATGATAACGAGGACAACCTGCACTCCCCGGAGAATAGAGTTTACAGCCCCAAAGAGCTGATGGAGATGGATTGGCTGGATGCCTGCGTACACGGCAAGCTGCCCCATTACGATGAACTGGACGTCAAGACCCGTACCGTGCTGGCGATCAACGGACTGGACAACGTAAAGGGTCTGGAGAAATGAGCCGGCCTGACCGGAAACAGAATGGAGCATACGAACGTGAAAATTCTTGCCATCTCAGATGTCCCGTCCAAGGCGCTGTGGGACTATGACACCCGCGCCCGGCTGGAAGGCATCGACCTGATCCTCTCCTGCGGGGATCTGCCCAAAAAGTATCTGGAATATCTCACAAACTTTACCGCTGCGCCTATCCTGTATGTGCACGGCAACCACGACGGCAGCTACCAGACTCAGGGTGAACCCGGCGGCTGCATCTGCGTGGACGATCAGGTGTACACATGGAAGGGGCTGCGCATCATGGGGCTGGGGGGCTGTCAGCGCTATAATAAAGAGGACACCTACCAGTACACCGAGAGGGCCATGCGCCGCCGTGTGCACAAGCTGGAGCATCAGGCGCACAAAAGGGGCGGCATCGACCTGCTGCTGACCCACGCCCCGGCCAAGGGGCTGAACGATGGGGACGACTGTGCCCACAGGGGCTTTGAGTGCTTCAACGAGATTTTGGACGAGTACCAGCCTAAATGGTTCATCCACGGGCATATACACCTGAATTACGATGCAAAGCTGCCCCGGGTATGCACCCGCGGCAACACCACCGTTATCAACGCCACCGAGCGCTATGTGTTCGAGATCCCGGACCCGACACCGACCGAGGAGCGTAAGACCCTTTGGCGGATGCTGGGGTTCTGAGCCGCTGCCTATGCAAAAAAAGACACCGCACAACTGTGCGGTGTCTTTTTTGTTGATGGAGCCTTATTGTGGGAATGGCGGGCGCGGCAGCAGTGCGGTGCTGCCTGTGACCCTGTGAAAAATTACAGATCCAGTTTGCCGGAGAATTTGTTGATGACGTAGTAGGCTGCGCCCTCTTCGGGCTTGACGTACACCTTGCAGGACTGCACACCGACCTTGTGGGTGGTGCGGTAGTCTGCCTTGGCGCGGTCGATGATGTCGGTGATGTTGTACTGCTCGCCGCCCATCTCTACATACAGCTCAGGTGCCAGCGGCGGGCGGCCACGGCGGGCGGGAGCCTTGGTGGATTTGCGGGTCTTGCCCTCGGCAACCGGAGCTTCGGCTGCGGGAGCAGAAACTTTCTTTTCAGGCATGATGCATAACCTTCCTTCTGTATTTGATCTGGTGCAGCGGGGCTGCACCGGCGGACTCCAATGATCTATCGCAAGGCAGAAGCGGCGCGGGAAGCACAGACCCAACTGCCTCATACGAACTGGTACGAAACTATTTGCGTAAAGATGTTGAACTTATAATTATATAATATGCTTTTAAAATTCATTTGTAAAGCCTTTTTTGCAAAAAACATTGTAAAAACGGAAAGAAACAGCAGAATAAATGACCAAAGCAGGATTTCAATGCTTTTTTTTCGGGCATAGTACGACCTTTCGGCAAAACAGGCAGCCATTCTCGGGAAGGCCGGGCGGCCCTACGGGTACAAATACGGCGGGCAAAAACGACCTTCTGCGGGGGCAGAATAAGGTGGAATGGAACTGTCGGCACACGCGGGGGACACAGCAAATAAAAAGCAGAAGCTGCCGCACCGTAGTTTTGTGCAGCAGCTTCTGCTTTTTGGTTTTGATATGTACCCCCAATACTGGGTGTCCAGTATTGGGGGTACATATCATTTTTGCTTATTGCTCAGTCTGTGCGCAGAACAGCATTTCCGGTGCTTTCAAGTTGTTTGGCAATCATGCTTTCCAGTTCCTGCGTGATCGTTGCACAATTTGCAACACGGTAATTCCAGAAATAAGAAACACCTTCGCACTCTTCCACGGACAAATCGCTGTTGACCAAAAGCAAGCTTTCTGGTGTCACGTTCAGCTTTTCGCACAGAGAAGCATATTTTCCATAATCAATGCTTCGGCTGGAGGATTTGGCTTCTACCCAGAAAAATTTCCCATTGATGGAGAACACGACATCCAGCTCATGCGTGCTCCCTACGGATGCCGTTTCTGAAAGAACCACATTGGAGCAAACCGAAACTTCTGCGCCCTGCTCCTCCTGATAGTGGTTCAGAATCTGCTGAACCTGATGCTCTACAAAAAGCTCCAGCCACTTTCCGCTCAAAAAATGTCGGACGGTTTCATTTTGCGCAAGTTCATAGACGATATTCTGCGGATAAATCACAATGGCTGCAAAAAGTCCCATTTTGTCCCATGTCTGAGCAATCTCTGAAAGTGTGGCAAACGATTTTTTGGACGCACCCTTTGGGATACGGAACGAAAAAGAGCCGTCGCTCTGCATATGTGTTCGGATAAACTGCAAGAAATCCACCACCAACGGGTCGCAAAGAGCCTCGCCTGTTTTCCATGCCATCCGCTGAACAGCAATCGGTGGGAGCTTTTCCGGCACGACCTGCTGAACGATTTTATACCCACAGCGTTCCAGATGCTCCAATGCGGTCAAAGGCTTCTGGATTTTTGCTTTGACTTCGGGCTTTTCTGCTCCGGGTGTATTCTCGGGCAGATAGTTGAACTTCCATCCGTATTCCCAAGCAGGCGAACGGGTCAGTACTCCGACCGCATGAAATCCGCTGTCATGCTCCTCCATCGGAAAAGTGACCTTGTTCTTATGAACATTGATTTGGAGCGTTTTGTTTTTTAGCGCTTTCTGATAAGCGTCAAGAAAAAATTCCTTTCCCTTATACGCCAGCTCACTGGAATTATTTGCAGAAAGACCAGCATTTTTTGCCAAAGAGAGGAGCAGACAGGTCGCTTTGGGCAGCTCAAGGATATGTTCCATCTGCGCACCGTCCGGAATATTTGCATTATCGGACTGCGACGATTCGTCTGCCGGAATCTCCTTTGCTGGTGCAGAAACCTCGGGTGTCTTTTTTGAAGCAATCTCAGATTTTCCAGACTTGAGCAAAGGCTTTGGCTCTGTGTAAACTTCCGCAATGAATGATTCATAGGAATCGATGCACGGAAGTTTTCCTGCCGCTGCAAGTCCTACATAGATTGCAGCCGCCCGCGAGGAATCGCCATAATACTTTTTAGAATCCGCTGCGGCAGCAATATCGGAAAAGGCATTATATCTGCTCAGCTGCGCAGCCTTTTCCGGGAACTGCTTCAACGCACGGCAGTAGAGCCACTCAAAAAATGAATCCGGGTGCGGCTCTATCGGATACTCACTTCCTTCCAAAGAGTAGCGCAGCAACTTTCCATTGGTTCGCAGCCGAGTGTCCTTATGGACTTTGGAGGGCGCACAGGTCAGAAGGTCAGCGAATGGCCCACCATGTTCAAATACCTTGGCAGCTTCAAAAACCGTGCTGATGGGCACATCCTGCGCAACAGAATCCAGACGCAGCAGAAGCCGCAGAGAAGAAACAGCCTCACCCTCCGGCTGAACGGATGCAGAGCTGACTTCCAGAATGGAAACATTCGGGTCTGTTGTATGGACGGCATCATGGACGGCACGGATATTCTGCCGCTTGCTACCGTTTATCCATGTGAACGTCACCGGCTGTTCCTTGCAATAGGGGTAGCCGGATATGGGAAAACAAATGGTTCGTGTAGCCATGAGCACCTCCAACTTTTTAGGACAAACAGGTTTATATACATCAAGTATAGCACAATCCCGGATGTGCTGCCTAGCACTATTTTCTGCGTCCGGGAATCCATCTGTGCAAAAAGTGCCGATACCACAGGCATCGGCACTCAGATCAAAAAAGCATTTTGCAAAAAATGCGCAGCCTGCATCCACCGGATGCAGAACACAAGGGGTTTGGGCACAGCTCAACAAGCATTTTGAATTTGGATTTTGAAAAATCCGATTCAAAAATCGCAAGTTGGTACCAAGTTGCACTGCTTGCGACGTAGATGTTTCCGTCAACTGCTGCGTCAGAAATTTTAAATCACTTCAGCTTTGCGAGGATATCGTCTGCGCTCACGCCGCTGGCCAGCAGCTTTTTCAGAACATCCTCTGCTTCGGCTTTCTTTGCGGATTCCGCTGCTTTGGCTTCAGCCTTGACCTTTTTAGCCTCGATTCTGGCGATTTCCTTGTCGATAGATTTCAGCTCTGCCTTCTTGGTTTTCAGGTCGGCTTTCAGCGCATCGATATTCGCAGTGATGGATGCGATTTCGGCGGCAGCGGCTTCCTTTGCGGACTGCTTTTCGGCAATCTGCGCAGCAAAGTCAACGGTTGCTTTTACGGTCTTGGTCTTGTTCTTGCTTCCTTTGGGACGGGGCATAAGAGACACCTCCAATGTTTTTTGATGGCTTCAGTATAACACGCGTTTTTTATGTTCGCAAGAGGTGCAGTTTGTAGAATAAAAATATATAAACAATAAATCGATTTTGGAATATGCACCGGGACGGGTCGCCAACTTGTTGGGACATATCCCCAGTTGGTCGCAGAGCTGTTCAAAGCGTTTGGCAACGGCATCTTTTACAGTCATGGATAAAGTTCACCTCAATATGAGGTGCTGAAGTTCGTGCAGTATTGTGTACGCAAAAGTATCTCATGATGCAAAGAATATATTTAACAAAAAAGTATCCTCCACATGAAAAATGGAGGATACCGATCTTTCGACATCGTTGTTTGAATTCTTCTCTTATTTTATCATGGTTATATCTGGGAATCAATAGAAATCCTTACAAATGCATCCCACCTGACCTTAGAAAAAACCTCGCAGAATCTAAAAGTTTTTTGCACATTGCCCAGTTCTGCATGAAAAATCCAGCAAAAAACGAAGGTGGACAGAATAAGTGGTCAAATGGGTGTCCAAGCCGCAGGAGGAAACAGAAATGGCACGACGGGGAGAAAACATTCACAAACGCAAGGATGGCCGGTGGGAAGGCCGGTACATCAAGGCGCGCACGCCGGAGGGGAAGATCCAGTGGGGCTATGTCTACGGCACAGCCTATGCTGAGGTCAAACGGGTACTGATCCAGAAAAAAGCAGAGGCGGGCTTCTACAACCTGAAAAGAACCGACCTGACCTTTGAAGCGTTGGCCGAGGTGTGGCTGCGCTCCCTGCGAAACAGCATAAAAGAATCCACCTATGCGCATTATTCGTACACGCTGCACAAATATCTTCTTCCGGTTTTGAGCAAAGTGCCCGTTGCATCCCTTGACGAGAGCTTTCTGGAACAGGCCATGCAGCAGATCATTGCGCCGATAGATGCCGCACACAAGCCGCTGGGGAACTCCTCTGCCCGGGAATGCCTCTCGATGCTGCGGCGCATCTGCAAATATGCCGCGCACTTGCGCCTGATCCGTCCGATGGAGCTGGAAGTAACGCTGCCAAAAGCTATCGACCAAATTTCTGCGCCCCTCTCTCCGGCAGAGCAGCAGCGGCTCTTCCAGTATGTGCAGGAGAACCCCACGCCCCGCAAAATCGGCTTATTACTAGGGCTTGAATTAGGTCTGCGTATTGGCGAGATCTGCGGCTTACAATGGGGCGATTTCGACCTGAAACTCGGAACGCTGAAAATTAACCGGACGGTCTGCCGAATTTCCTGCGGAAATGGACATACAAAGGTAGTCATCCAAACGCCTAAAACCCGCACCTCCCGCCGGGAAATTCCAATCCCAAAGCAGCTGCTTATTATGCTGAAAAAGCTGCGCGGATGTGTCAACAATGCTACATGGTTTCTGTCCGGCAACGAGTCCAAGCCCACCGAACCCCGCTGCTACCGAAAAAGCATCAAATCATATCTGAAACAGGCAACTGTCCGGCAGGTACGTCCGCACGCGCTGCGCCATACCTTTGCAACGACCTGTCTGCAGGCGGGGTGCGATGTAAAGACCCTCAGCGAATTGTTGGGACACGCTAACGCCAACATCACCTTGCAGCGCTATGTGCACTCTGACCTGACCCGAAAGCGCCGGGAGATGAACCGAATTTTCTCCCATCAGGTGTCCATAAGGGGCAGAAATATGCTAAATATGGCGTAGTGGCGCATGATTTCTTTGCTGCTCCTCCATTTTTCATGTGGAGGATACCCCTTTATGTGGGAAGGGGTGAGCAAGGTGGCATTATGTCTGTTTGAGCACAACGAGAAAGCATATCATGCGGCGATTCGGATGATGGAGCAGTACGGTAAGGCTGCCATTGTTCATCCCACCGGCACCGGAAAGAGCTACATTGCGTTCAAGCTGATTGAGGACAACCCGGAGAAGGTTGTGATCTGGCTTTCTCCCAGTGAATATATCTTCAAGACCCAGCTGGAAAGCCTGAAAAGGAACGACCCGGATTTTCCGCTGGCAAACGTTCACTTTTATACCTATGCCAAACTGATGTGCTGCACGCAGGCGCAGCTGGACGAAATAGCAGCGCAGAAGCCTGCTTATATTATACTCGATGAATTCCACCGTGCCGGTGCTGAATGTTGGGGCGAAAGCACGGTGGCTTTATTAAAGTTATGCCCGGATGCAAAGCTTCTGGGGCTGACGGCAACAAACATCCGCTATCTGGATAATAACCGCGATATGGCCGAAGAACTTTTCGATAGCCGTGTTGCGAGCAACATGACCCTTGGCGAAGCAGTCGTCAGGGGTATTTTGCCTGCCCCGAAATATGTGACCACGGTTTATCAGTACCAGAAAGCCCTCGCAAAGTATCAGGCACGGGTGGACAACCTGCGGGCACCGGGCATTCAGGATGTGAACCAGAAATATCTGGACGCCCTGCGCCGCGCTTTGGAACAAGCGGATGGTCTGGATAGAGTCTTTGCCCATCATATCACAAATAAATCGGGAAAGTACATCGTGTTCTGCGCCAATAAGGAACACATGAACGAGATGGTGTCCCATGTGCCCGAATGGTTTGCGGGGGTCAACCCGGATGTGGTGGTGTATCAGGCTTACTCGGATGACCCGAATACGGACAAGGCGTTTGCGGACTTCAAGACGGATACGACCAACCGGCTGAAGCTGCTGTTCTGCATCGATATGCTCAACGAGGGCGTCCATGTGGAGGGAATTTCCGGGGTCATCCTGTTCCGACCTACCATTTCTCCCATCATCTACAAGCAGCAGATCGGACGTGCCCTGACCGCCGGGGACACCGCAGCCCCGCTGATCCTGGATGTGGTCAACAATTTCGAGGGCTTGACCAGTATATCCGGTCTGCAAAGTGAGATGCAGGAGGCAGTTCACCGGCTCTATGCCAACGGCGAGAGTGACAAGATCGTGACCGAGCGGTTCGAGGTCATCGAGCAAGTGCACGACTGCCGGGTGCTGTTCGAGCAGCTACAGGCAAGTCTCTCTTCCGGTTGGGAGCACTATTTCTCTGAGGCGAGTATCTACTATGCGGAGCACGGCAACCTGAACGTCCCGAAACTGTATACCACGCCTGGCGGTCTGAGCCTTGGTGTGTGGCTGATCACCCAGCGCCGGGTGCGCGAGGGACAGATCCAAGGCAATCTGACCGAGCAGCAGATCGCGCGGCTGGACAGCATCGGGATGGTCTGGGGCAACCGGAAGGAAATTGCGTGGCAGCATGGATTTGAGGTCGCAAAGAAATACCACGACACCTACGGAAATCTGATGGTGCCCGGCAAATACACCGACCCGGACGGTTACCCCTTGGGGCAGTGGATCATCAAGACCCGGCAACAGAAGCTCAATGGCCGTTTGAAGGAAGAACGCATCGCACAGCTGGATGAGATCGGTATGGTGTGGAACATTTTCGATGCCAAATGACAGCTGGGATGAGAGCAAGGAAAAAGAAGTTGTAGTTGGTGTGTATCGCTTGACCATGAAGAGCAACAGCGATAACTTCCGTCAGAGCTCCATTCAGGGCGTTATGAAGCGCATTAAGGCCAAGGGTGCAACGGTCATTATCTATGAGCCGACATTGAAAAACGGTGAAAAGTTCTTTGGCAGCGTTGTGGTCAATGACTTACCAGAGTGCATATAAAGGAAAGCCTGCCCCCAGCGATACGCCGATGACAGCCCGGAAGCGGTTGGAAGAAAAGCGGCCAAACACATTTATTGGCCGCTCCTTTGGTGTTGGCGATGTGATCGTATGGGATGAAGAAAAGGGACGTAAGTTTTTCTACGTCGATAAAGAGGAACTGGTAGAGTTCGGTGGCTTTATGGATGCTGATGCAGCCGGAAACACTGTCATCTACATGGTTCCCAATTATCAGATTGATGGAAAGACTGGAACATGGCTTCCGTATGACAGCGAAGTTGTCGAGGGTGTTTGCTTTTTTATGATGCGCAATGAGCAGCGCAAAGATGCTGTTTCTCCAGTCGTGGTAGACAGTAAAGGCGTATTTGTGACGGATGCTCCGAACGGCTTTGAAAATGTTCGCTCCACACTTACAGAGTATGTTCAGCGTGCTGAAAAAAAGCAGCAGGATATGACCGAGCATGAAAAATGCTTGACGAACGGAACGTATGAACGTGCGCGGGAATCCGGCATAGAGCAGAATTACGACATGATAGATGGTTGCGTGAACAACGTGCCGAAAAAGCCACGGCGCATTGGTGGCAGATGGTCGGTGCTGGATCGGTTGCATATCAAGCAGGCACAGCGGAAACAGAAAGACCAGACCCAACAACAGCAGCAGGAGAGAAGCCGTAAAAACTAAAAATCCGTCATGACGCAGAGTGGTGGTTTCAACGATGAACGTGTGAAAATTCGCTTTACATTTGAAGATGTGCTGGCAGGCTATGCAGAATGAGCCGTAGCCAGAATCAATGCAGTAAGCAGAGTTTTTCTTGTAAGAACATGAGATTCATGGTATCATAGAAGCAATAAAAAGTCTGTGTGTGGCTACGCGAAAGGAGCAGCAGAGATGAAAAAATTGAACATCCCAGTTGGTATTTCGGACTTTGAGAAGATTCGGAACGGTGGGTTTTATTATATTGACAAATCTGGCCTGATTACGGAAATTTTGGACGAAAAAGCAGAAGTGACACTTATCACTCGACCACGGCGTTTCGGTAAGACGCTTGGCATGAGTATGTTAGAAAGCTTCTTTGACATCCGTAAAGACAGCAAAGAACTGTTTGATGGGCTGGAAATTGCAGAGCATCAGGTATTATGTGATGAGTGGATGAATCAGTATCCTACAGTCTTTATTTCATTCCGACAGGTAGACGGTCTGGATTTTACTGGGGCATACGATATGCTCACAATGGTGATAGCGGATTTGTACAACAAACATCTTTATTTGCTTGATAGTAAAAGTGCTACAGAATTCCAAAAAACAGCGTTTGAGCATCTTGCACATGGCAATGGTTCTATAAAAGAAGTTAAGAGCAGCCTTATGCTTTTGACAACGATGATGCAGAGCTATTATGCAAAGCCTGTAATTCTTCTTATAGACGAGTATGATGTCCCTGTAGCAAAAGCGAATAACAACGGTTATTATAATGAAATGCTCGATGTTATGAAAGGCTTGATGCAGGCCCTAAAAGACAATCAAGCACTTCAGTTTGCAGTTGTTACGGGCTGCTTAAAGATTGCGAAAGAAAGCATTTTTACGGGAACAAATAATTTTGTATCGGATACTATCACAAATTCTCGCCTGAACGAGTATTTTGGATTTGTACAGAGTGAGGTTGACCTGCTGCTAAAGGATGCTGACTTGACAACGCAGGCTGAGAACATCAAGAAATGGTATGATGGATACCATTTCGGAGCCTTTGATGTTTACTGCCCGTGGGATGTAATGAATTATTTGCTGGAACTGCAGCGCAACCCGAAAGCTAAGCCTATCAGCTACTGGAAGAATACCAGTGACAATGCCATTATCCGTTCCTTTATTGACTATGCGGGGAGTACAATCACAAATAAACTTGAAACCCTGATGGCTGGCGGCTGCATTGTTCAGCGTGTGGATGAAAACCTGACCTATAATTATCTACACTCCTCGGAAGATAACCTCTGGAGTATGCTGTATCTGACAGGATACTTGACCAAAGCTCGTGAAGAAGATTATAAGGGAAAGCTGCCAGATGACATGGTTGCCCTTATGATTCCGAATGCAGAAATCAAAGAGATTTTTGAAACGACAGTCATTAAATGGTTTGATGACAGTACGAAGAAGTGGAATCGAAATGCTTTGTTCGATGCAGTCTGGAACGGTGACAGTGAGGGCATTACAAGAGAAATGAATGCTCTTCTCCGGCGTACCATCAGCTATCATGACTATCGGGAAGACTTCTACCACGCTTTCCTTGCGGGCATTTTTACAGGTGCCGGATATATGGTAGACTCCAACAAGGAGCATGGAGAAGGTCGAAGCGATGTGGTTGTATACGATTCCATCAATGCCCGTGTTGCAATCTTTGAAGCAAAGTACACGAAAGTACTGGAAAATCTGGAGAGCGAATGCGATATGGCTCTGCGGCAAATTGATAATCGGATGTACGCGAAGGAATATGAGGACGACTACGATCAAATTCTTTGCTACGGTATTTCGTTCTTTAAGAAACGCTGCATGGTAAAGAAAAAATAAGTTGTCCTTAATCTTAAAGAGTTATAAAGTGAAGCTCGCATAAACTACAGACAGTACTCAAGCTTGTTCGAGGGTACGTTTGCAGCGTATGCGAGCTTTTTAATTTGTGATTTTAATACAGATGAATGTTAAATTCCAAGGCTGACAAGAGTAGCCTTTAACTCTTTTGTTATGGCTAGTGTAAAAGAAAAGAAAGACCTAAGCAACATGGGGAAGGTAGAATGAAATTGCCTTGTAAGAACGTTAAATTCATGGTATCATAAAAACGATGGAGAGCCTATTAACTTGGCGAAGAATTGAAGACTATTGATGAATACGAACGAAAACATTGGGAGTTAGGGCGAATTACGCCAGTCTAAACTATGGAAGTAAAGAATTGTAAAACTTGTGGCAAACAATTTCTGAGTGAAACTGATAATTCATACTGCCGTATTTGCAACAAAAAGTGGTATGAGAAGCAGGAAAAAATTCGGGAACAAGCTGAAAACTTAAAATGGCAAGAACAGAAAGAACAGGAGCGAAAACTATTTGAGGCAAAAGTGCAAACATATAAACCAATCTTGATGGAAAGTGTAAATCCTTCAGCACATACACTTTATATTATAGGGAATGGCTTTGACTTGATGCATAGAGTCCCCTCAAGCTACTATAACTTTCGTGATAGTCTTGGCAAGAATAATAGTCTTCGATATAGTCTTGAAACAGCATTAACAGCCGAAGACATATGGGCGGACTTTGAAAACGCACTTGGTACTTTGAATCTCAATTTGATGGGGAGCAGGAATATCATCGATATGTGGCTTGACGATTTTGGGGTTTATGGTGATGAGGATAGTGGCGCTGCGGAGTTCTATATGGCTGTGGAAGCTGCAGCGGCACCAATGGCCAATTTAGTAAATAACCTTCAGCCGACCTTTCGTAGATGGATTGAGCACCTTGAGGTTGGAACTGATGATCGACCACTGAATGGACTTATTCATCCACAGGGAAAGGTCCTTGATTTTAACTATACAGAATTTATTGAAACGCTGTATGGTGTAAAAGAAGTTTGTTACATCCATGGGAGCAGAAAAAAGAAGAAAAAATTGATTCTTGGACATAAGCCAGGAGCGGCAGGAAATTTTCATCAGAAAAATAGGAAGCCGCAAAATTATCGTCAGGCTATGATTGATGTAGCACAGGACAATGTGTTTGACTTGATCGGACAGTATGATAAGGATTTAACCAAGGACAGTCAAGAAATTATTAAAAACAATCAGGCTTTTTTTGATGGATTGGCGTGCACTGAACAGATTGTTGTGATTGGACATTCAATCTCACTAGTTGATTGGGATTATTTTATTGAAGTGAATAAAAAAGCATCGAATGCGCATTGGTGTTTTGGAATTTATGGCCTAAATGATCTCCGAAATATGGCTGAGTTGGTAAAAAGTTTGAACATAAAGAATTACGATATCTTTCGGACAGACAGCATTTGGACGAAACCCAAAAAAGTTGGCAACGGAAAGGCATCTCAAAGGGCATTGAAACCGAGAATTTTTCAAGAGGATGAGATCACTGTTACGATAAGACAAATGTATGATTTGATGATTGGTGATTCGTATGAAATTATCCTTCCGAATCATGCAAAGAGTATAGTAATTTATGAGCATTGCATTTTTGTTGTAATGGATGATTTAGATAGAAACATAATCTTCTTCAAGCGACAAGCAAAGGGGTGGACGTTTGTCAGCGTATTAGAAAGTTTTTTGCATCAGAGCCTTATAAACCGAAGACTTAGACACATATTTCTTAATGAAGATGATATTATCTTTGTATATAATAATCGCGTAAGAAAGTATGATCTTAATACTGGGAAACTGATTGCCAATCAGCAGATGCGGGATGCAAGGAGTAAGGAGTATTTGGGTAAGGATGTTATGAATAAGTTTGTTGGAAGAGGTATATGAGTTGGTTGAAAAGTTAAAACTTATGTAGACGATAGTAGAGCGGTTTTGATTTAAGAGGGCGGCGGAAAATAGTTGGATACCGTTAGACTAAAATTTAAAAATATAGAGTAAAGCAGATAAGCCCTACAAGGCTCAAGTTGGTTTGAAAACCGATTGAAGCCTTGTAGGGCTTATTTTTTCCCTACTTGACAACCGCATAACAAGGGAAAGTAGAGAAAAAATCAATATTTTGATTGAAGATGAACAAGACGGTATAGAGGTAAGAGAAATTGTAAAAGGAGTATATGTAACATTTCCAAAATGAAATTAGTCAAGCCCGCATAAACCACAGACAGCACCCAAGATGATTCGAGGGTGCGTCTGCAGCTTATGCGGGCCGTTTTATTTTGTGCTTTTTAC
>OKSC01002595.1_pt1 | contig 15021 bp, 10 predicted proteins | sample 1601161 | NCBI WGS metagenome assembly OKSC01 (sample SAMEA3541552, study PRJEB24748) | human gut metagenome | biome: human gut; feature: human-associated habitat; material: faeces | place: China | collected 2012
TACCCACGATCGCCCAGTATATTTTGGTGATTTCCTGATCATGTTCCTGGAACATTTTGTTCAGTCTTACCAGTGCCTTACTGGTTTTGGCGAACAATACAACTCCACTTACGGGGCGATCCACCCGGTGAGGAATCCCGAGGTAAACATCTCCCGGTTTGTTATATTTCTCTTTGATGTATGCCTTAACACGCTCGCTGAGAGGTTCGTCACCTGTCTGGTCTGCCTGCACAATATCGGAAACCTTTTTGTTGATAGCGATAATGTGGTTATCCTCGTATAATATTTCCAGATTCTTCATGTATTTTTGATTTATGATTTACGATTTATGATTCATGATTTTTAATCTAAAATCTAAAATCATAAAATCTAAAATTTTAATATTGTTCTCTCTCGTTCGGGAAGTTGCGGCTCTTCACGTCGTTGATGTAGTTGCTGACAGCTCCCGTCATTTCCGCGTACAAGTTGTGATAGCGACGCAGGAACCGGGGTGAAAATTCCTGATTGATTCCCAGCATGTCGTGAATCACGAGTACCTGACCGTCCACGCCGCCGCCGGCACCGATACCGATAATGGGTATGCTTACTTCTTGTGCCACTTGTGCGGCTAGTTTTGCCGGAATCTTCTCCAGAACGATGCCGAAGCAACCGGCTTCTTCCAAAGCATGGGCGTCTTCGATCAGTTTCTTGGCTTCTTCCTCTTCCTGTGCCCGTACAACGTAAGTACCGAATTTTTGGATACTCTGCGGGGTAAGCCCGAGATGTCCCATGACAGGGATTCCGGCAGAGAGTATGCGTGAAACCGATTCGAGGATTTCTTTTCCACCTTCCAGTTTCACGGCGTCGGCGCTTGTTTCTTTCATGATGCGGATAGCGGAAGCAAGGCCCTCCATCTCATTGCCCTGGTAAGAACCGAAAGGCATATCCACTACAACCATAGCACGTTTTACTCCGCGAACTACAGACTTAGCATGATAGATCATCTGATCAAGGGTGATCGGAAGTGTCGTCACATTACCAGCCATTACATTACTGGCAGAATCACCCACAAGGATTACATCCATACCTGCACCATCCACAATCTGTGCCATAGTGTAATCATAGGATGTCAACATAGAAATTTTTTCGCCTCTTTGCTTCATTTCAACAAGGCGATGAGTAGTCACTTTACGAGTGTCATCTGAAATATATCCAGCCATAGTTTCATTTACAATTTAATCATTTACAATGTACAATTTTGACTGTGTACAGATACACGTTGCAAATCATATATCGTAAATTGTAGTTCGTACTTTTATTTATCGCCGCAAAGGTAATCCTTTTTCCCTTTACTTGTGCAATTCAGTTAATTTATCGTAAGTGAATCCCTGGAAATCATCCAGAACATAGTGGCACAACGGGGTAATTTCTTCCCGTGAGTTAGTGGTAGCCAGACCAATAACTGTAGCTCCGGAAGCCATTCCGGCTTTCAGCCCATTAAAGGAATCCTCAAAAACATAAGTTGTTTCAGGCGTAGTGTCAAATACTTCCATACCAAGCAGAAAACAATCGGGTGCAGGTTTAGAAGCAGTGAACATTTCTGCCGTGAGAATACGGTCGAACATACTTTTGATTTCAGGTTTAGCACGGTATACAGCTTCCATTTTCTTATCATTGGAACTGGTAACTACAGCCATTTTCACACCATTACGGTGAAGATCGGCAATAAATTCCTCCACTCCAGGAATAAAATCGTATGACATATCCTGTTCGAAGCGGTCGAGACCTGCAGTGATTTCCTCTCTCTCTTTTGTCATACCGGGAAAGAAGGTATCGTAGATATACATCAGGGTCTGCCCCTTTACACGACTTTCCAGATCTTCCATACCTAAGTAATCTACTCCCATTTTATGCCAAAAAACGCTGTACTGCGTCTCTGTGTCGACAACGACACCGTCGAAATCGAAGAGAACGGCGATGTTTTTAGTTTCAGCCATATAAACTTTCTTTTACCTTATAATGTTAATACCTTATCTATTACGATACAAAGGTCAGAATAATCCTTGAACCGAGCAAATAAATGAGTAACTTTGCTGCGAATACCAGATACGCGGACGACATGGACCGGAGCGGACGAACGCGGACTCATCACTTTCTTTAGATAAATAGTTATGGATAATAACCCTCACATATTAGGTACCGAGAGCATCGGAAAACTGCTGTTGCAGTATTCCATACCCGCTATTATCGGCATGACAATAACTTCCCTATACAACATTATCGACAGTATCTTCATTGGTCATGGTGTAGGTGCAATGGGTATTGCCGGATTGGCTATTACATTCCCCTTGATGAACCTTGTGGTAGCATTCTGTACGCTGGTATCAGCAGGCGGTTCTACCATTTCATCCATCCGTCTGGGGCAAAAAGATTTAGACGGAGCAACTGAAGTACTGGGAAATACGCTGATGTTTTGTCTGATTAATGCAGTAGTATTCGGTGGACTTGCTTTTCTATTTCTGGATGATATATTAAGATTCTTCGGTGCCAGTTCCGAAACATTACCTTATGCACGTGACTTCATGCAAATTATCCTGGCAGGCACCCCAATTACTTATACAATGATCGGGCTAAACAATATTATGCGTGCCACAGGATATCCTAAAAAGGCGATGTTGACTTCCATGGTAACAGTGGTCTGTAACATCATCCTTGCTCCTATCTTCATTTTCCATTTTGACTGGGGAATTCGTGGAGCAGCTACGGCAACCGTTATTTCACAGTTCATCGGTATGGTATGGGTTGTGAAGCATTTCCTTGATAAGGATAGTTTCGTTCGTTTCCGTCCGGACTTTTGGAAACTGAAGAAACGCATCATCAGTAGCATCTTTTCAATCGGCATGTCTCCTTTCCTCATGAATGTATGTGCCTGTGTCATTGTGATTATCATTAACAATACGTTACAACGTCACGGAGGCGATATGGCCATCGGAGCTTACGGTATCATCAATCGCCTGCTTACACTCTATATAATGATTGTATTAGGTCTGACTATGGGTATGCAACCAATTGTTGGATATAACTTTGGAGCACAGAAACACGACCGTGTGAAGCAAACGTTGAAACTGAGCATCCTGACCGGTGTGTGTATCACAAGCAGTGGTTTCCTCATTTGCGAACTTTTTCCACATGCAGTATCCGTTATCTTCACGAACGATCAAGAACTGATTGACATTGCTTCTCGCGGTGTCCGCATCTGCGTGCTGATGTTCCCATTGGTGGGCGCACAGATTGTAATCGGTAATTTCTTCCAAAGTATCGGAAAAGCTAAAATCAGTATATTCCTTTCGCTCACCCGGCAACTTTTATATCTGCTTCCCAGTCTAATTTTCTTTCCCCGTTTCATGGGACTGGATGGAATTTGGACCAGTATGCCCGTTGCCGATTTCTTTGCTTTCCTAACAGCACTCACAGTACTGTGTATGTATATACGAAAGGTTACCCGAACACAGGAAACAGTTACTCACTCTTAATACTCTTCACCGGATTCTCATTAGCAATGTGCCATGCCTTAATTATGACACACATGATAATAAACATAAGCAGAGTCACAGCAACACCCATATACCCCATTACAGGCAAGGAAATAGCATCCCTAAACTGACTGATCCAAACTTCACCGGCTTTGAATGCTCCGATTGTACCAATCGTTACAGCCGGAATTGCCAACCACAAGACATCACGCGTCAGTAGGCGCAGCACACCGCTCACTTCTGCCCCATTCACCTTACGAATAGCTATTTCCTTGGAGCGCAAACGAATTTCATCATTTACATAGCCAATGAGCCCCATAAGAATGATAAACAAGATTGTAACAGATGCCAATAAAGTGACATCACGGAATATGCGAACGGATTCCGAATAACTTCGCATCTCTTTTTCCATTGAACGAAACAGTAACTCATTCTGCGGATACACATGCTGCATCTCTTCATTCAGCCGGATAAGATTATCGTCAAAAGGCTTCTTCAGGCGCACATGTAGAGTGCTTTCTATGCCTTCTGTCCAAGCTATCATAACCGGATCGCTATCATCCGGTGCAAGAGGAAAACTGAACGAATCCAAAATACCTACTACTGTACCCAGATCATTTACGTGTTCACCTATACCGGTACCCTCCCATTTCATCTTTTCTACAAAAGTGCGGTTTACAAGTAATTGTCCACTACCCGATAAGTTTTTACCTGCTTTAAGTCGTAAGCCGATAAAGTCCAGATAATCCGTATCGAATATAGAAAAGCGAGGAGAAAAAAGCCGGTTTCCTTGATTATCAGTCACCATGTGAGGAGCATAAAATCCCAGTAGCGATGCACTGGCAGAAGCCACAGACTCTACATAGGGTAATCCTAAAAGAACACTACGCAAGTTATCCGGATTTTCTAATCGGTGGTAAACGTATGCAACGCGTTCAGGACGGAAACCACGATCACGTCCGGTTGCATAATTATATTGTATAAATACCACCAGCATCATGCCCAGTATGAATGCCGCACCTCCAAACTGTATGAATAATAGTACCCGCTTCCAACCACGACGTCCGGAAGTATAGCGATGGAACACTTGCGTCACCGGTATACGCGAAAACAAAATACCAGGCAAACATCCTCCCAACAGAAATAAGAGAGCAACTACAGACAAAGGTGCCCACAAGTTCTGCCAGGCAAAGAGAACACTCAACGGAATAGATGCCAGTTCTTCCATTTTTTCATGGAAAACATACACCAACACTCCTATCAATAATAGTGCCAGTAGAATCACTACCGCTGTCTCCATCAGAAACATGGAGAAAATGCTACGTTCGGATGCTCCACTGCACTTGTGTACACCAATGGATTTTGCACGTTGCGTCAGTGAAGCTATTGATATCAACACATAATTTAGTGTTGTTGTGAAAAGTAACACTACGCCGAGCAATGCCATGATCCAGATCATTTTCCGTACCGTCGGCTTGGCAAGGTGCAGACTACGCATAGGATCCACAGTAACTTTCAGTTCCAACCCGCTCTCTTCCGGAATATGACGGGCAATAGCAACTGAGAGATGTTTATTCAATTTATTAGCATCAGCAGGATTTCGTAAACGTACGTATCCGTCGTAATTACCACCACTGTTCCAGCCTAAAGACCAACGGGTATGCCGTTCGATGCTGGGAAAAGAGACAATAGCTTCAGGACGGGTATATAATTCTGTATTCAGTGGCACATCAGCATAGACACCTTTTACGAGCATAGGTACCGTAGTACCACCAATTGAGTAATTCAATGTCTTCCCTAATGGTGACTCACTGCCGAAAATAGTGCGTGCCGATGTATGGGACAAGAATATTGCATCCGGATTTGCCAATTCCTGTGGATTTCCCTCCAATACTTCGATACCGAGGGTGGCAAAGTAAAGAGTATCTGCCATCACTGTAGGTAACATGAACTTATGTTCTCCCAAGCGATACTCCTTACCAAAAAGAGAACAGCTGGTAGTAGCACTCTGTACCTCATCAGGAAACTCCTCTGCAATGGCAGCAGGAATAGTTTGGATGGTATTATACCCCTCTCCACCACTCAACACTCCCTTATTCATCCAACCGGTCTTGACAATGTAAAGATTCTCCGGTTCATGATAGAAATTATCAAAACTCAACTCGAAAACAATACGTGCAAAAAGGAAAACAGACATCAGTAGCCCTAATGACAAAGAAATAACTTTAATGATATTTGATCCGCGTCCGCGAAGCAAAGTTTGCAGGGTATAATAAAGGTGTCTCATAATGATAACTTTTATCTATTATAATAATTTATTCGCTCTTAATACTCTTCACCGGATTTTCATTTGCAATGCTCCATGCTTTCCATACAACACATGCCGTAATGATCATTAAATTAGCAATAGCTACCAATACATACACTGATCCTCCCAGAGGTACTTGTATTGCAAAGAGATCCATCCATATTCCATTTACATACCACGCCCCCACAGTACCCATGATGACTGCCGGCACCGCTACCCAAAGTACATCACGCGACAACATTTCTAAGATGGTAGACGACTCTGCACCGTTCACCTTGCGGATAGCAATTTCTTTGGAACGACGGCGTACCTCGTCGGTAGTATAACCGATCAAGCCCATCAGCATGACAAAAAACATGACTACCGCTGCCAGTACAGTAGCATTACGAAAGACACGGACGATATTATAATTCTCCGCCATATCCTGTTCCAGAGAGCAGAAATCTACTGTTTTCGTAGGGAAAGCAGCGGATGCCTCACTATTCAGCCGCCTCAGGTTCTCCGCAAAAGGCTCTTTCAGGCGTACATGGATACAAGCACCAAACCGTCCGCATCGTACAATAAGTGGCTGCTGCGGCACATAAAATGATGCTGTATGAAAATCTTTGAGCACTCCCACAACACGCAGATCTCCCAGACTTGTATTTCCTTGATGCACTATACGTCCCACGATATCATCTCCCCAGCGCATAGTCTTGGCAAATGTTTCATTCACCACAGCCTCATTGCGTTCCCGTGCCATACGACCTTCCTTTATCACCATACCCATCATTTTAGGGTAGTTTTCTGTCTCTACACAGTAGCGTGATGAGAAAAGTGACTGCCCGCTTTCATCCATTATCCTCATACCACTCATGCCGATACAGGGTGGATAACTGGCAGATTCCACATCCTCCACATAAGGGAGTCCGCAAAAGAACTGACGGGCAGCATCGCGTTCGGAGTCACTATCAAAATAGATATCGGACGTAGCTATACTCCGGGCATCATATCCAGTATTTTTATTCAACACATAGTGATACTGGGCCATGATGACACACATCAGTCCACAGATAAAAGCCACACCCAAAAACTGAATAAAAAGCAACGGACGCTTCCACCCTTTCTTCCCTTCCGTGTAGTGACGAAAAACCTGTGACACCGGTATTCGCGAAAACATTCGTCCCGGTAGCACACCGCCCACAATAAACAAACCTAGCACTACCACCAATGGTACCCAGATACGTCCAAACACAAACAGGGATGTCAACCGGACTTCCATCGTCTCCTCTATCATCTCACGGAAATTCAGCAACAGCAATACCATCAGTATCAATGACAATAAGATAACAATACCTGTCTCCAGCAGGAACATTGAAAATACGGTACCGCCTGATGCACCATTACACTTATGTACTCCCACCGCCTTAGCACGATACGAGAGTGAAGAAATAGAAATAAGTACATAATTCATTGCTGCAATGAAGAGGATGGCCAGACCGAGGATAAGTGTAATGGCATTCATACGCTTTACCATGTCACCACTGCGATATACATCACGCAAAGGCTTCACAATAGAGGTATAACTCGAATTATCTTTCCCATTCTGAGGAAGATAATTATGAATCACAGTCTCTAGGCGTGCATTGAACTTCTCAATATCTACCTTCACACCCGGACGAAAGCGGATATATTGAAAGAAAGAATCACCTCCTTCCCATGAATATTCCGCCCAGTCACGACTCCATGCACTGACAATAGAAATGACAGCTTCAGGGTTCATGGTGGAGTTCTCTGGCAAAGCAGCATAAATACCCTTTACAGTGAGCTGCAGTTGTTTATCATAGTTTATCACTTTACCCACGGGGTCTTCATCACCAAACATTTTCTGTGCCAGACGATCACTCAGAAAGACCACATCCTTCTGTTGAAGTTCATGCAACGGATCACCTCTAAGGACTTCGATGCCCAATGTCTGGAAAAAGAGTGAGTCTGCCATTACAGCGTAATCCTTAAAACGTACACTACCATTATAAAGCGGTCCAAAAGCCATGTATTTGCAAACACTGACAGCCGCTTCCACTTCTTGGGGAAAGTTCTCCAAGACGGCACCTGCTACAGGAGGCAGGTTCAGTTCACCCGGTTCCCCCTGTTCACCGTTGATAGTGAAGATAGAGAAGAGCTGATAGATGCGGTCCGGATCACGGTAGCAAGTATCATAACTTTGCTCGAAAACAACACGAACAAAAAGCAGAATGCTCATCGTCAGTGCCAAGCCCAGAGAGAGAACTTTGATGATATTGCTGCCGCGCCCACGGAGCAGTGTTTGAATTACATAGTATATCTGCTTCATACGTTTATTCGCTTTTAATACTATTCACCGGATTTTCATTCGCTATCCGCCATGACTTCCAGATGACGCAAGCAACAATAAGTAACAGGATAACCAATGCTATCAGCACATATACCGGCCACGAAAGCGGCACCTGTGCAGCAAACTGATCCATCCACATCTCATTGACGTACGCCGAGGCAATAATACCGATAATGACAGCCGGTCCCGCTACATAAAGGACATCCTTTGAAAGTAACTCCAATATCCCCGAAGATTCCGCCCCATTCACTTTACGAATGGCAATTTCTTTGGAACGACGGCGCACTTCATCCGTAGTATAACCTATCAGGCCCATCAGCATGACAAAGAACATGGTTACCGCCGCCAATATGGTAGCATTGCTAAAGACACGAACCGGATTATACCGTTCCAATATTCGTTGTTCCAATCCGGCAAAATCAATCGTTTTGTCCGGATAAGCTTCGCTTACGTCTTTGTTCAGACGCCGCAAATTCTCAGCAAAAGGTTCTTTGAGACGCACATGGACAGTATTACCGAAAGTACGGGTATATCCGAACATTATGACATCCTGTGGCTGGTAATAGGAACCTATATGAAAATTTTTCAATATACCCACGACTTTAAAATTCTTGCCTTCTGTACGTAACGGGTGGTTCAAAGCCTTGTCTCCCCAACGCATCCTCTCCGCAAAAGCCTCATTCACTACTATTTCATCTGCTGCACGCGGAGCACGACCTTCCTTCATTGTCATACCCATCATTTTAAAGTAATCTTCAAGAGCAAAACTGTAGCGTGTTGAGAAGAGGGACTGTCCACTTTCGCCTTCAATCATTGAGCCACTATAGCTCCAGATAGGGGTACTGACCGCAGAAGAAACTTCTTCGACATAAGGCAGACCACGGAAAAACTGCAATGCCGGTCCACTCTCCTCCTCACTACCAAAATAAGCATTCCCCACCGCTACACGCTGCGGATTATATCCCATATCTTTATCTTTCACATAATTGTACTGCGCCATCACTACATACATCAGTCCACAGATAAAGGCCACACCTGCGAACTGGATAAAAAGTAATGGACGTTTCCACCCTTTCTTACCTTCCGTATAGCGACGAAAAACCTGCGACACCGGTATCCGCGCAAATAATCTACCTGGCAATACTCCCCCCACAACAAAAAGAACCAACACTACAGCAAGCGGTACCCAAATACGATCGGGTGCAAAAAGTACACTCAGCTTGGCTGCGGTAGTATCTTCTATAAACTCCTGAAAGTTAAGCAATATCAGTCCCATTAACACCAGAGCCAGTACAATGATAATACCTGTCTCCAGAAGAAACATTGAGAATACAGTACCTCCACTTGCACCACTACACTTATGTACTCCCACCGCTTTCGCGCGGTAAGTAAGCGAGGAGATGGATATCAATACATAGTTTAGTGCTGCAACAAAAAGAATTGCAAGAGCTAGGATACTCATAATGCTATCCATCCGTTTCACTTGGTCTTCGTTTCGATATACATCACGGATAGGTTTCACAAAAGCTGTATAGCCATAAGCTTTCTTATCCTCTTCCGGTCGATATTTCTGTATCATGTCATCCAGTCGGGCATTGATAATCTCTTTGTCAGCTCCCGGACGGAAACGGATATATTCGTAGTAACTGTCTCCCCCACGCCAGGAATAGTTACCCCAACTGCGACTCCAAGCTGTGGGCATAGATACAACTCCCTCGGGACGCATCGTAGTATTTTCCGGTAAAGCGGCATAAGTCCCCTTCACTGTAAATGCTATTTCTTTATTGTAGCTCAGCACTTTTCCAATAGGATTTTCGCCGCCGAAGATTTTCTGTGCCAAGCGGTCGCTCAGAAAAATAACATCCGGTTGTACCAGTTCATTCTCCGGATTTCCGCTCAGCACCTCAATACCCATAGTTCGGAAAAAAAGTGAGTCTGCCAACAGTATCTCGTCATCGAAACGAACACTGCCATTATACAACGGACCACCGAGAAAATAGGCGATACTGGTGGCTGCTTCCACTTCTTTCGGGAAGTTTTCCAATATGGCACCTGCCACGGGGCCACAGTTTTGCTTTTGAGGCTCAAACTGTTCACCATCAGCTGAAAAAATAGAGAATATCTGATATAAATTGTCATAGTCTTTGTAGAAGGTGTCGTAACTTTGTTCAAAAGCCACACGAGAAAACAGCAAAATACTCATCGTCAATCCCAATCCAAGGGAAATGACTTTGATAATATTCGAACCGCGTCCACGTAATAAAGTCCTTATGACATAATAGATTTGTTTCATACTTTACTATTGTAATAATCGTAACTTACATTTCCTGTGCTGCAACACTTGCCACTATACTGCCATCGAACAAATGAATCGTACGATGGGCGAAAGAAGCATCGTGCTGAGAGTGTGTCACCATGATAATAGTAGTTCCTTCCCGGTTCAACTCTGTCAGCAAATTCATCACTTCTGTACCATTCTTAGAATCCAGATTACCGGTCGGCTCATCGGCAAGTATCAACTTAGGATTAGTAACCACAGCACGAGCAATGGCTACACGTTGCTGCTGACCACCGGAAAGCTGTTGCGGGAAGTGTTTGGCACGATGACTGATATTCATTCGTTTCAGTATATCTTCCACCATCCGGCGACGTTCGGAAGCTCTGATGCCCAGGTAAGTCAAAGGCAATTCCACATTTTCATACACATTCAGTTCGTCTATCAGATTGAAGCTTTGGAATACAAAACCCAGTTTACCTTTACGAACGCGTGTACGCTCTTTTTCTTTCAGATTCCCTACTTCCTGTCCCAGAAGTTTATATGAACCTTCCGTCGGATTATCCAGTAATCCCAGAATATTCAACAGGGTTGATTTTCCGCAACCTGACGGTCCCATAATAGCTGCAAACTCTCCCTCTTTCACTTCAAGGTTCACGTGGTTCAATGCTACTGTTTCCACTTCCGATGTACGGAATACTTTACTGATGTCATTAATTTCAATCATGATGTTCTTCAAATTATGAGTTATTAGTTATTTCTCTTAATCTACTCTTTAGCATATTAAGATTAATACACGCAATACTTTAACTATATAAATGCAGAAAGCGTGCCAAAACTTAAAATCCGTTTATTATCAAGGAATTAGCTTTCCAAGCCCAGCCATCAAGTGTCTAATAATTAGACAACTCCGTCTAAAAAATAGACAACTATCGAATAATTAGTGTAGCATGAAAGGACAGAAAAAAGGAATATAAGACAATCATTAATCAAAAAGAAAACTCTATCTTTGCATCCAGTTTTCAATATAGAGATTATATATACTATTAATATCATTCACATGAAACTATCTAAACTCTTATTCATCCCGCTCATAGGTCTGTTTATGGGCGGTTGCGACATGATAGACTACCATCCTTATGATGTGCGTATCAGTGGTCCGACGGATATCAACAACCGCAATATAGCAAAAATAGAAGCCAATTGTAAAGACAAGACGACAATCCGTTTTGTTACCATGGGTGATTCACAACGTTGGTATGATGAAACCCAGGATTTTGTCAATCACCTCAATAAACGAGATGACATTGATTTCGTCATCCATGGCGGAGATTTCAGTGATTTTGGTGTCACAGACGAGTTCCTGTGGCAACGTGATATCATGAATAAGCTGAAAGTTCCTTATGTTGGTCTCATTGGTAATCATGACTGTCTCGGCACAGGTGAAGAAACTTATCGCGCCATTTTCGGTGATCCCAATTTCTCATTTATTGCCGGCCGCATCAAATTCGTTTGTCTGAATACCAATGCTCTCGAGTTCGATTACTCCCGTCCTATTCCTGACTTTGACTTCATCAATGCTCAGTTGGAAGATCGCCGCGAGGAGTACGACCGTACCATCTTCTCCATGCATATACGTCCATTCTGCTTCGAGTTCAATAATAATGTAGCTCAGGTTTTCCAATATAGCATTAAGAGGTTTCCCGATTTATTATTCTGTACGGCAGCTCACGAACATCATGTATTCGAAGAGGATCTTTTTGATGACGGCGTGATGTACTACATGAGTGATTGCATGAAAAACCGTTGCTACTATATATTCACTGTAACTCCTGACAGATATGAGCGCGAAGTGGTCTATTATTAAAGCATTGACATGCTTCCTTCTTGTCTATTCGTCAACCGGCTATGCACAGGAAGTGAAAACAATAAATACAGAGCCGGCCCAAGTGTTCAGGGATACTATTATTATTGTGAAACATGATACGATATGGATAGAAAAAGAAACGACACAGATAGATAGTGCCGATATTAGCAAAAAGCGTTCCAGTCGTTATGACAAGCGTGTCCATCGTTACCGGAAACATTGGGAAAGTCTGATACCGACTCATACCAAACTGCAATTTGCCGGTAATATGGGATTGCTGTCACTTGGTACCGGATGGGATTATGGCAAACGAAACCAGTGGGAAACGGATATTCTCTTTGGTATTCTGCCTAAATATGATTCCAAACGCACCAAAATCACCATGACCCTAAAGCAGAACTATATGCCTTGGAGCATCTCACTGGGAAAAGATTTTGCGGTTGAACCTCTTGCCTGTGGCATGTATTTTAATACGGTGTTTGGAGGCGAATTCTGGACACATGAACCAGACCGTTATCCGAAAGGTTACTATGGCTTTTCGTCCAAAGTACGCATACACGCTTTCCTGGGTCAACGGTTAACTTACAACATACCTCCACGCTGGCGCTTGGGAGCAAGAGCCATTACTTTCTACTACGAAATAAGTACATGCGACTTGTATATAGTAAGTGCATTCCTTAACAAATACCTGAAACCTAAAGATTACCTCAGTTTATCATTCGGCCTAAAAACACAGTTGTTCTAAACCTAAAAGGGCTGCATCCTCCTATACGGAAGTGCAGCCCTCTCCTATAATCTTACTGAGATCCTATTAATAAGAACGAGCAAACAAAGCTCGGCAAGCCGACGGTTTACCGGTCACCATACAGATACCCGGTTCTTTATCATCATCCAAGAAAGTTTCAAAAGGAATACAACGGATAGTAGCCTTTGTATCTTCCTTGATCTTCTCCTCAGTTTCGGTAGTACCATCCCAGTGGGCAAGGATAAAGCCACCTTCTTCAATCTTTTCCTTGAATTCGTCGTAACTATCCACTTTCGTGATGTGAGAGTTACGATAGTTGAGAGCCTTCTGGTAAATATTTGCTTGAATTTCTTCCAACAGATCTTTTACGTATTCCTCGATACCATCGCAAGAACGGGTTTCTTTTTCCAGCGTATCGCGGCGCATTACTTCGATCGTGTTGTTTTCCAGATCGCGTCCACCCATTGCCAGACGTACAGGAACGCCTTTCAGTTCGTATTCAGCAAACTTCCATCCCGGTTTCTTGTTATCTGCATCGTCGTATTTAACGGAGATACCCATCTTTTTCAGTTTGGCTACGATACCGTTTACCTTTTCGCTGATTTGTGCCAACTGTTCTTCGCTGCGATAGATCGGAACGATCACTACCTGGATAGGAGCCAGGTGCGGAGGCAATACCAGACCATTGTCGTCAGAGTGAGACATGATAAGCGCACCGATCAGACGGGTTGAAACTCCCCATGAAGTAGCCCAGGCATAATCACTCTTGCCTTCTTTGTCGATGAAAGTAACATCAAAAGCCTTACCGAAGTTCTGTCCCAGGAAGTGGGAAGTACCTGCCTGCAAAGCCTTTCCGTCCTGCATCATCGCTTCAATAGTGTAGGTATCCAAAGCGCCTGCGAAACGTTCGCTGGCAGATTTTACACCTTTGATAACCGGCATTGCCATATAGTTTTCAGCAAAGTTTGCATATACTTCCTGCATCTTTTTTGCTTCGATTTCTGCTTCTTCACGGGTAGCGTGAGCCGTGTGACCTTCCTGCCACAGGAATTCTGCGGTACGGAGGAACAGGCGTGTACGCATTTCCCAGCGCATCACGTTTGCCCATTGGTTACATAGGATAGGCAGGTCGCGGTATGACTGAATCCAGTTACGGTATGTGTTCCAGATGATTGTTTCAGAAGTCGGACGAATGATCAGTTCTTCTTCCAGTTTAGCTGCCGGGTCGACAACTACACCTGTACCGTCATGGTTTGTTTTCAGACGATAATGTGTAACAACAGCGCATTCTTTGGCGAAACCTTCCACGTGTTCGGCTTCTTTGCTTAAGAATGATTTCGGGATCAACAGAGGGAAGTAAGCGTTTACGTGTCCTGTTTCCTTGAACATATCGTCGAGGATACGTTGCATCTTCTCCCAAATAGCGTATCCGTAAGGCTTGATAACCATACAGCCACGTACAGCCGACTGTTCTGCCAAATCGGCCTTTACAACCAAGTCATTATACCATTGCGAATAATTCTCACTACGCTTGGTTAGCTCTTTCAGTTCTTTAGCCATTCTATTTATCTTTTTTATTTATCCAATTATCCAAAAATTCTTCTTTTAACGTGCAAAATTACGAAAAATATCAGAATCTATTTACAAATATGGCATATTAAATAATGAAGATAAAATATTCAAGGTTCTTTTGAACAATATTCCTTGTAAAACCTTTATATTTGTAACTGCAAATAGAACATTTAAAATAAAAGACGTTATGAAAAAAATTAAAATCACTTCATTATTACTTTGCGGATTATTAACTTTCGGAAGCTGTAATATGAACAATACAGCTAAAGGTGGCTTAATTGGTGCCGGAGGTGGAGCAGCATTAGGTGCAATCATCGGCGGTATTGCCGGACATGGTAAAGGCGCAGCTATTGGTGCGGCTATTGGAACTGCTGTAGGTGCTGGTGCAG
>OKSC01002608.1_pt1 | contig 14985 bp, 18 predicted proteins | sample 1601161 | NCBI WGS metagenome assembly OKSC01 (sample SAMEA3541552, study PRJEB24748) | human gut metagenome | biome: human gut; feature: human-associated habitat; material: faeces | place: China | collected 2012
CCCGCAGGGTCCGCAGGGCGCACAGGGGGCGCAGGGTCCCGCCGGCGCGACCGGCGCGGTCGGTGCTGCTGGCCCCGCCGGTGCTGTCGGTCCTGCCGGTCCCATCGGACCCACCGGGCCTACCGGCCCGCAGGGTCCTGTCGGTGCTGACGGTCCGCAGGGGCCTGTCGGCCCCACCGGCCCTGCGGCGACGATCAGTCCCGCGGCGGCGGTCGCAGACACCACCGATCCCGGCAACACAGCGGCTCAGCTCAACGCGCTGCTCGCCAGTCTGCGCGCGGCAGGTCTGCTCGCCACCTGAGAGAAGAAAAGCAACGCGGCGCGGGATCCCCGCGCCGCCTACATAGCATGGGAGGGATATTCGCTTTGAAGGTATGCGTTTACGCCATCTGCAAAAATGAGTCGCAGTTCGTTGACCGCTTCATGGACTCAATGTCCGAGGCCGACTATGTCTGCGTGCTCGACACCGGCTCAAGCGACGACACAGTGGAGCGTCTGCGCGCACGCGGAGCCATTGTGGGCGAGACGGTCGTCTCGCCGTGGCGCTTCGACACGGCGCGGAACGAGTCGCTGGGGCTCATTCCCGCCGACGCGGACATCTGCTGCGCCATCGATCTCGACGAGCAGTTCCACCCCGGCTGGCGCGCCGCGCTGGAGCGCGCATGGCAGCCGGACACCACCCGCGCCCGCTACCGCTACACCTGGAGCTTCCGCCCCGACGGCAGCGAGGGCATGGTGTTCTGGGCGGATAAAATTCACAAAAACGGCTGCTACCGCTGGGCAAGTCCGGTGCATGAGACGCTTGCCTACACCGGCGAGGGCGCGGAGCGCTTCGTGGACGCGGCCGGCGTGCAGCTCGACCATCACCCCGACGAAACGAAGTCCCGCAGGCAATACCTGCCGCTGCTGGAGCTGGCCGTTCGGGAGGACCCGCAGAACGACCGAAACTGCCACTACCTCGGGCGGGAGTATATGTTCCGCGGCGAGTGGCAGAAGGCCATTGAAACGCTCGCGCGGCACCTGACGCTGCCCTCCGCCGTCTGGGCGGACGAACGCTGCGCGTCGATGCGCTACATCGCCCGCTGCCTGCGCGCGCTTGAACAGGACGATTCGGCGGAGCGCTGGCTGCACCGCGCCGTCGCGGAGGCTCCGCACCTGCGCGAGCCGTACATGGACTACGCGCAGCTCCTCTACGCGCAGGAGCGCTGGTACGGGCTGGTCGATGTGCTGCGCGCCGCGCTTGCCATCACGGAGCGCCCGCGCACCTACATCTGCGAGGCGGACGCCTGGGGAAGTCTGCCCTACGACCTGCTCTCGCTCGCCTATGACCGCACGGGGCAGACGCAGCGCGCACTCAGCTGCGCGGAAAAGGCACTGTCCCTCGCGCCGCAGGATAGGCGGATGCCTGCCGAAAGGCCGTCGAGCGCTCGCCGCAGGAGGAGCGGCTGCGGAAGAATCTTGCCCTCTTTGAGCAAATGCGCGAGCGGTGACGCTCGCGCATTTCTTCGTTCTGTCTATTCCGTCTTTTTGTCCGCCGCAGACCCGCTGTTCGGGTACTGCTTGGCGGAATAGGGATTTTTGTTCTCCCGCGGGGCGTCGCGGCGGCTGCCGCAGTCGCTCGCCCAGCCGATGACGAGCATCCACAGCAGGATGCCGCCGATCCACAGCGCGAGCGCGAGCCCCGCCCACCAGAGCGGCCAGCCGCGCCACCGGTGCAGCGCAAATAAAAGCGCCGCAGGGATGACGCCCTCCCAATTCAGCAGCAGATTGAGCAGCAGACAGAGGAAAAATCCGCCGCTGCGGCGGGTCCTACGCATGGCTCACACTCCCTTCACGCGGATGCGGCAGGCTTCGCTTTACAGATCCTCGCCGCAGTTGGGGCAGCAGCTCGGCATTATGCCGCAGACATTGTAAAGCCCGTACCCGCAGTGCGGGCAGCGGTAAAAGAGAAACATTTGAATAAGCGACACAGCGAGCACAGCTCCCGCTATCTTCGTGCTGAAAAAGCTGACCGCAATGGCCAGCACAAAGCCGACGATCAGTGCCTCAAGGCTACGCTTGTGCTTCATACCTGCTTCCTCCTTTCCTTTTCTCCTCACGCACTATGAGTTCATTTTGATTTTACCACATCCGTCCGCTCCTTGCAAGCGCGGCCCTTGCTTTTTCCCGCGCGGTATGATACATTGTATTCACTTTTGAAATTTGGGAGCATCACACGATGGAGCTTTGCGATTATTACCTCAAGTATATGAACGCGCTGTGCGAGGGTACGCTTGCCGCGCCCGAGGGCATTGCCCTCAGCGGCGAAACGCCCGAGGAGCGCGCGATGAGTCTGCAAGCCGCGCTGAAAAACGTCAGCGTGCCGGACTTCGTGCGCCGCTGCGCCCGCGCAGCGGGCGACGCGCTGCCGGACGGCCTGTTAGACGGCTTCCATGAGGAGGACTTCGCCCGCGCGCTCTTCGCGCGCATGGCGCTCGGCGGCGCGCCGCAGCCGGAGGAGCCGCCCGCTCCCGCCGGGGAGGCGGACGAGCCGGCCCCCGATCCCGACGCGGGCAAGCACGCCTTCGAGGTGTTCTGCGACTGCCTGATGCTCGACGAAAACCTCATCGCCTACCTCATCGACGTGCTCAAGGCGAACGACCGCGCGGGCTTCTACAAGCTCTCGCAGGTCACGACGCATCTCGACCTCGACCCCGATGAATTTCTCTACTGGCTCGCCCACCGCGAGGACTACGCCGAGACGGACGAGGAACGCGCCTGCGCCGTCATTCTGGACGCCTGCCTCAACCGTCTGCGTGCGGAGGGGCAGATGGACGTCGCGGCGGCGCTGCTCTCCGGCGACCGCATGACCTTCGACGCCCTGCGCTGCGAGGCCCCCGAGCTGCGCCAGCTCCCCGTCGCGACCTATGTGTGGTTCGAGAAAAACTACCTCGACCGCGACTACCCGCTGCGCTTCGTCCTCAGGTGCAACGGCGTGCAGTTTCCCGATACATTGAAAAAGGAGCCTTGATATGACAGCCGCTGATATTTACCAAGCCCTCGGCGTGAGCGGGGAGGTCCTCGCCTACGGCGAAAAAATACTCGAAACGCTCCGCCCCCGCTTCGCGGAGATCGACGCGCGCGCGGAGATCAATCAAGCGAAGGTGCTCGCCGCGATGCAGAAGAACCGCGTCAACGCCACGCACTTCGCCGCCTCGACCGGCTACGGCTACGACGACGAGGGCCGCGACAATTTAGAGCGCGTCTACGCCGACGCCTTCCACACCGAGGCCGCGCTGGTTCGCCCGCAGATCACCTGCGGCACCCATGCGCTCGCCGTCGCGCTGAGCGCGAACCTGCTGCCCGGCGACGAGCTGCTCGCCATCTCCGGCAAGCCCTACGATACGCTCGAGGAGGTCATCGGCATCCGCCCCTCACCCTGCTCGCTCGCCGAATACGGCGTAAGCTACCGGCAGATCGATCTGCTCGACGACGGCAGCTTTGATCTTCCCGCCATCCGCGCCGCCATCTCGGCGAAAACGAAGCTCATCCACATCCAGCGCTCCAAGGGCTACCAGCCGCGTCCGACGCTCTCGGTCGCGCAGATCGGCGAGGCCATCGCTGTCTGCCGCGCGGTCAAGCCCGATGTGACGATCATGGTCGATAACTGCTACGGCGAGTTCGTCGAGACGGTCGAGCCGAGCGATGTCGGCGCGGACATGATCGTCGGCAGCCTCATCAAGAACCCCGGCGGCGGTCTTGCGCCCATCGGCGGCTACATCGCCGGTACGCAAAAGTGCGTGGACCGCTGCGCCTACCGTCTCTCCGCGCCCGGACTGGGGCAGGAGGTCGGCGCGAACCTCGGGCTGATGCCCTCGCTCTATCAGGGCTTCTTCCTCGCGCCGAATGTCGTCTCCGGCGCGGTCAAGGGCGCGGTGTTCACCGCCGCCGTGTACGAGTCCCTCGGCTTCCGCGTCGTTCCCGCCGCAAGCGAGGAGCGGCACGACATCATCCAATGCGTCGAGCTGAAAAGCCCCGAGGGGATGCTCGCCTTCTGCAAGGGCATCCAGTCCGCCGCACCGGTGGACAGCTATGTGGACCCCGTCCCCGGCGATATGCCCGGCTACGATTCGCAGGTCATCATGGCGGCGGGTGCGTTCGTGCAGGGCAGCTCCATCGAGCTTTCCGCCGACGGCCCCATCCGTCCGCCCTACGCGGTCTACTACCAGGGCGGCCTGACCTGGTACCACGCCAAGCTCGGCGTGCTGCTCTCGCTGCAAAAAATGCTTGACGCAGGGCTGGTCACACTGCCCTGACTCTATATTGTCAGGAGGGTCTTGCTATGCTGATCCGAAGGACTCCCCTCACCAACCGTCATTTCCGGCGCAGACCCCCGCCGGAGACTGTCCGTTTTTTGATCTCAAAATACTGACAGATATAAAGGAGTTTGACAATTCTATATGTGGTTCTGGCTTTCTCTCATCGCGCTGCTCTGCTGGAGCGGCAGCGACCTCTTTTCCAAAATCGGCTGCCGCGACGAGGACGACCGTCTCAGCCATCTCAAGATGGTCATGGCAGTCGGCGTCGTCATGGGCCTGCACGCGGCGTTTGAGATCTTCGTCGGCGGGACGGAGATCAGCTTTGCTATCATCCTCACCTACCTGCCTGTGTCGCTGCTCTACATCGGCTCGATGACGCTCGGCTATCTGGGGCTGCGGTACATTGAGCTGTCCGTCTCGTCGCCCATCTGCAATTCCTCCGGCGCGCTCGTCGCCGTGATGACGCTTGTGTTCCTCGGCGGCGAGGATTATTCCCCGCTTGCCATCTTCGCCGTGCTGCTCGTGTGCGTAGGCGCCATCGGCCTCGGCGTGGTGGACGCGACCGAGGACCCCGAGCTGCGCGCGGCGCGTCAGGCCGAGGGCAACCGCAAGTACGCCAAGAGCTTTCTCGCCCTCGCGCTGCCCGTGGCCTACTGCCTGCTCGACGCGGCGGGCACCTTCGCGGACAACCGCGTGCTCGAAACGCTCGACGAGGGCAGCGCGAACGTCGCCTATGAGCTGACCTTCCTCTTTGCCGCCGTGGTGTGCTTCGTCTACGTCGTGCTGATCCGCAGGGACCGCCTTATTCCCAAAAAGGAAGCGCCGAAGTACCTCGGCGCGGTCTGCGAGACCGCGGGCCAATTTGCCTACATCTATGCCATCGCGGACACCGAGCACCTTGCCATGTCCGCGCCCATCATCAGCTCCTACTGCGCGGCGAGCGTGCTGTGGAGCCGTCTGTTCCTCAAGGAAAAGCTCTCGTGGAAGCACTACGCGATGATCGCTCTCGTGATCATCGGCATCGCCATCATGGGCGTGTTCGACTTATAAAGAAAACAGAAAAGGACGGCCTTGCGCCGTCCTTTTTTTATTCCTCGATGGGCACGTCGATGATATTCACGCCGCGGCGCAGGGCGTATTCGATGGTGTAGCGCGTGCCGCCGGGCAGGCCGTCGTGCACAGCGATGAGCAGGTCGGAATGGTCGACCATGTAGCGGTTGCGCCGCTGCATACACTCGCGCGTGTAGCGTTCCTGCACCATCGTCTCATAGTCGCAGGCCGCCACCAGCCGCTGCCACCGCAGCCGCTGCTCCGCCGGCCACCCATCCGCCTGCGAGGCCATGGGCGGCGGCGACATCAAACTCACTGCTGCGGCCGGCTTTGTGCTGGGCTTTTGGCGGGGGATCTGGGGGATGGCGCTGGGTCTGCTGCTGGCGGTGCTGTATTTCTGCACCGCTATGTTATTTCAAAAATTCATTCATCATCCGCTACCCGCAATGACACGGGCTGCGCTGCCGCTGGGACCATTTTTATCCATCGGCTTTGCCGCACTATACTGTTTTGGAGGTTGACTGCTATGAAGAAGTTCCATGTAACGAGAAAGACTGTGCTCACCATCGTTGGCGTGACCCTGCCCCTGACGGCGGCCGCCATTCTTCTGCCCCGGTTGAAGCGGAGCAGAAGGGCCAGATCGGTCCGGGCGTAATGCCCGGACTTTCCGACCCAACATGAAATCAAGGAGGAAATGCCAGTATGAGTTTTTTGAAAAATCGCACCGTGGTCGGTGTAATCTGCATCCTGCTCTCCCTGCTGATCTGCTTCGGTCTGACCCCGCTGTTCAACCAGAGCGTCAGCCAGAAAGCTGAGATCGTGCGGGTAGTCCAGCCCATCCGGGCCGGCGATGAGATCACCGAGAGCATGGTTCAGATCGTGGAGGTGGGCGGCTATAATCTCCCAGAGGATGTCCTTCGGCAGAAAGAGAGCGCCGTGGGTAAATACGCTACTGCGGATCTGGCTGTGGGCGACTATATCATCCCTTCCAAACTCTCAGACGCCCCAGCAGCGGAAAACGCCTACCTGTACAGCCTGGACGGGAGCCAGCAGGCCATCTCCGTGTCCATCAAAAGTTTTGCGGAGGGGCTCTCCGGCAAGCTGCAGAGCGGCGACATTGTGTCGGTGATCGCCCCGGACTACAAGCAGCAGGGCCAGACCGTTGTCCCCGCTGAGCTGCAGTATGTGGAGATTATCAGTGTTACCGCCTCCTCCGGCTATGACGCCAACACCGGTGAGCCTGTGGACGAGGAGGATGACAAGGAACTGCCCGATACTGTCACCCTGCTGGTGTCCCCCGAGCAGGCCAAAGTGTTGGCCGAGCTGGAGGCCGAGGGGACCATCCATCTGGCGCTGGTCTACCGGGGCGACCGGGAGAATGCCGACAAGTTCCTGACCTCTCAAGACGAGATCATTCTGGAATTGTATCCCCCGGAGCCGGACCCCGAGGAGAAACCACAGGAGAATCCCGCAGAGTCCGAACCCGCCGCTGACTCCAGCGAAACCGCAGAAACGGAGGCGCCCGCGAAAACCGAGGAGGTGGCCTGATGCTGAACTTCAAGAAAGCGGGTATTTTTTCCCGAGGAAGTGGCCAGGAGGACGCCTGTGAGCAGGAGGATCAGAGCGGCGGGGTGCTGGCGGTGTGGGGCAGCCCCGGCAGCGGCAAGACCACCGTGGCCGTGCGGCTGGCCAAGTATCTGGCCGACAAGCGCCGGAATGTGATCCTCCTTCTCTGCGACATGACAGCCCCAATGCTTCCCTGTATCTGCCCGGCGGCAGATCTGGAGTGCGAGCGTTCCCTCGGGAGCGTGTTGGCCGCCGCCCATGTGTCGGAGAATCTGGTCAAGAACAACCTGGTCACCCACAAACGCCTGGGTTACCTCACCATGCTGGGGATGCTCAAGGGAGAGAATGAGTACACCTACCCGCCTTACAACGAGGTGCAGGCGCGGGAGCTCATCGACTGCCTGCGGGAGATCGCTCCTTATGTGGTCATTGACTGCGGCAGTTACATCGCCAACGACATCCTCTCCGCTGTGGCGCTCATGGAGGCGGATTCCGTCCTGCGGCTGGCCAACGCCGACCTCAAGAGCATCAGCTACCTGTCCAGCCAACTTCCCCTCCTGCGGGATGCCAAATGGGATACGGACAAGCAGTACAAGACCGCCAGCAATGTAAAGTCCCAGCAGGCCGGGGATCACATGAGTCAGGCGCTGGGGACAGTGGCCTTCACGCTGCCCCATTCGGCGGAGCTGGAGGGACAGTATCTGGCCGGCAACCTGCTGGCGGACCTATCCATGAAGGACAGCCGGGTATTCCGCAAGGAGATCGAGAAGATTGCCAGGGAGGTGTTTGGGTGTTAGGCGAGAAGCGAAGTCAGTCCCTGTTCGCTCCCAAAGCGTCCGCTGAGAAAGCCGCCGCAACACATATCACGACAGGTCCGGACGGGCGGAAAAAAGAACTCCCCCTCTATTTCGGCCCGGACTGCCCGGTAAGCGGCAATATGGGTCAGAATCAGCATGAAGCCGGCGTTGGAGAACCCCAGCCCGCAGATGAGCCGCTGCGTCACGCCCCAGCTGATGATGGGACAGGGGTTGAAGCTGATCCCACAGATAGCGTGAACATGGCGGAGGATCTCCCCAGGCGGTCCCTGAATACAGAGTCTGCAGGCGGCTATCGGGCGCATTCTCTCTTCTTCACCCCGGAGAATGAAGGGCAGGATTTCAACACCGTCCTGCAGGATGTGCAGGAATATATCTCCGGCAAGTATTCCGCCCTCATCACCGAGGGCGGCGATGAAGACGCCAAGGCCCAGATCAAACGGTACATCACCAAATATGTGCAGGACCGGCGCATCGCAGTCAAAGGCTATTCCGGCGACCAGCTGGTGGACGCCCTCTACACGGAGATGGCCGAGTTCGGCCTGCTCACCAAGTACATCTTCGGAACCGGCATTGAGGAGATTAATGTGAACTCTTGGCGGGATATCGAGGTGTTGTACGCCAATGGCGAAACGGTCAAGCTGGAGGAACATTTCGACAGCCCTGAACACGCCGTCAATGTGATCCGCCGTATGCTCCATGTCAGCGGTATGGTGCTGGACAATGCCAGTCCCGCCGTCCTGGGCCATCTCAGCAAGAACATCCGCATCGCGGTCCTCAAGACCCCTTTGGTGGACGAGGATGTGGGCGTCACGGCATCCATCCGTATCGTCAACCCGCAGAATATGCAGAAAGAGGACTTCGTAAAAGGTGGAACAGCCACAGGCCCCATGCTGGACTTTCTGGCCGCCTGCCTGCGTTACGGCGTTTCCGTCTGCGTTGCCGGGGCCACCGGTTCCGGCAAGACTACGGTGGCAGGCTGGCTCCTGACCACCATCCCGGACAACAAGCGTATTTTCACCATCGAGAACGGCTCCCGTGAGCTGGACCTGGTGCGGGAGAAAGATGGCCGGGTGTGCAACAGCGTCATCCACACCATCACCCGTGAGAGCGAGAACGCCAAGCAGAATATCGATCAGGATATGCTGCTGGACATGGCCCTGCGGTACCACCCCGACATCATCTGTGTGGGCGAGATGCGGTCTGCGGAGGCGTATGCCGCACAGGAGGCCGCCCGTACTGGCCACGGCGTGTTGACCACCATTCATTCCAACTCATCCCAGGCTACATGGCGGCGTATGGTCACCCTCTGCAAGCGTAAGCACGAGATGGCCGACGATACCCTCATGGATCTGGTCACCGAGGCATTCCCCATCGTGGTGTTCGCCAAGCAGCTGGAGGATAAGAGCCGTAAAATCATGGAGATCATGGAGTGTGAGATCCTGCCCACTGGGGAGCGCCGGTACAACACCCTTTATCACTTCAAAATCGAAGAAAACCGGTTGGAGGACGGCAAATACCGTATTAAGGGCCGCCACGAGGCGGTCAACCCCATCTCGGAAAGCCTGCAGAAGCGGTTCATCGACAATGGTATGCCGCAGGAGGTGCTGACTCAGCTCGTGGGCAAAAAGTCCGCTCCCTCTAAGGGTAAGTCAGGCTCCAGTCCGGCAAAGGCAGGACAGGCAACGCCCGCTCCGAAGACCAGGAGCGCACAGTCCAAGCCGCCTGCCAAACCTGAAACCGGCAAGGAAGGAGGCGAATCTGTATGAATCTGATCCAGTTGATTGCCTGTATAGGGCTGATCACAGGTTGTTTTGTCCTTTTACACATCTCCCCTATGGACTTCACTGAAGGGGTGTTCCGCAGAATCACCAGTAAGCCCAAAAGCATCCGGTCGGAGGTTAATGAGAGTACACGGCGCAAAAAGAAATCCTTTCTGCGCCGGGAAATCGAGGAGACACAGACCATTCTGCGGATGACTGGCCGGGCCGCCAAGTTTCCCATGGTGTGCGCCCTGTCCCTGCTTCTTTTTCTGGTAGGGGCCGCCTTCGCCCTGACGCTGGGCAACCTCTTCCTGGTGCCGGTGCTGGCGGTGGGCATGATGTTCGTGCCGTTCTGGTTTATCCGTCTGACCGCAAATCACTACAAAAAGAACATTGCCGCTGAACTGGAAACCGCCCTCTCTATCATCACCACAGCTTATCTCCGCAATGAGGACATCCAGACGGCAGTGGAGGAAAACATTGACTATCTCAACCCGCCCGTCCGGAGTGTGTTTGTGGAGTTTCTCACCCGGATCAAGCTGGTGGACCCCGATGTGGACGCCGCCCTCCAGGACATGGGGACGAAGATCGACAACGCCGTGTTTCGGGAGTGGGTGGCCGCTCTGCTGACCTGCCGACACGACCGGGGGCTCAAGACCATCCTGACTCCCATCGTGGCTAAACTCTCCGATATGCGGATCGTCAACGGTGAGCTGGAGAATCTGGTGTTTGAGCCCCGCAAGGAGTTTATCACCATGCAGGTGCTGGTCATCGGCAATATCCCGCTGTTGTACTGGCTCAATCAGGACTGGTACGATGTTCTGATGCACACCCCGCTGGGGCAGGCGCTGTTGGCAGCCATTGCCGCTGTGATGTTCATCAGCACCGCAGCGGTCATCAAGCTGACCCAGCCCATTGAGTATCGGAGGTGATCCTCATCAGTAACCAGGAAAAGGGCTATTTTATTACCGCAACGATCAACCATGGTTCCTATATTCCGGAGGCCCTCCATGTAGAACGCATCGATGACATGGCGCTCTATGATGGAGATTTTGAAGCAGCAAAGGCAGCGGAGCAGGATGGGGTCCGGCTCATCTATGGGATGGACGGCATCCCGGACGGTATCTATATTGACACCCCGGAAAACCGGGAGCTCATCCGAAAGGGTTTGGGACTGTATCCTGACTATCGAAACTGGCGGGATGACTTTGATCCGTCATTTGTTGCGGAGTTAGATGTGATGCAATAATGCTATAGAAAGAGTGCCTTGTAATACAGCATAAGAAGAAAAACAGGGCCGGTACACATCTGTCGTGTACTGGCTCTGTTTTTATGTGGAGGTGAACAAAACAACCATGACTTTCCTTCTGTTTTTATTTGGCATATTCCTTGCGCTGGGTATGTTTCTTTTGACGGCTGATCTGCTCAGGCTCCCCCGTCTGGCCACCCAGCGTGCCATGCTCTCGGTGGGCCGCCAGGAGAAGAAGCAGGCCCGCAGTGTGGAGGCCCTGCTCATGGGCTGGGCGATCAAGCTGGCCCCACACATCCATATGGATGAGTATAAGCGGGGCCGTCTGAAAAATACGCTGGCCGCTGCTGGGCTGAACATGACACCGGAGGAGTACACCGCCTTTGCCATGGTCAAGACCGGTGCAGTGCTGCTGACGGTGATTCCGTGCCTGTTGATTTTCCCAATGTTGGCGTTGATAGTTGTTCTTCTGGCGGTGGCGGTTTATTTCAAAGAGATTCGCAGGGCGGAGGAAAAACTCTCTGCCAAGAGGGACGAGATTGAGGCGGAACTGCCCCGGTTCGTGGCCACCATCACCCAAGAACTGGCCGCCAGCCGGGATGTGCTGAGCATGATTGAGCATTATAAGCAGAATTCCGGTCCTGTTTTCTCCGCTGAACTGGATGTCCTCACCGCGGATATGCGTTCCGGCTCCTATGAGGCGGCGCTGACCCGCTTTGAGGCCCGGTTCAACTCTCCGCTGCTTTCGGACATTGTCCGCGGACTCATCGGCGTGCTGCGAGGCGACAATGGGGTCCACTACTTTCAGATGCTCAGCCACGATATGAAGCAGCTGGAACTCCAGCGCCTCAAGGCAAAGGCCATGAAAATCCCGCCTAAGATCCGTGTATTCTCCTTTGTCCTGCTCATGTGCTTCCTGGTGACTTATCTGTCCATCATCATCTACGAGATCATCCATTCCCTGGGCGGGATGTTTTAAGAGAGGAGGTGCCCAATGGACTATACAGGCAGCATCTATCGATTGATTGATCGTGCGGAAGATGAAATGAAGGAATATGCTCAAAGGGTGAAGCAGCTATCTGCCGATGAAATTTATCGCCATTCAGCTGAAACTGCGGCAAAGGAAAGCCTGCTTTCTGCTCTTATCCATGACAGTTATGAACTCGACGATGATGACTTGGATTTAATCCTTAAGCCAAAAAATCCTGTGGAAGCACTATACCAATTCCTGACAAGTGATAAAACTGATCTTTCATCGGAAAGCTCTATCTCCAGTATTTTGAGCGAATATAATGCTCAGTGTCAGGAAAGGGATCTGACTTTAGGCGAGGAGGTAACCATGTGCTGAAACGGATTTTGAGATCCCGACGCGGAGAGGGATACATCGATGTGTGCGTCCTGGTGCTCTGCGCCATGCTGGTGATCGCGCTGGCAGTGCAGGTCCTCCCAGCCTTTATTGCCAAACAGCAGCTCGATACCTTTGCCACTGAACTGGTGCGTGAGGCGGAAATCGCCGGCAGGATCGGGCCGGAAACTGACCGCCGGGAACAGGCCCTGCGGGAGCAGACCGGCCTGGACCCGGAGATTGAATGGAGCGATACCGGCCGCATCCAGCTCAACGAGGAGGTCACGGTCACGCTCACTCATGAGATCGACCTCGGTCTCTTTGCCGGCTTTGGCAGTTTCCCCATCACCCTGCGGGCAGATGCCACAGGAAAGTCGGAGGTGTACTGGAAATGAACAGACTCAGGCAGATTTTGAAAGACCGGCGCGGCGTGGCCTTCCCCCTGATTATTGCCATTGTGCTGGTGCTGGTAATGCTGATGTGCTGCATCAGCGAATATTTCCGTCTGCTCATCGTGGCCCAGGGGGTTCGGGATGCGGTGCAGGAGGCTGTGATCTCCACCGTCAACGACAACTATGACGATGTGTACCATGGCGTCCGGGAGGGCTACTCCGGCGCCTACCAGCCGTTGGCGGGAGATTTTGAGGAATCACTGGACTATGGCGATATCTATGGACGCTTGGACGATATCCTTGGGCTGACCTATCGGGGCGGCTACCATACTCAGTACACAGAGGATGGTGGGATGGAGTTCCGTGTGTGGGGCCTTGATGTGGAGATCCGCAACGCACCGTTCGCTTCCGGCGACAGCGCCGGCGACCGTTTTGTGGCGGACTGTGAAATCGAATTGGAGGTTCCAGTGTCTTTTGGAGGAGAGCTTCTGCCGCCCATGCGGATGACAGTCAAGGTCAGCGCGGGCTATGCCCCTCGGTTTTAACGCAGTTTTCAAAAAGTTTTCTATTGTCCCAATAGACTTCTCTGCCTGTTTGTGGTAGGGTTCGTGTTGACAAAGGACGGGCGGTATAGGAAAATGTAGGCAGCAGATCTTAAAGCCGAACTATCCTTGGCCGCCTGAAGTCACACAGACAGTTTGACAAGAAGCATAATCAACAGAAAAAGGAGGAATCCAAACGATGACGGAGAATACCAAGAAGTGGCTGACCGTGGCCGGATGTCTTGTGGTCTGCGCAATCCTGGTTGCTGTGATCGCAAGCAGCTTCAGCAAAGACAAGGTCACCGATGACCTGCTCCCGCCCAGCAGCTCCCAGCAGGGCGATGTAGTGGTGGACCCGGACAGCAGTACCCCGCCTCCCGCAGAATCCGGGGAAGACCAGAAGCCGGGAGATAATGTGACCGTTAACCCGGAAACCCCGGATGCCAGTACCAACACCGATGATGGAAACGGCGCTGATTTTACCGGCACAGAGCAGACCATTCAGCCGGACCCGGTCAAACCGGAATATACAGAGGATGAACTGAAGGACCCCACCAAGACGCCGGATGGGACTCCGGTCGAGGGTACTCCTGAGCCGCAAGATCACAACAATGTGACGCCTCCCCCTGAACAGCCCTCCACCAACACCAGTGGCGGCCTGCCTGGTTTCGATAATGTTCCCAACGCAGGCGCAAATCAAGGTGGAAGTATCGATAGTGATGGAGATATCAATACTCAGGTTGGCATAATGGGATAAAGTAATATCGCATCTTCAAAAAGCACAGCTTTGGCTGTGCTTTTTATTTTGTGGGAAAGGAGATCAAGTGAAACGACTCTTTAACCTGTTTCTGGCCGTTGTGATGATATTTTCCTTTACTTGCATACAAGTTTATGCCGCGAATGGAACTGGCGGGTCTGGTAACATTGATGGTGGCGGCGGGAGTATGGGGGATGCGACGAGTCATGGCAGTTGGAACCCCGGAAACGAAGGGGTGCGTGTAACCGTAGTGCGGGCAAGTGACCATGCCGTTGTTACTACACCATTTGATTTGACCAACAAAACACCATCTGCAGGAATATATCATTTCGGAAAGGTCAGTAAAATCCAGTACAATAATGGTACTGGGCTCTCTCCCGTACAAGGCGGGTATAGCTATAAAAACCCTGTACAACCAATGCCTCGCATCATAAGTACAAACGGGCGTAATAACATCGAGGCCATCAAAAAGTATTTTTGTTCAGAATATGTTGTCAAGTTCATTGCGGAAGAAACTGGTATGGATTATGACACGCTCATCAGCGGCGAATACAAAATTCTGCTGGAACCCATCGCCTATTATAAGTTCCAAGGTGTCATGATTGCCACAACAGCGACAGAGGCCGCCCTTTATGACGAGGTGGTTGGAGGACAACTCCGCTATTGGATGGGATCGCTGACGGCCAAAAACCTTCCCCTGTCCATGTTTCTGGAAACCCCAGATTTAGGCTATCCCGCATGGTCCGGCCCCACCAATAAGAATGTGTCCAACTCGGACATCAAGTCCTCCCTTGGGCTTGGTATCGTCCGCTTTGAGGAGCAGCCGGAGGAGCCGGAGATCAGCACCTATGACTATGAATACCGAACCAATACCGAGGTCATCACGGCGGTAGAGGTCAGCGGTGGCCAAAGTGACCCGGATGATCCGGTCACTGTACAGTTCCATATTGATGGGACGACCTATACGGTCAGCAATGTCTACTACCCGGACGGAGATTCCCAATTGGCATGGGTGCGGTGGACAACGCCTGATACGCCGCAGGATGTAACCATTACAGTAAGCGTATCCGGTCCAGGCTCCGCACAAGGCACCATCCAATGCAAGATTGTTGACCTTGATGAGAATCCACCACCCAACCCAGTGGCGGATGACCGCAATGATTCCTTTTCACCGTCTGCAGTACCATCCAGAGCAGAAAAGACATCAG
>OKSC01002615.1_pt1 | contig 14926 bp, 9 predicted proteins | sample 1601161 | NCBI WGS metagenome assembly OKSC01 (sample SAMEA3541552, study PRJEB24748) | human gut metagenome | biome: human gut; feature: human-associated habitat; material: faeces | place: China | collected 2012
TTTGCACAACGGATAAAGCGAGCGAAACCACAACCCGGTGACATAATCATCACCGGCTACAACAAGAAGCTGGAAGCGCTGCTCGAAGAGTTGAAGGCCGGCGCACCGTCGGACGACGCGCCGGACGACAAAAAATAAGCCCTGCCCCGGGCCCGAAAAACGGAGTTTGTATATGAAAAAAATCGCCCTGCTTATTCTTGCGCTGCTGATAGCGCTCGTTTCCGTGTTCGCCTGTGCGGACGACAGCGGCGACGCGTCCTCCGAGCCGCAGACCGAAAGCGAAAGCAGTCGGGAGGCGTCGTCCGACGCGCCGGACGACACGAGCAGCACCGGCGGCAGCTCTCTGCCCGTGGTGTCCAACCCCGAAACGTCGGACGATTCGTCGGCGGCGCCGGAGGAAAGCTCGTCCGTCACGGCCGAAAGCAAGGTCGGACCGCTGACCAAGCCCTACGCCGACATTCTGGCCGGCAGCCGGAAGATGCTGAAAACGACGGTTTCCAAAACGGTCGGCGGGGACGCTATGCCCTACACGACGGCGACCTATTTCAACGGCTCGCTCATCTATGTGGAAACCGAGGTGTCGGGCGTCGTGTCGCGGATGCTGCTGGACGGCGAGATCGACATGGTCACTTCTGCCCGCAAAACGCCTGACCGCGAAGAATTGTTTGATTTTTCCCGTCCCATCGGAACCAGCAACGGTATCCTGACGATCCGCAGCGATAATACTGCTATCGTTGAGGGGCAATACAGTACCTACAATGGGATGCGTGTTGCACTCCTGAACGGAAACTCCCGGAATGCTGAATTTGCAGAGTATGCACAGAACAAAGGCTTTACCTACACATCGGTTTATTTCGATTCGACGGAGAAGATGGCAGAGGCCCTTCAGGACGGAACGGTCGATGCCATTGTCACCAGTTCCCTGCGCAGGATAAACAACGAGCGCATCCTTGAAAAATTCGGCAGCAGTGATTTTTATGTGATCGTCAAAAAAGGAAATACCGAGCTTCTGAACCGGGTAAATTATGCAATCGATCAGATGAACGCCGCCGAGGGCAACTGGAAAACGACCCTCTATAGCAAAAATTACGAAAGCGCTGATGCCAAAAATCTGGAGTATACGGAAGAAGAAAAGCGCATCATCGCCCAATATTCCAAGGACAATCCCCTTCACATCCTGTGCGACCCGACCCGGTATCCCTATTCTTATACAGAAAATGGCGAGGTAAAGGGCATTCTCCCGGACTATTTCCGGAAGGTAGCGGACTATGCCGGGCTTTCCTATGAATTTCTTGTCCCGGCAACCAGAGATGAATATATCGCGTATCAAAGCGATAAGACCGCGGTAGACATCAGCATTGATGCACGATTGGAGACGGACAATTACGCAGAAACCAAAGGATGGGGATTGACCGCACCCTATATCACGATGCGCATGGCAAGGGTGACGCGGAGAGATTTTGACGGGAACATCCATGTCGTCACCACGGTCAACCAGACCGCGTCCCAGTCGATCGCAGATGCATTGGCACCCGATGCGGAAAAACTGATGTGCAGTACCCGTCAGGAGATGATGGAGGCTGTCCGCGACGGCAGGGCGGATGCAGCGTTTGTCTACTATTATATGGCGCAGGCGTTTATCAACGGCGACACGACAGGCACCATGACCTACACGCCGCTGGAACAGCCCACCTACAGCTACCGCATGGTGGTTTCCTCCACGGAAAATCACGCGCTGGCAGGTATCCTGACAAAGGCAATGTACGCGATGCCGGAAAATCTTGTCGAGGATCTTGCGGCGGAGTACACCGCATATAAAGCGACAAATCTGACCTTTGCAGACATGATCCGCCTGCATCCGGTTGCGGCTTTGCTTATCGTCGTATTTATCTCGTGTATGGCGGTCACGCTGATCATTATTATGGGCCAGTTGCAGACGCGCAGAAAATTACAGCTTGCCTCCCAGCAGAAAGCAGAAGAAATGACCACCCTTGCAGAGCAGGCGCAGGCCGCCAGCAAAGCAAAAAGTGTCTTTCTTTCCAATATGTCCCACGATATCCGTACCCCGATGAATGCCATCATCGGCTTTACGAATATCGCGCTGCATCAGGATTCTGTACCCGAAATCCACAACTGCCTGAAAAAAATCGAGGACAGCTCGGATCATCTGCTGTCCCTGTTGAATGATATACTGGATCTAAGCCGCATCGAAAGCGGAAAGGTGGTATTCTCCCCTGTTCCGGCGGATATCACCGCCGTTACGGATAGTGCAATTGAGATCATAAACGGTACCCTTCTGAACCGGAGCCTGAACTTTGAGGTACACCGTGAACCGATGGAAAATCCCTATGTCATGACGGAGCCTGTCCGCATCCGGGAGATTCTGGTCAACATCCTGAACAACGCCGTAAAATTCACCAATGACGGCGGTACGATCCGTCTGGATGTGAGCAACCGTCCGGGAGCTGATGCACAGCACAGGGTGGTTTGCTATCGAGTTCAGGATACCGGTGTCGGTATGAGCGAGGAATTCCTGACAAAGCTCTTTGACGAATTTGAACAGGAGAGAAACGACGCAAGAACGCAGTATAAAGGCACAGGTCTGGGTATGCCCATCGCAAAGAGATATGTAGAATTGATGGGCGGAACCATTGCGGTGGAAAGCAAAAAGGGAGTCGGCACGACCTTTACCGTGGAAATCCCCATGGAGCTGACAAGCTCTGAAAAGGTCGAAAAAACAAAGAAACCGGCAAAGCGCAAAAGCCTGAAAGGAATCAAGGTGCTTCTGGCAGAGGATAACGATTTGAACGCCGAGCTTGCTACGATACTGTTAGAGGATTCGGAGATGATCGTAACCCGTGCGGCAGACGGGCAGGAGGTTGTCGACCTGTTTGCCAATCAACCGGCGGGTACCTATGATATTATCCTGATGGACATTATGATGCCGAAAATGGACGGACTGCAGGCAGCAAAAGCCATCCGCGCCATGCAGGCGGAACGCCCGGATGCAGAAGAAATCCCCATCATTGCACTGTCGGCCAACGCTTTTGCGGAGGATGTGCAGACCTCTCTGGATGCGGGCATGAACGGTCATATTTCCAAGCCTCTTAATGTGGCGGAGGTAGCCAAAGCCATTGCGAGAAATCTGAATAAGTCATGACCGCTTTTTGCAAAGCAAGACAGGTGGTTTCTGGTAAAGATATAGCAATTCGGGGCAGACTTCAAAGAATGCTGCGTGACAAATTGTTCTGTAGCCTCATGTAACCGGTGAAACAGTTTATTGGCGTTGTGTTTCTATAATCTTAAAAAAAAAAGAGACCGGCAGGTACTTTTGAGCTGTCCCTGCCGTTCTCTGCTTGGCATTACTTTTTTTCCTCAGAATCCTTGGATTCCGGTTCATCCACTTTCTCAAGGAATGCATCCACGAAGGCATTTTCCACCTTCTTATAACCGCCGACCACGGTATCTTCGACCTTATGGTAGGCTGCGGTTGCTTTTTCTGCCATGCCGCCGGTTTTCAGCGAACCATCTTCCTCCAGAAATTTGTCTGCGAACTTGTCCTCAATGCCCTGATATAAGGTTACGAGTAACCTTACCGGGGAATTGGAAAAGCAGTTGCCTTCGGTGGAAGATATTCAAAATAGAATTAAATGAGCCTTTTTGAAATTTGTTAAAAGTATTTTTACCGTATGTTCTTACAGAGTTTATTTGCATTTTGACCACCATTTGACCACTACTGTGCAGTCGCCCCTCAAAATGCCGAAAAAGCCTGTTGTGATAACCGACAACAGGCTTTTTCCTGTTTTGGCGGCAAATGTGCAGAACCAATAAATTCACGTTTCAACGTCCGTCTATACTGCCGCGTCGTAGTTCTTCGACCCGGAAGGCCAGAGGTTCGAATCCCTTCGGACGCACTTAAAAAAGCGCATTGCCATGTACTTTTGCAATGCGCTTTTTGGTTTGATGTTATTTTGGCTTCAGAATCACTTCTCGCTTTCAGGGAAGATGATTTTGTTGACGAAGAAGAAAATGACCATAGACACGCCGCCGTTCAAAACCGTCGTGCCGATGTTATAAATAAAGTCCGGCACCAGCAGCCCGGCTACGGCAACCCATACGCAGTTGATGGAGTTGACGATGCAGGTGATGACGCAGAAAGCCAGCACATACCACGCAATCTGCTTGCCTAAATTGCCCTTACTGCGGAACACGAAATTGCGCTGGATCGGGAAGTTGATGCATTCACCAATCACCATAGCAATCATGTAAGCGCAAAAGTACGGCAGCCCGCCGTGGGCGGCATCGTAGCCAAGGATGTTCCACTTGAAGGTTTCCCCAAACAGGGTCACATCCAAGCCGGGCCAGCCGAAATCCACCACCGGCAGACTGCTGAACGCAGCGGGCAGAAATTGCAGCAGCAGATACTTGAACACGGTGATCAGATTCGACACGATGACGAACAAACCGCCCTCGCGCACCCACTTGGCTGCGGCGGGGTGTTTAGCCGCAAAATCATTCCAAAACTGCATAATGCAACCTCCATCAAGCGCCGCGCAGACGCTTTTCCATCTGCGCATTCAACACCACATTCTTAATCGCTTCATAAATCACCCGCACAAGACCCAGGATCCAGAAGCCCTGCAATTCCATGACAATGCCGTCCACCATGCCCATGCTGATGGCGCCGTTCGTCATCTTTGCCAAGGCGCGAAGGGGCATATTGTACTGGAACAAGATGTTCAGGTCCGGCTTGCCGCGTTTATAGCTGACATCCAGCAGGATCGTCAGCACAAGCCAGACAAGCCAGCCCAGCGGGCTGCGTGCGTGGTTCAGTTCGCCCAAGGTCAGATTGCGGTCAATTTTGGTTTTGCCATTCGGGATGGGATGCCCCAACAGCTTTTCAAAGTCCGCATCGGAAACGTGCAGCACATTGCCCTTATAATAGCAATCCAAGTCCCTATCCTCATACGGATGCACGGTAGCCGTTCCATGTACGGAGATTTTCTCGCACAGCCGGATGTCCTCCACGCTTGCGCCGACAAGCAGCTCGTACTCGCCGCCCTCGATTTCCCAGCGGTTAGCCTTGACATTCCAGAAACGGAACGCCTTATCGTCCAGCATGATGGTGATGCGCTGTTTCTCACCGGGGGCAAGCGTTACGCGGGCAAAGCCTTTCAGTTCCTTTGCAGGGCGGAAAAGCTCACTGTTCTTTTTAGCAACATACAGCTGCACAATTTCCGTTCCTGCCACACTGCCGGTGTTCGTTACGGTAAGGCTGACCCCCTGTTCATCGGCGACCATATCGCTGTACGCAAACGTCGTGTAGCTCATGCCATAGCCAAACGGGAAGCGCACAGCTTTTTCCGCCGTGGTAAAGTAGCGGTAGCCGATGTACAGCCCCTCGCGGTACTCCACAGTCTTGCGGCGGGTGGCAAAGTCGGCGGCGCTGGGGACGTCGGCGTAGGTCAACGGCCATGTTTCTGCCAGCTTGCCGCAGGGGTTGACCTTGCCGGTCAGTGCATCCGCAACGGCGCCCGCCCCCGCCTGACCGCCTAAGGCGGCGTACAACAGGGCTTGGCAGTTGTCCAGCCACGGCGTTTCGACTACACTGCCGCTGTACAATACCACGACAATTTTCGGGTTGACAGCCGCCACAGCCTGCAGCAGATCCACCTGATTTTGCGCAAGGCGCAGATTGCTGCGGTCAAGCCCCTCACTCTCAGCGATTTCATCCAGACCCATGCACAAAATAACTGTATCCGCCTGTGTCGCCAGTTCGCAGGCGGATTTCTGCAAAGCAGCATCCGGCTTACCGTGGCGGTCAAAGCCCTGCTGATACCCGATGACGTTCAACTCGGAGTCGATCAGCTTATCCAGCAGCACATCCACCTGTGTCGAGTTCACCATGCTGGAGCCTGCGCCCTGGTAGCGCGGATTTTTGGCAAAGTCGCCGATGACAGCCACCTTGGTACCCTCCGCCAACGGCAGCAAAGAGTCCTCGTTTTTCAGCAGCACAAGGCTTTCCTCGGCGGCGCGGCGGGCAAGTGCATGATGGGCTGCCGCATCAAACTCACGCGGGGCAGCGTCCAGCGCAGCCTTGGTATCAAACACCAGCGGCAGCAACTCTGACAGGCGGGCGTCGATGTCGGATTCAGAGATTTTTCCGCTTTCCACCGCCGTCAACAGTTCGCGCACACTGTCCCCGCCGGGCGCGGGCATTTCCAGCGTGGAGCCGTTTTTCACACCCAGCGCGTGGTCGTTGCTCCCGCCCCAGTCGGTGATGACCGCGCCATCAAAGCCCCACTCTCCGCGCAAGATCTCCATGAGCAGGTGCTTATTCTCGTTGGCATAGGTACCGTTCACAAGATTGTAGGACGACATAATGCTGCGGGGATGCCCCTCTTTGACGGCAATTTCAAACCCGGTCAGGTAAATTTCCCGCAGGGTGCGCTCGTCCACGATGGAATCCGAAGCCATACGCCGCGTTTCCTGACTGTTGACGGCAAAGTGCTTCGGGCAGGCAGCTACGCCCTTGGACTGGATGCCGCGAATATATCCCGCCGCCAGCTTGCCCGCGAGATACGGGTCCTCGGAGAAATACTCAAAGCTGCGCCCGCACAGCGGGTTGCGCTTCATATTAAGCCCCGGGCCCAACACCACCGACACTTCCTGCGCGGCGGCTTCCTCGCCCAAGGCTGCGCCGATTTCCTCGCCCAGCGCGGCATCCCAGCTGTTCGCAACAGCCGACGCCGTGGGGAAGCAGGTAGCGGGCACGCTGGGATTCAGCCCCAAGTGGTCGCTCTCCCCCGCCTGCTTGCGCAAGCCGTGGGGACCGTCCGACAGCCAGATCTGCGGGATGCCGTGTTGGGGCATACCCCGCGTTTTGAAGGTTTCCGCGCCGGAAAGCAGGGCGCATTTTTCTTCCAAGGTCAATTCTTTCAGCAAAAGTTCTGTATTTTGCATATATTTTCCCTTCTCATAAGAAAAGCCGCATCCAACGCCTGCAAGCAGACATCAGACGCGGCTTTTATTCAGCAAATACCGTTGTTAGAGCAAAGAATGCTTACTCTGCCGCCAGCGTGACCACAGCCTCGTTGATGGAGTAGGTGTTGCTGTAGCCCCAGCCGGAGACGATTTCGTCGTGGGCGGGGATGGTCAGCTGCTTGCTGCCGTCCTCCCCCTCGGTGATGGGCACCGTCAGGGCATCGCTGCCGTTCAGGGTCATGGTAAGGGCATCGTCCTGCACATCCACCAGCGTGCCGGTGATGGAGGCAGAGCCGTCGGCGGCAGTCAGCGTGCAGACCTTGTGGGAGTAATCCACCAGCAGCACGGCATCCGTTGCGGTGGGCGTTTCGCCCTGCACCAGCTCATAGCTGCCGGTGTACTGCTCGGTGACAAGATCCTCGACCTGCACTTCAAACGTAGCGGTTGCACCCAGGAAGGAGGCCGTCACGGTCTTGGTGCCTGCGGTGTCGCTGTCGTAACCGGTGAAGGTCAAGCGACCGCCCCAGATGGACTCCTCCGCATCGTTGGCGCGGGTAGCCGTCACAACCAGCTCGCCGGGGTTGAAGATGTCGCCCGTGTAGAAGGTGCGCAGGTTGGAGGCATCGATCGTCAGGCTCTTGGCAGGGGCATAGGGCTGACCGTAGATGTTGATGTTGCGGGTGAACGCACCGCCCATAACGCCATAGCTCAGGCTGGCTTCCATGCTGTATACGCCGTGGTCGGTGTCAAAGACGAAGATATCCGCATCTGCGCCGCCATCCACATCGGTGGGGCGCACGGTGCCGTCGGCGTCCTGATTGCCCAGCAGATGAATGACGAAGTTCTTCTCGCCGTTTTCATCGTAGTTGTACCAGTAGCCGTAAACATGGGAGATAGAGTCGCCGCCCACGGAGGTGCTGGGACCGCTGAAGGAACCCCACATCGAACCGTCGGTGTAGCAGTACATATCAAGACACGCCGGATCCACGATGGTGCTGAAGCCCTCGGTGTACTGACCCTCGAAGAAGTAGGCGACTTCCCCGTTCGGCTCCTTGGCTTCCCAGGTTTCCTGCGGGATGGCAACAAGGTCATCCAGCGTCTTGGAGGTGAACTCGTTGTCGTTGTAGTTCATAACGGGACCATCGGCAGAGGTCTGCGCCGCATCGGGGGCAACCTCCGCATCGCCGTTCGAGGGCAGGCTGCTGCTCTGCAGGGAGAAACCGCCCACGCAGACCGCAGCGACCACGACCACCGCACCGGCGGCAGCAAACTGTTTTCCGGTGGCTTTTGCCTCGCCGGTTTTCGTCTGCTTGCAGAAGCAGGCGATCACGCTGAGCAGGCAGGCAATGAACGTGCCGACCATATAAAACACGCACAGGCCGGCGTTGCCGCCCGCAAAGGTGACATGGTTGATGACGTCGGCAAAGACGAAATACAACTGCACAACGACAAGATACAGGGCAATGTTATAAATGACCGCCTGAATCAGCGCGCTGAACGGAACGGAAACAAAGAAGAAAACGAGCGAAGCGGCAGCACCGACCAGCAGCACCACGCCGGCCATCGTGCCGGAGTGACCCAGAGGGGCAGCCGTGGCCTGTGTGAGCAGGAATACAATGCCGGTGATCAGCGCGATCAGCGCTGCGGCAAGGCAGAACCAGCTGCCCAGCCCTTTATTTTTCAAGCCTTTATTCATCGGGTTCCACCTCCATCAATTCTTTTTGTCGGCACGATTCTTCCGCTTTTCCTCGGAGAAAACGTCCGTGTAGGTGTGCAGCACATACATCACGACAGCGGCAACAGCCAGTGCGCAGAACACAACATCGAGAGCGCGCAGGGTCGTCTGCCACCACGGGGCTGCGTCGGAAACGACAACGTCCTCCGCGCCGGAGCCGCCCATAGAGGACTGCAGCATGATGTAGTACAGATAATGGTTGGAGTCAATGACCTTCTGCAGCAGGTCGCCGTCATCGGTGCTGGTGATCAGCTTCTCGATTTCGTTCGGGCGGGCGGTATCCAGGCAGAAGATGTTGTTGCCTGCCATCAGCATTCCGGGGGCGGAGGAATACTCGGACGCGGTCAGCGCATCGTCGATGATGTAGCCGCCGTAGTTCCACTCGTCGCGCAGGATGTGCTGAATGCCCTGGTTGGCAGCAGCGTACATAACGCCGATACGGTTGTAAGCGGTCATAACGCCGAGAGAATCGCCCTCAGCCAGAGAACCCTCAAAGGCGCGCATATAGATCTCGCGGATGGACTGCTCGTTCGCAAAGGTGGAAATGCCCTGACGACCGGCTTCCTGCTCGTTCAGGAAGAAGTGCTTGACCGTACCGATCAGACCCTTGTTGCGCATACCGTGGGAAACGGCCTTGGCAGCATAGTAGCTGAGAACGCCGTCCTCGGAGAAATACTCCGAGGTACGACCGGAGTAGGGAGAGCGCAGGGTGTCCGCGCCGGGCGCGTAGGCGATGGGGATGGACGCATACAGCGCATCCTCGCCGTACATCTCGCCAAAGCGGGTCTGCACATCGTGGTTCCAGGTTGCGCCGACGATAGGCAGCGTAGCCCAGCCGGTGCAGTTGCGGCGGTCGCCGTACTTAAACTGACCGTTCATGCCCTCGGGACCATCGACGATGGTGCAGCCGGGCTTGTTGACAGCCTTGACAGCCTTGATGCCCTTGGAGTCGCCCATGTTGATGAGCAGATCGCTCAGCGTCAGCTGAGAAAGGAAGTCGTTCCACTTCGGGTCGTCGAAGGCGACGCCGATCATATCGCTGAAGTTGATCTTCTCATCCAGCTCCACGCCGAGGTTGAAGTCGGAAACGCTCTTGGCATCGGCTGCCTTGACGTAGGTCTGCATATTCAGACCGTTGTACAGCTTATCGTTGACCGTCAGGGTCTCCAGCGTGGTGGGGTAGGTCGTATCCCACGCGCTGCGGGACAGGTAGGTGATTTTTTCGTCGTCGTTCGCCCAGTAATTCACATCAGCGTCGTCGAAGGTGTTCGTGACTTCCACATCGCTGTTGTAACGGGAGTTGCGGTACTTTTGGGTATCGACCTCGGTGTTGGGGGCGGTCCAGGTGGCCACGGCGGCGGTGTTGCCGGTGACGACATTGCCGTCCTGATCGATCAGCTTGCCCGCAACGGCGTCACCGCACTTGGCGGCCAGCACATTGTTCAGTGCCTCGTGTGCGCCGTTGCCGACGGCGAAGTAGTAATCGCCCGCATCGAGGATGTAGCCCTTTGCGCCGTTGGCGTCATAGGACGCGAGGAAGTAGCCGGGCACATCGACCGTGACAGTCTCGGATGCACCTGCGGCCACGTCGATTTTGTCATAGCCCAGCAGCTGGATCGAGGACTTTTCGACGTTGTTCTGCTTGTCGTAGTCGGTGTAGGGGGACTGTGCGTACAGCTCCACGGTAGCCTTGCCGTCCCTGTCGCCGGTATTGCTCACCGTGACGGTCGCCGTGAAGGTGTCGGTGTCGCTGTTGTAGTCCAGTTTGTCAAGGTTGTACTCATAGGTCGTGTAGGACAGACCGTAGCCGAAGGGGAAGCAGACCTCCTCGGCGTAGTTCCAGCCGTCGGTCGAGGCTTTGGTGCCAACCGTGGAATCGGCGTTGCCCTGACCGAGGATGGTGTCCTCGTAGCGGGTCTCGTAGTAGCGGTAGCCGACGTAGATGCCTTCGTTATAGCTGACAAAGCTGTCGCCTGCCGCGCGGGGCGTTTTGCTGCCGTAGTTGTAGGCGTGCAGACCGAAGTTTTCGGCGCTGGGCGCGGACAGGGAGTTAGCGGCAAAGGTGGCGGTGGTGTGACCGGAGGGGTTGACCTCACCGGTCACAACACGGATGGCGCCGGGCATACCGTAGAAGCCGGGGTTGCCGACCCACAGCACGGCGTCAACATTGTACTCGTCCAGCCAGTCCATCTCCATCGCAAAGACGGAGTTCAGCAGGACGACGGTTTTCTTGAATTTGCCGGAGTCCTTGATTTTCTGGAAGATCGCCTTCTCGTTGTCGTCCAGCTCCAGCATACGCTTGCCCTCGTCGTTGACCATCGCAAGGTCGTTGCCCTCGGTGGCAAAGCGGGACAGCGTCACAAACGCGACATCGCCGTAGGACGCAAACGAGTCGGTGACGCTGCCGGTGAACAGCGCCGGGTCATATTCGCCCACGCTGGAAACGCTTCTTTCTTTCGGCGCGGCGGCGGAAGCGTAGGCGTCCAGCACGGTTTGGTTCACGTTGAAGCCGGCATCCTGCAGGGCGTCAACGGGGGTTTTCTGGTAATCCGGGTTCGTGGAGGAACCGCCTGCGGTGCTGCGGAACACCGGGTCGATGCTGCCGCGGCCAAAGACCGTGACGTTGCGCTCAGACTCGGAAAGCGGCAGGGCATTGTTGCGGTTGTAGAGCAGCACGCTGCCCTCTTCTTCTTCCTGCTCACAGAACTGATAAGCGGCTTCGATGTACTTTTCGTAGCTTGCATCAGACAGGGTGCCGTCAGCGGAGAACTCCGTGCCGCCGTAAGATGCGTCAGAGCCTTCGATGCCGAGTGCATGGTTGACTTCGCCTTCCTGCTGGAACGCAATGGTCGTTCCGGTCAGGACAAGGTTGGCCACCAGCACAGCCGCGCCGGACAAGCCCAGCCAACGGCGGGACTTGCTTGAGGTTTCCTTTTGCGCCATAGGTTTTTCTCCTTCCTAAACTGTCACAGATGAATGATCCGATGCGCTTGCTGCCAAGGGCTGCGCATTTCCCTTTTGCAGAAGCCTTTCGTATCTTTTTCACAAAGCTATCATAAAGGGAAGCGTTGACCGGGTCAATGCAGTTGGCGTAAACGTCAAAAAACACGGCACAAATGACAGAAAAGCAAAGCGACCGCCTTTCGGCAGTCGCTTTTGGGTTATGCAGTTTCTTTTTGGCTTTTCCCGCAGGGGAAGGTGACCACCAGGTAAAAAATCGAGTCCTCCACAAAGCAGTCTGCCGTGCCGCCGTACAGCTCGGCAATGCTTTTGATGCTTTTTATGCCGTAGCCATGCTCCTCGGTATCCTGTTTGGTTGTGACGATAGCGCCGTCCCGCAGCGTCGGCGGTGCGGGGGTGTAGTTCTGCACGCGGATGACCGCCATGTCACGGCAGCGGCTGATGTCCAGTGTGATGACCCGCTTAGACGCATCGTTTACCTGCGTCAGACACTCAATGGCATTGTCCAGCGCATTGCCCAGCAGGGAGTAAATGTGGTAGTGCTTCATATTCTCCAGACAGCTGCCGTCTGCCGAGCAGACCATCTGAATACCTGCCTGCCCGCAGAGTGCCGACTTTTGGGTCAGTGTGATGTCCAGCGCCTTATTCCCGGTGAAATAGCGCAGGTTCAGGTTGTTCATCTCTTCTTCCAGACGGGCGCGTTCCTCATCCGTGGCGCGGGAATACTGCTGTTTCAGGTCATGGTAGCGGATGTTGATTTTTTCCATGTCTTTTTTTGCCTGCTCATACTGCTGCTTGTCACATTCCAGCAGCTGCGCCAGCATTTCATTCTCGTGTTCCAGACTCTTGATACTGCAATTTGAAAATTCCAGCGCCAGAATCGTGATGGCAAACAGGATGCAGAACGCATTCAGCGCCAGATAGGCGGTTAGGTAGGACTCTGCGCTGCCGTCCAGGACATCCTCCAGCACAACACTCAGGTAGACCGCGGCAATCAGGAAAAAGCCGGAGTAAAGCACAGTCTTGACATTGTCAAACAGCAGGCGCCCGCGCCGGATGCGCAGGGTGAACAGCCGGTAGATGACCAGGCAGACCACAAGGTTGCTGAAAAGCAGAATGACAAAGCTATCGAGCCTGTCCGTGCGCCCATGGTGAACCAGCCAACCAATGGGCATATACGCCAGCTTGCTGGCAATGTGCTGCACCGCGTAGGCACAGGTTGTATAAAACAGGGCGTGCAGCGGGCTGCAGTCAAAGCTGAACCATATCAGACCAAACAGCAGCGTTGTATACAGCAGCAATTTTACCCAAAGCGGCAGAAATGTCAGGGCATCCGTCAGTGCGAGAAAGACCCATACACCCGCCGCCAGCCGCGGAACGAAGCAGCTGCGGCGCTGCCCCCACGGGACAAACAGGCAGGCGCATAGAATCATACCCAGCTGGATTTGCTGGTTCAGTATCCAATTTATGACCGGCACGGGTCTTCCCACTCCTTTTTTGCCATATATCGAGAGAATGCTTCGGTGAAGTCGTCCTTGTAGGTGCGCCCGATGGGCAGTGCCGCCCCGCCGATATAGACATTCATACGGCTTACCGCCGTGATACAGCGCAGGTTCACAAGATAACTGGCACTGCATCGTACAAAGCCGTAGGGCGTCAGCTGCGCCGCGATTTCCTGCATCGAACCGCGGTTTTTGATGATCTCGGTCTTACCGTCCCCGCCGCACAGGTTGTACAGCAGGTCGTGCTGGCGCACCTCCACATAGGCGATTTCCGCTGCATCCAGCAGCCGCGTCACGGTGCCGTCCTTGACGACAATGTGCGGCGGCGCAGTCTTTTGACCGGCGCGCTTTTGCAGCATCTTCAGCGCCCGCGTCAGATACATATGGAAGGAGTACCACTGTATCGGCTTTACAATAAAGCCCAGCGCCCCGACACTGTACCCGTTCAGCGCGAATTGCTGCAAATTCGTGCAAAAAATGAGGATGACGTCTTGATCTGTCTCCCGGATTTTTTCGGCCAGTTCCATGCCGGACATCTGCGGCATATCAATGTCCAGATATAAAATGTCAAAATCACGGTCTTGCGCCGCCAGATAGACTGCCGCACAGTCGAACTCCTGTACGTTCAGTTCTGTGCCGTTCTCCGCGCCAAACCGCGCCAGTGCCTGTTTCAGTTGGTCTCTTTCTTGTTTTTCATCGTCCACAATGCCGATTCGGATCATCGTGCGTTCCTCCCTCCGCGCAAGGATCTATACAAATATGATATACCCCCGAACGCCGCCGCGTCAACCTTTTACGAGCGAATCGTCCAATTTTTCCAAGATATTTCAGGTGGCAGTTGCCGCAGTTGCAGCCGCCGTAGATGGGATCATTACCCGTACCGTCTATCCCGAAGTGCCGCCGCGGGTGGAATACGCTCTCTCCGACTTAGGCGGATCCATGCGTCCCATCATGGATGCAATGGAGATTTGGGAGACGGCATATAAAAAATAGAAGGAATAAAAAAGCAGCACAGCCCCCGCCAGAAACTCATAGAGCTTGGCGGGGGCTGTACTATTTTAATCAGCCAATATTTAAATCAGGCCCATCAGGCTGGGCAGGCCCAGAGACAGGGCCGGGATGTAGGTGACGGCCAGCAGAGCGGCAACCAGTGCCACAAAGTAGGGGATCAGCTTGGACGTGACCTGCTCGATGGAGACATGGCCGATACCGCAGCCGACGAACAGAACCGAGCCGACCGGCGGGGGGATGTTGCCCAGGCACATATTGAAGATCAGCATAACACCGAACTGGATATCACTCATGCCGAGGCTTTGTGCGATCGGAAGGAAGATTGGTGTAAAAATCAGAATTGCAGGCGTGATGTCCATGAACATACCGACTACCATGAGGATGATGTTCATCAGCAGGAAGATCACATATTTGTTCGTGGAGATGGACATGAGGCCGGTGGAGATGGCAGCAGGGATTCCGGAGTATGCCATGACAAAGGACATGGCAGAGGATGCGGAGATCAAAAACAGGATGATACCGCTGGTGCAGGCACTGTTTACCAGGATCTTTGTAAAGGATTTTACAGTGATGCTCCGGTAGCAGATGGAGAGGATCAGGCAATAAAGAACACAGATGCCTGCACCTTCAGTTGCAGTAAAGATACCTCCGACGATACCGCCGATGACGATCACGATCAGAAGCAGACTGGGGATCGCTTCCATGGTGACCTTTAAGGCCTCTTTTGCCGGTG
>OKSC01002624.1_pt1 | contig 14884 bp, 10 predicted proteins | sample 1601161 | NCBI WGS metagenome assembly OKSC01 (sample SAMEA3541552, study PRJEB24748) | human gut metagenome | biome: human gut; feature: human-associated habitat; material: faeces | place: China | collected 2012
ATAAAGAAAAGCGAGCGCGCCGAGCGCATAGGTCACATAGTCGAAAAATACGGCGGTCAGGTGTCGTTCGAATGCCCGGACGGAAAAATATTCACGGCGAAGATAATGCTGAAATCGCCTGTTTCAAACATAAAATAATCGACTGAAAAGGGGTTGCTTCCAGAGAGGCTCCATAGGAAGAAGGCAGCACGGAATTTGTGCCGCCTTCTTTTTGTACTATTCCAAAAAGAATCCACAAGGGATTTTGGTGACAAATCCGAAGCTCTCTGTCCCTATGGACAAAAGTGATATTCCGGGCTTTATCCGGAGTGATATTTTCCTTTCGGAAAGTGAAATGAAAGTCTGCCGGCTTTCGTGATATTATATTCACCGGTTAAACTGCCGCAGGCAATATAACTCGCCGTCAGGCGAATATAACTGAGGCGCACTTCCTTACGGGGTGCGCCTCTCGGGCGACCCTTTTTGCTGTTTTTCTTAAATTATATTGACACTCATATTGACAAAGGCGTATAATTAATAAGTATTTTCAGGCAACATCAAGCCTAAAAGGAAGGTGCGGAAAATGAAGGAAGTAAAGTCCCCGAAGAAGCCTCTGATTTTCTATTACGGCATTGCGCTGCTTGTCATCGTGCTCTTCAATGTTATTGTGTCTCCCCTGCTTATAAAAGCGAGGGTAGTCGAAGTTGACTACGGCACATTCATGAGCATGATAGAGCAGAAAAAAATCGGAAATGTCGAGGTCAAGAACGATCAGATAATCTTCACCGAAAAGGACAATGAAAAAGTAATCTACAAGACCGGCGCGATGAACGATCCGACGCTGACCCAGCGGCTCTACGACTCGGGCGCGAAGTTTTCGAAGGATATCGAAACCACAACCTCGCCCATTGTCAGCTTCCTACTGACCTTCGTGCTCCCGCTGCTGATTTTCATCGGACTCGGTCAGTATATGGCAAAGAAGCTGATGGAGCAGGCGGGCGGCAAGGACTCCCTGGCGTTCGGTTTCGGCAAGAGCAACGCAAAGGTCTATGTCCCCTCGACGCAGGGAATACATTTCAGCGACGTTGCGGGCGAGGACGAGGCTAAGGAGAGCCTTGCAGAGATAGTCGACTATCTCCACAACCCGAAAAAATATTCCGACGTCGGCGCGTCCATGCCCAAGGGCGTACTGCTCGTCGGCCCTCCCGGAACGGGTAAAACCATGCTCGCAAAGGCTGTTGCGGGCGAAGCTAACGTGCCGTTTTTCTCGATGTCCGGCTCGGAATTTGTCGAGATGTTCGTCGGCATGGGCGCTTCAAAGGTCAGGGATCTTTTCAGCCAGGCAAAAGAAAAAGCTCCCTGCATAGTGTTTATCGATGAAATCGACGCCATAGGCAAGAAGCGCGACGGTCAGCTCAGCTCCAACGACGAACGCGAGCAGACCTTGAATCAGCTGCTCACCGAGATGGACGGCTTCCAGGAGAACATCGGCGTTATCATTCTCGCGGCGACGAACCGCCCCGAGACGCTCGATCCCGCGCTCACCCGCCCCGGCCGCTTCGACAGGCGCGTGCCCGTTGAGCTGCCCGACCTTGCGGGACGCGAAGCGATACTGAAAGTCCACGCAAAGAAGATAAAGACTGCGGATGACGTTAACTTCCACACGATAGCACGAATGGCATCCGGCGCATCGGGTGCGGAGCTTGCCAATATTATAAACGAGGCGGCTCTGCGTGCGGTCAGAAACAACCGCACGGTAGTCACCGAGGCGGATCTCGAGGAGAGCATCGAGACTGTCATTGCGGGCTATCAGAAGAAGAACGCAGTGCTCTCGGATGACGAAAAGAAGGTTGTCGCCTACCATGAGATAGGTCACGCGCTCGTTGCGGCGATGCAGTCGCACTCGGCACCCGTGCAGAAGATAACGATAATTCCCCGCATCTCCGGCGCGCTCGGCTATACAATGCAGGTGGATCAGAGCGACAAATATCTGCTGACAAAGCAGGAGCTTGAGAATAAAATTGCAACGTTTACGGGCGGACGCGCCGCTGAGGAGCTCGTTTTCGGCGAGGTGACAACGGGCGCATCGAATGACATCGAGCAGGCGACCAAGCTTGCCCGCGCAATGATAACCCGCTATGGTATGAGCGACGATTTTGACATGGTGGCTCTCGAAACGGTGTCGAATCAGTATCTCGGCGGCGACGCTTCTCTCGCCTGCTCCGCCGATACGCAGAATGAAATCGACCGCAAGGTCGTTGAGCTTGTAAAGCGTCAGCATGAGAAGGCTTCCAAGATTCTCGCGGACAACCGAGCAAAGCTCGACGAGCTGGCAAAATATCTCTACGAAAAAGAGACTATCACGGGAGAGGAATTCATGTCCATTCTCGATAAAGGAGGCGAAAAGGAATGAAAAGGCGTTCCGGCTTCGGATGGATGGAGCTCATAATCGGCATTGCACTCGCGGTACTCGGAATATTTACTTTTGTCTATCCCGACAATGCCGTGACTACCCTCGTTGTTATCTACGGCATAATCGCCGTTATAACGGGTATTGCGGATGTTGTGCTATATGTTCGCGTTGAAAAGCATATCGGCTTCGGCCCGACCGTCTCACTCATCTCGGGTATACTCAGCGTCATGGCGGGCGTCATGCTGCTCGTCTATCCCAACGCGGGCAAATGGGTAATCTCGCTGCTGTTCCCGATATGGTTCATCGCGCACTGCATCTCAAGGCTCTCGCACCTGAACACAATAAAGTACATTGCGGGCAACTTTGTCTATTGGTTCACGATGATAGTCAATATTATCGGGCTGGTGCTCGGCGTTGTGATGATATTCAGCCCGAACATTTCGATTGCGGCGGTCGCTTATATCGTCGGCGCATATCTCGTGCTGTTCGGCATTGACTGCATAATAATCGCGTTCAGCCGCATCGGCGATGGCAAACAGTACTGATATAAAAAGCCAAGGTCAAGCGCAGTTTTGACCTTGGTTTTTTCTGCTTTCCAAACAGTGCCGCCGACGGCGGCATAGGGTCGTCGAGTCGCCGACCCCTACAAAGAATCTCAAATTCAACATTGAGCCATATTGATAAAAGCGCCGGAGGCGGGAAGATTCCCTGTCTCCGGCATTTTTTATTTTTATGAAACGGATACGATGTTTTTAAGCACCTCAACCATCTTTGACAGAGCGTAAACGGGTATCGCCTCATAGATGCTGTGGAAATTTATGCCGCCCGTTGAGAGGTTCGGGCACGGCAGTCCCTCAAACGAGAGACGCGAGCCGTCCGTTCCGCCGCGTATCGGCACTATCTCCGGCACGACCCCTGCGTCGCGCATGGCCTTTTCGGCGCGGTCGACTATGTCCATATGATCCTTGATTATCTCGAGCATATTGTAGTAGCTGTCTTTAATATTCAGCTCGAAAGTGCCCTCGCCGTACTTTTTGTTCAGAAAGTCCACGATATCGGCGACGAACTCCTTGCGGCGCTCAAAAAGGCTCTTGTCGTGGTCTCGGATTATCAGATGTGCGCTCGCCTCGCTCTCGTTGCCGGCGATACGCGCCAAATGGTAGAAGCCCTCGCGCCCCTCGGTATGCTGCGGCGTCTCCCACACGGGGAGCATATTGACGAACTCCGCAAGATACAGGGCGGCATTTTTCATCTTATTCTTGGCGGTTCCGGGGTGGGTATTTATGCCGTGAACCGTGATATCCGCCGCCGCGGCGTTGAAGTTTTCGCACTCTATGCCGCCTATCTCGCCGCCGTCAACGGTATAGGCAAAATCGGCATTAAAGCGCTCAAAATCGAAGTGATCCGCACCGCAGCCTATCTCCTCGTCGGGAGTGAAGCAGATGCTCAGCGCACCGTGACGAACAGTTTCGTCGGCGGTAATCTCGGCGCACAGGGCGACTATCTCGGCGACTCCCGCCTTATCGTCCGCGCCGAGCAGGGTCGTGTGGTCGGTGACAATCAGCTCGCGCCCGATATACTTCGCGTCTACCATGGGGGCATTCGAGCCGTCAAAGGTGATTATCCGCGGTTTAACATTCGCGCCGCTGACATCGGGACAGGTGTCCATATGCGCGATAAGTCCGATTTTCGGGCAGTTCTCGCAGCCCTCGGACGCGGGGATATGCCCGTAGACATAGCCCGTTTCGTCGCGCATGGCGTCGGTGACTCCCGCGCCGCGAAGCTCCTCGACGAGGTAATCCGCGAGGACGAGCTGAACGGAGGTCGAGGGCACGGTGTCGCTCGACTCGTCGGAAGTGGTTTCAATAGTCACGTATTTAAGGAATCTTTCGGTAACGGTCATTTCTCTTATCATCTCCGTTTTTTTATCTCATCAATGATAGCACAAACAACGGAGTTTGGCAACAGCGGAGAGGAAAGAGCGTGTATAGATATGTTTTGTGCCGTGAAAATCGGCGAATCCGTGCTGTAAGATGCAAAAATCCTACCCATGGAAAAACCGTGGGTAGGATCTGCTCTTTAAACCGCAAAAGCTGGCGTTTATTTTTTTATCAGAACGAGAGAATGACCTTCAGCTCGAGCTTCTTGTATTTGGGTATCTTATACGGCTTTTTGAGCGTCGCTATTGCGGGGATATCGCCGCCGACTCCCTGCTGTCTGCCGTCGATATTGACGGTCAGGTTGGTGCTTCTCTCAAGCTCGCAGGAGTGAGCCGCATTGTAGAGCGCCTTCTTGGTATAAGGATGCACGCTCATCTCGAACGGAGCGTCCGCCGCGGAAACGGTGACTCCCCTCTCGCTGCCGACCTTGAGCCATCTGACATCGCAGCGGTTCGCATTCTCCTGCGGGAACAGGTAATCGTGAATGAAGCTCTCCGCACTCTGGAAGCGGTAGACTCCGAGACGTGCGCCCGTCTTACGGTCGCAGTAGTTCTCGTGCGGACCCTTGCCGTAATACTCTATTCCGTCAACTCCGTCGGTCAGCTCAAAGGTCAGACCGTAGCGCGGCAAATTGACCGGAGTAATGTTCTTACAGGTAAGCGACGCGGAAACCGTGCCGTCCGGGAACACGAGATATTCCGTGACTATGCCGGACAGGTACTTCGTGCGCCACTTGACGCTGAGCTTGACGCAGTTGCCGAATTGCTCCGCCTTTATCGAGGTCGGGCGCATCATGCGTTCCGCGTTCTCGAAAGCGTGCAGTCCGATAAAGGTCTTGACCCACTCGAACGGCACCTGAGCCATACGCTCGTTGTCCGTATTTGCGCGAGAGAACTGCGGACGGATGCCGCGGTCGATATGCTCGACTCCGTTCTTCTTATACGAGCAGAGCTCGCCCGTCTTTTTGTTGAGCCTGACTTCGAAGTTCTCACCGGTCACAATATAGCAGCGGTCTCTCTTCGAATATTCAAACTTAACCTTCTTGCCGTCCGCTTTCGGGGCGACGGCGGAATAGTTGTATTTGCCCAGAACAAACTGCTCGCGCGCCATTATATGACCCGCTTCGAGCGCCATTATGTCGCGGCGCAGAATAAGCTCGCAGTCGAGCGTGCGCTCGCTCTCGGTTTTGAGATCGAACGGGACATCGACAACCGCCTTTTCGAGATAGCCCTTGTCGGGGAGCTCAAGCTCTGCGGAGTCGATAAGCTTGCCCTGCTCGCGCAGCTCGAGACGGAGCCTGAAGTTATCGAGAGAGGTGAACATAAAGCGGTTGAGAACGGTTATCTTGCCGCTCTTGAGCGAGAAATCCGCCTGCTGATAGCACTTGATGACCTCATAATAGTGCGGGTTGGGCGTGCGGTCGGCGCGGAAAACGCCGTTGAAGGCGAAGTTAGAGTCGTTGGGCTTGTCGCCGAAGTCACCGCCGTAGTTCCACTTGTCTCTGCCGTCTGCGGTCTTTGTTCTTATCGACTGGTCGGCGAAATCCCAAATATATCCGCCGGCGAGACGGTCATATTTCTTGAAATCCTCCCAATAGTCGGCGAAGTTGCCCATGCTGTTGCCCATGGCGTGGGAATACTCGCACTCTATAAACGGCTTGTCGACATAATCGGAGGGCTTGAGGTGATAGCCGAGACCGAGGTTCCAAAGCGCGCGGCTGTGGGTATGCGGCTTGTTCTCGCCTATGCTCTTCATCGCGGTCTGCACGGTGTACATCTCGCTGAACAGGTCGCTCGTCTTGAGCTTTGCGTCGGGCTCATAGTGAACCGGACGGGTCTTGTCTATCTTCAAAATCTCCTTCTTCATCTCGGCGAAGGCGTTGCCGTTGCCGGACTCGTTGCCGAGAGACCAGAAGAGGATACAGGAGTGGTTCTTATAGCTGTTGACCATATTGCGCACGCGATAGCAGCACTCGGCAGTCCAATGCGGATCGCTGCGCGGGACGCGCGTGGCAAGGCCGTGAGTTTCGAGGTTGTTCTCGCTCATGACGAGAATACCTATCTCGTCGCACAGCTCATAGAAGCGGCGCGAGTTCGGATAGTGGCAGGTACGCACGTTTGTTATGTTGCTGTTTTTGAGCAGCTCGAGATCGCTTCTTATAATGCTCTCCGGCACGGCATGGCCGTAATCCGGATGGAAATCGTGTCGGTTGACGCCGCAAATCTTGAGCGGCACGCCGTTGAGCAGGATGAAGGGACCTCTGCCTGTCTTGCTGTCATAGGGCGCTATTTTCACTTCTCTGAAGCCGAACTTATGCTCTCTGCGGTCGGTATAATCGCCGCCGGAAAGAGTGACCTGAACGGTGTAGAGATAGGGGTCCTCATGGCTCCAGAGCTCGAAATTTTCAACGGGCATTTCAAAGGTCACATTGCAAAACTCGCCGTCCGCAAGAGCCTTTACCTCTGCCTCTGCCGAAGCGAACTTTGCGCCGTCGGCGCGGAGGATATCGACCTTGAGCTTGCCGCCGTCAAACTGAGCGCGGCGCGCCTTAACAACACAGTCGAGCTTGAACACGGCGGACTTGAAGTCCTCCGCCATCTCGCTGCGCATATACATATCCTCGATAAAAACTTTCGGCTCATAGACGAGAGTCACATCGCGGAAGATGCCCGAGAGGCGCCACATATCCTGATCCTCAAGATAGCTGCCCGAGCAGTAGCGGCGCACGGTGACGGCAAGGCGGTTGACGCCCGGATGAACAAAGTCCGTTATATCGTACTCGCACTCGTCGAAGGTATCCTGAGAATAGCCGACGAATTTTCCGTTGACGAACACTTCGCCGCTCGAATTGATTCCGCCGAAATGAATGAACACATTGTCGTCGGTATCCTCAACCTCAAACTCGCGCACATAGAGTCCGCAGGAGTTGAGCTCCGGCTTTATGTAAGGAATCCTCGTGGTAGAGATAGCCTTGGGATAATTGATGTTCGTATATATCGGGATATCGTAGCCCTTTATCTGCCATTCGGACGGAACCTCCAAATCGTCAAAGGAGCTGACATCGAAGTCGGGAGCATAGTAGCCCTCGATAATGTCGTTGACGCTCTCGCAATAGCGGAATTTCCAAATTCCGTTGAGGCTGACGGTCTTTTTCTCCCATGCGGCGCTGCACGGAAAGCCGGCTGCGCTGCGCGGCTCTGTGTTGACAGAATATACATCTATATCCTGCCACATTTCTTTCTTTGCATTTTTTGCCATGATTACCCTCCGGGGATATAAAAGTCTTGCAATAATATTATCATACAGCGGGCGCTGTAGTCAAGCGAGAAGGGCTATTAAAACGGCGTGCGCCGCTTTTTAAAGCCCGCACGCCGTTAAAAATCAGTTGAGCTTATCGTATGCCTTCAAAAATTCCGTCACGTCGGAAAGCATTTTTGCCGTGCCGCCTTCCGAAATGCTCTCGAGGTTCAAGACGAGAATCGGGTCATGCACGCTCATGCGCAGCAGGAACCAGCCGTCGCCGTTTGACTTATCGGTATTTATCCTGATGCCCTCATAGTTTATCTTCTCGGCCTGCCAGCCGTCACGCTTCTCGGCGAGCGCTTTGAGGTCGGCTATGACATTATCGCCGTAGGGCTTGAAATCCTCGAGGTCGATTTTGAATCTGCGTTCAAGCTCCTCCGCCGGCTCTTCGAGGTCGGAGATGAAGCTCTCGAGGCTGCCGCCGCTCTTTTTGAGCAGAGCCGCTTTGATTATGAGCTTCGTGACAAGATACGCGCCGTCGTCGAGATAATAGTTCTCCCTGAACGCGGCGTGACCGGAGGTCTCTATCGCAAGCGGGCAATCGACTCCCGCGCGGTTCAATTCTATCTGCTTGTTGATGACGTTCTTATAGCCGCGCTTGAAGCGGATATGCTCGCCGCCGTGCGCCTCGATAAACTTCGTGAGTCCCGCGGAGGTCACGGAGTCGGTGACTATAACCGCGCCGGGCTCATTTTCGAGAATGACCGCCGATATCATGGCGACAAGGCGGTTGCGGTTGAGCTCTCTGCCGTCGGAGAGGATGCAGCCCGCCCTGTCGACGTCGGTGTCAAAGACTATGCCGAAATCGGCGTGCGTGCTCTTGACCCGCTCTGCGGCGCTGTCTATCATCACGGAGGACTCGGGGTTCGGCACATAGACGGGGAAGTTACCGTCCGGCTCGAGGTTCATGCTCGGCGAGACATCCGCGCCGAGAGGGGCGAGAACCTCGGAGGCATAGAAACCGCCCGCACCGTTTCCCGCGTCAACCATTATGCTCATGCCCGCAAGGGGCTTATCGGCCTCATCGGCGCCTATGCCCTTGCAGATAAGCGAGCGCAGGTGCGCGGCGTACTGCTTCATATGGTCGCAGGGCGTTATCTTCGCGGGGACATCGCCGAGTTCGATATTCTCGGCCTTTTCGAGTATATAAGCGATATCGGGCGAGTCAAGGCCGCCGTCAACGGTAAAGAATTTCAGTCCGTTTCTGTCGCCCGGGTGGTGGCTCGCGGTCATCTGCACGGAGCCGTCGCAGGGCAGGTCGAGCACCGCCATAAACATAGCGGGAGTGGAGCTTAACGCACAGTCGATTATATTGACCCCGCGCAGAGCGAGTCCGCGGACTACCGCCGCGCTTATGCGCTCAGCGGAAAGGCGCGGGTCGTGGCCTATGGCGACAGTCAACGCCTCCGCCGCCTTGCCCGTCTTTTCGGCAAGAAAATCGGCAAAGGCCGCGCTCGTGCGCGCGATAAATTCATCGCTCATATAGAGCGGCTCGTCACCGTTTCCTATGCCTATTCCGCGAATATCCGTTCCGCTCTTGAATTTTTTGTAGATGCCTGTCATGTCGTTCCTCCTGTTTGCAACCCGCGTCAGTCGGCGCAGATATCATTTTTTATTTTTTCATAGGTCTTTTCACCTATTCCGTCAACATTTGTTATCTCCCACGGATATATAAAATCTCCGTGCTCCTCGCGGTAGCCGACAATACTCTCCGCCTTCTTCTCCCCTATCCCGGCGAGCGCGGTAAGCTCGTCTTTGTCGGCGGAGTTTATGTCTATTCCGTAAGCGCTGCCATCTGTATATTGAACCGTGCTCGCGGCTCGGCTCGGAGATAAGCGCAGAGCCAACGCGGCCGTAAGTGCGGCGGCGAGCAGAACAAAAGCGGACGCCGCAAGCAGAAGTTCGTTTTTCGATCTGCTCACAGCGCCCACCTCCGGTAATTTATTGAGTTTATTGTAACATATGGCAGGAGGGATTTCAACCGATTATTATTTCAAAAATCCCACCAACTCATCTGTGTCGCGCGGATTGATACGCTTGGAGATTATATAGGTTTTGTCGCTGCCGTCCGGGTTCTTCTCGCCGAAGCGTCCGTAGGATGAGGTGACTGCCGTGCCGTCGGGGAGCACGACATTTCCGCAGTAGGCAGTGTCGGCGTTGGCTTTAATCTCCGGCTCGGTCTGACCGTCGAGATAGGTATGGGCTATCTTAATGCGGTAGTCGCCTTCCGTGCCGTTTTTGAGGTCGTCGTAGCTGCCTATCCACGCTATCCAGCCCTCGCTGTACCAGTCGCCGTTATCGGAATAAAGCTTCAGCTTCTCCGGGGCGCGCTCTATCGAGCGGAAGGTTATGAACAGCCTGCCGTCCTTTAAATAGTCCGCCTTGTGGCGCTCGCCGTTGAGCGCGGATGGGGCGTGAACGGGCTCGGACCATGTCTTGCCCTCGTCGCGTGAAAACGAGATCAAAGAGTTTTCTTTCTTGGTGTTCGAGCGCGAGATGAGGCAGAGCTCGTCGCCCTCTCCACCGTCGCTCCTGATAACCTCGACCTCGCACATATTCGAGCGCAGCTCCGCGTCTCTGTGGGCGGCGAAATACTTCTCCGGCTTGCTCCAGCAAACGCGTCCGTCGGGGGTAAAGCTTAAAATCGTCTTGTAATTATAAAAATTGCCGTCGTGGAAAAAGCCCATCCATTTGTCAACGAATTTGCCGTTCTCCTTGAGCCTCGTAAGCGATGCCATGGCGACTATGGGTATCAAATCGCAGCCGTCGGCCTTTGAATAGAAGGTCTCGAATTCACTCCACGTCTCGCCCTCGTCGCAGGAGACGGAGCAGTTGAAACCGCCGGGGGTGTCCATATCGGGCCACTTGGAGTTTGCGGAGACAAGAATGAGCTTGTCGGGCGTGCCGTCCGAAAATTCGAGGCGGTAGACAGTCGGGGTCTCAAGCGATTTTTTCCACGATTCGGGCGGGACTGCGATACATTTCGTGTAGCTGAGTCCGCCGTCCGCGCTTATCTTATTGAGCACCGCTCCCTTGCCGTGTCCGTGGGGATAGACGGTTAGAATATCGCCGTTTTTAAGCAGGACTGAATCGGGGTGGCCTAAATAGCTCTCGCTGTCGTCTACCACGGTCTGCTCATAGAGATAGGCGTATTTCTCCGGCGTGTTCTCCGGGCGCTCGCTCAGGTCTAACTGCGGAATATTATAGTTTTTGCCGATAAATTCTTCCATAAGCTTATTCCGATATTGCTCTTATTCTGAACGCCTTGACGCCGTGCGGCTCAACAAAGGCGCTGAGAGTGGTATTTATAACCGAGGTCTCCTTCGTCCAAAGGTCATAGGCCTCGTACTCCTGCGCCAAAGGAGTTGTGACATACGAGCGGCAGACAATATCGTCCATGCGGTGCTCGAAATATCTCGTGTCGCTGCCCTTGTTGAAGAAGCAGACCGCGACATCGCCGTTTTCGAGAGGCTTTATGAGCGTATCGGCTATGAGCGTTGTCTTTATTCTTCTGCACTGCTCGCCGAGCGCATCCTGATCAATCGCTATCATGTCTCTGTCGGTGAGTATTCTCAGCGTCTCATTCTCCGTGTCGGCGGTTCCGTCCTCGCGGATAAACTCGCGCACATCGTTGCCGAGAATCAGCGGAGCCGCCATGAAGCACCAGAGGGTGAAGTGGCTGCGGTTCTCCTCAAAGGTCAGATCGCCGTTGCCGACCTCGAGCATATCGGGGTCGTTCCAATTGCCCTTGCCCGCATATTTAAAGAGGTTGACGTTGACCTCATATATGCCGAGAACGGACTTCCAATTCGCCTGAATATCGGGTGTGGTGCGCCAAAGGTTGCCTGCCGCCGCGCCCCAGCGCCACGGGAGATTTCTGCCCCACTCGCAAATCGAATAGACTATCGGGCGCTCCTCGGTGTCGTTTTTGTCGGCATACTCGGCGGTTGCGCGCATGAGCTCTCTGCCCATTTTGGCATACTGCACTGCCGCGCTGTCCTGCCTCGAGGCTATGGGATTCTCAAGCTCTATTGTGTTAGCGCCCGCACGGAGCTTTATCTTCACCTGATGTCTGCCGTCGGCGGTGAAGCCCTTTGTCGGCGGGACGGTGGTCGCGTACTTGTCCTCGCCGTTGACGGTGACCTCGAGATATTTGAAGCTGTTGCTCTTCTTTCTGATTCCGAGAGTCAGGGAATATTCGCCGTCCTCCGGCACATCGACGCCGAACAGAGCCGAGCCTCTGTGCGCGGAGAGCCCCGAGATATATCTGCCCGAATCGAGGCGCTCGTCCTCGAGTATCTTTGCGTCGCCGAAAAGTGACGCATCGTCCGCGGGAATAACCGTTTCAAAAGAGCCGTCCGAATTTGCGACGCTGATATATTCGATATAGGGCGCGCGCATCGGGATTGGCACGTTGTGGCAGAAATCGTATTTGAAATATTCGACTCCCCACTCGGCGAAGGTGTCCGCGTCTGTCGCCTCGTTGCCGAGGCTCGCGGGCAAGTCCTCGCAGGTCAGGGTGCCGTTTGAGGAATATATGCCGAGCTTGAGTCCGAGGTCGTTGACGCTCTTGACAAGCGCGGGCATACCGCTCGGAAAATTCGAAAAATCGCCCTGGAGTCTGCCGTTTTCGTCGCGCATGGAGGACTGCCAGCAGTCGTCGAGGTTGACATACTCATACCCCGCGTGCGCAAGCCCGCTCGTCTTCATCGCTTCGGCAATCTCGAGAATAAGCTTCTCGTCTATCCTGTTTCTGAATGCGTTCCAGCTCGACCAGCCCATGGGCGGGGTCAGAGCGGTGCCGTTATAGAATTTTTCGTCGGTAGGGAAAGTGAGCTTGACGCTGTTCAGAGCGTTCTTCGCCATATCCTCGGCCTCGTTTTTACCGGGCAGGATATTCGGCGCAAATTTCTTGACCGCCGCATAAGCTCCTGCGACGATACCCGCAAGCGCGGTGATTTTAAATATCGATCCCATGAATATCATCCTTTCATTTAAAAGCTAAAAGCAAAATTAAAAATCCACTTCCGCGAGGTTGTAAACCCGAGAAAACTGTGGTATTATTTAATTGAACAAAAGACGCTCTCAAGGCTGCCTTTTGACAGTGCCGCAGTTATCCCTGCAACACTAAAAATATTATCATATATATACTTTTTGTCAAGGCAAAAAGCAAAGATACGGAGGAAAATATGAGCACACGGAGACTTGTTAAAACATTCTGCGACCTCGTTTCGACGGGCAGCGAAACGGGACACGAGCGCGCATTCTGCCTGGAGCTTGAAAAGGCGCTTACCGAGGCGGGCTTCGAGGTCGAGCGCGACGAGGAGGCCGGCAAAAAATGCGGCTCGGACGGCTTCAATATATACGGCTATCTGCCCGGCGAGGGCGAGAGTATACTTCTCTCCTGCCACACCGATACGGTAACTCCCGGCGCGGCGGTCACTCCCGTTGAGCGCGACGGGTTCATATATTCGGACGGCACGACGGTTCTCGGCTCGGACGACAAGTCCGGCATAGCGGAGATAATCGAGGCCGTAACAAGGCTCAAAGAGAGCGGCGAGAAAAACAGAGCCGTCGAGGTTCTGTTCACCCTCTCCGAGGAGACCGGAATGCTCGGCTCGCGCTTTGCGGACTACGACAGGATAAAGAGCAAGGCCGCCATAGTGCTTGACAGCGAGGACATCGGCGAGATAGTCAACTCCGCCGCGGCGAATATAGTTATGTCGATAAGCTTCTTCGGCAAGAAGGCGCACGCCGGCGTATGCCCCGAGAACGGCATACACGCGCTCAAGGCTGCGGCATACGCGGCGGCGAACATCCCCGTGGGTCATGTTGACGACATAAGCGTGCAGAACATCAGCAATTTCGTCTCCGAGGGTCCGACCAATATCGTAGCGGACAAAGCGTCGTTTGACATGGAGTTCCGCTCATACGACGAGGACACGGTGCAAAAGCATATCGCGGACGCACTCGCCGTTATGAAAGAGGCGTGCGAGAAGTTCGGAACAACATTCGAATACGAAAGCGAGCGCCACTCCGGCGCATTCACGGTCGATCCCGAGTCGCAGCTTATAAAGGACATTTTCGCGGCATATGAGGCGGCGGGCATACGCCCCTATCTCTCAAAGACGCTCGGCGGCTGCGACGCTTCCAACATCGCACTGCACGACATAGCCGTTGTCAACATCGGCACGGGTATGTGCGACGTCCACACAACATCGGAGAAGATAGCTATAAAAGACATGGAGGACAGCACACGCTTCCTTTTTGAATTGCTCAAGGCATAAAGTATCCCGAAAGGAGATTTTGATATGAAGCTCATAACTGCCGTTATCGGCAAAAAAGATCTCAACCCCGTCTGCGATGCGCTCAGAGAAGCGGGCTATTCATTCACGAAGATTCCGACCTCCGGCGGATTCCTGCGCAACAGCAACATGACCCTGCTCATCGGCGTTGAAGACGACAAGCTCGCCCATGCGGTTGAACTGATAAACCAAAACTGCAAGAGCCGCACCGAGCAGAACGAGGACAGAAAGGCAAGGGTCGGCGGCGCAACTCTGTTTGTGACGGATGTTGAGCGGTTTGAAAAGATGTAAAAAACTATAAGCTGCCCGGATACCGGCGGCTGCGAAAGAAGCGAACGGCTGCAGCAAATTGCTGCGGCTGTTTTTTGTATAACGAAAAATATATAATAAAGAGCGCAGGGACAGAAAATGAACAATAGCGAAAACCGGTCGGAGCAAAAACTTCGACCGGTTTTTTATTTGAGATAAGCCGTAAATTCTATTGTGTTGCCGTCAGTAAGCTCGGCCTTTATCGAGCCCTTATGAGCCTCCGCTATGCCCCGCGCTATCGAGAGTCCTATTCCGAAGCCGCCCGCGCTTCGCGCCTTGTCGGTGCGGTAAAAACGGTCAAACAGCTTCTTTGTCTCGTCCGCGTCAACATTTTCGCAGCCGTTTGACGAGCGTATAACAACACCCCGCCTGTCCTTTTCGAGCCTTAGCGTTATAGGGGAGCCGGTAGAGGCATATTTCACGGCGTTGTCAATCAAAACGGATACCAATCGGCGCACCGCATACTCGTCGCCCGTATAGCGAATATTCGGAGCGATATCCGTTTCGAGCCTGTGCCCCGGACGATAAGGCGGTGGCTGCGTGTTCTGCGTTCCTCTTTGGATAGCTTCTGACGCAACACCTTTTCCCGGTTCTCAAACTGCCGGATTTTCTTCTTTCCGTCCTCAATCTCGGCT
>OKSC01002629.1_pt1 | contig 14873 bp, 7 predicted proteins | sample 1601161 | NCBI WGS metagenome assembly OKSC01 (sample SAMEA3541552, study PRJEB24748) | human gut metagenome | biome: human gut; feature: human-associated habitat; material: faeces | place: China | collected 2012
CTAAAAAAGGCTTAGGCCTGGCGGTTTTCGGACCTGCCTTGGCCTAAGCCCTTTTGTCCTTTTTTTCATTTTACTTTTAATTAAAAATAAATTCCATTGGCTCAGACTGTTAATCCTAAGAGGGTCAGTTTTGCTTCGGTAAAAAATCCGGTGCCTTACCCCGATTTTCTTGACATACAAATAAAATCGTTCAAGGATTTTTTCCAGCTCGAAACAAAATCTGACGAAAGAAAAAACGAGGGACTTTACAAGACATTCTCTGAAAATTTCCCTATCACAGACACACGAAACCAGTTTGTACTGGAGTTTATTGACTATTTCGTCGATCCTCCCCGTTACTCGATAGAGGAGTGTATAGAACGCGGACTCACATACAGCGTACCGCTTAAAGCCCGCCTGAAACTCTATTGCACCGATCCGGACCACGAGGACTTCGAAACGATAGTACAGGACGTATATCTCGGCACAATCCCGTACATGACTCCGTCGGGAACGTTCGTGATAAACGGCGCAGAACGCATTGTCGTATCGCAGTTGCACCGTTCGCCGGGCGTATTCTTCGGACAGTCTTTCCACGCCAACGGCACGAAGCTGTATTCGGCTCGTATCATACCGTTCAAAGGCTCGTGGATAGAGTTCGCTACGGACATCAACAACGTGATGTACGCTTACATAGACCGTAAGAAAAAATTACCGCTCACCACCCTGCTGCGTGCCATAGGTTACGAGCACGACAAGGATATTCTCGATATTTTCGGACTTGCCGAAGAGGTGAAAGTGAGCAAGACGGGACTCAAAAAACACATAGGCCGCCGTCTGGCCGCCCGCGTACTCAAGACGTGGGTAGAAGATTTCGTGGATGAAGACACCGGCGAGGTCGTTTCGATAGAGCGAAACGAGCAGATACTCGACCGCGATACCGTCCTCGAAAAAGAACACATAGACGAAATAGTCGAAGCCGGCGTCAAAACCATCCTACTGCACAAGGAGGACAGCACCAGCTCCGAATATTCAATCATACACAATACACTGCAGAAAGACCCCACCAACTCGGAAAAAGAGGCGGTGGAACATATATACCGACAGCTGCGCAATGCCGAACCGCCGGACGAAGAAACCGCGCGCGGCATTATCGACAAGCTGTTCTTCTCGGATACGCGTTATTCTCTGGGCGATGTAGGCCGCTACCGTATAAACAGGAAACTGGGTCTGGACACTCCTCTGACCACGCAGGTTCTGACAAAGGAAGATATCATCACGATAGTAAAATACCTTATCGAGCTGATAAATTCCAAGAGCGAAGTGGACGATATAGACCACCTGTCCAACCGTCGAGTACGCACTGTGGGCGAACAGCTCGCTGCACAGTTCGGCGTTGGCCTGGCCCGTATGGCCCGCACGATACGCGAACGCATGAACGTACGTGACAACGAAGTGTTTACCCCGATAGACCTTATCAACGCCAAGACTCTCTCGTCGGTGATAAATTCGTTCTTCGGCACTAACCAGCTGTCGCAGTTCATGGACCAGACGAACCCGCTGGCCGAGATAACGCACAAACGCCGTCTGTCGGCTCTGGGCCCCGGAGGTCTGTCGCGTGAACGCGCCGGTTTCGAGGTGCGCGACGTGCACTATACGCATTACGGACGCCTCTGCCCTATCGAAACGCCTGAAGGACCGAACATCGGACTTATATCGTCCCTGTGCGTCTATGCCAAGGTGGACGACATGGGCTTCATACAGACTCCTTACCACGAAGTAAAGGACGGTCGTGTAGAATTTGAAAAAGAACCTGTATTCCTTAGCGCCGAAGCCGAGGAAGGCAAAATATTTACACAGGCAAACGTCGAAGTGGACGATATGGGCAACATCATCCCGGAACGCGTCAAAGCGCGTGAGGAGAGCGATTTCCCTATCGCAGACCGCACACAGGTGGATTACATGGACGTGGCTCCTAACCAGATAGCATCTATTTCCGCATCGCTCATACCGTTCCTGGAACACGATGACGCTAACCGCGCGCTCATGGGATCGAACATGATGCGCCAGGCTGTTCCGCTGCTAAAACCGGAATCGCCTATCGTAGGTACTGGTCTGGAAGGCCAGGTTGCAAAGGATTCGCGCGTACTGATAAACGCCGAAGGTTCCGGCGAAGTGGTTTACGTCGATGCCGACAAGATAACGATAAAATACGACCGTACGGACGATCAGCGCCTTGTCAGCTTCGACCCGGATGAAAAAACGTATCACCTTATAAAATTCCGCAAGACCAACCAGTCCACAAACATCACCCTTAAGCCTATCGTGCGCAAGGGAGACCGTGTGGAAAAAGGCCAGGTGCTGTGCGAAGGATACGCTACCGAAAACGGCGAACTGGCACTGGGACGCAACCTGCTCGTTGCATTCATGCCTTGGAAAGGTTACAACTACGAGGACGGTATAGTAATATCGCAGCGCGTGGTAAAAGAGGATATTTTCACGTCAATACACATAGACGAATATCCGCTGGAAGTGCGCGATACCAAACTCGGTGCCGAGGAACTGACCAACGACATACCTAACGTTTCGGAAGAAGCTACCAAGGAACTCGACGAAAACGGTATGATCCGCATCGGTGCGGAAGTGAATCCCGGAGATATTATCATAGGTAAGATAACGCCCAAGGGAGAATCCGACCCTTCACCGGAAGAAAAACTGCTTCGCGCCATATTCGGCGACAAGGCCGGCGACGTGAAAGACGCATCGCTCAAAGCAACCCCGTCGCTGCACGGTGTGGTAATAGGCAAAAAGCTGTTTTCTCGCGCTGTAAAAGACAAAAAACGCCGCAACGCGGACAAGGAGGAAATCGAACGTCTGGATGCCGAATACGCCGTTTCGTATGAAAAACTGCGCGGCACGCTTCTGGAGAAACTGTTCTCGATAGTCAACGGAAAAACTTCCCAGGGCGTAACCAATGACCTCGGCGAAACAATAATACCGAAAGGAACGAAATTTTCGCTCAAGATACTCCAGTCCCTCGAAGATTACGAACACATAAATGCAGGCGGATGGACGGCCGACGTAAGCAAGAACTTCCTCATCTCGGAGTTGATACACAACTTCAAGATAAAGGTCAATGACCTGCAGGGAGCTCTGCGCCGCGAAAAATTCACCATAACGGTAGGTGACGAACTTCCTTCCGGCATCATAAAACTGGCCAAAGTATATATCGCCAAAAAGCGTAAACTTCGTGTTGGCGACAAGATGGCCGGACGTCACGGAAACAAGGGTATCGTAGCCAAGATAGTCCGCGAAGAGGACATGCCTTTCCTGGAAGACGGTACTCCGGTGGATATCGTACTGAACCCGCTCGGCGTGCCTTCGCGAATGAACCTCGGACAGATATACGAAACCGTGCTCGGATGGGCAGGACGCAAACTCGGCATGAAATTCGCAACGCCGATTTTCGACGGAGCATCGCTCGAACAGATAACAGAGCTGACCGACAAGGCGGGAGTACCCAAATTCGGCCATACGCACCTGTATGACGGAGGTACGGGCGACCGTTTCGACCAGGCTGCCACCGTGGGCGTTATTTACATGCTCAAACTCGGACACATGGTTGACGACAAGATGCACGCACGTTCCATAGGACCGTACTCGCTGATCACACAACAGCCTCTCGGAGGTAAAGCCCAGTTCGGAGGACAGCGTTTCGGAGAGATGGAAGTATGGGCGCTCGAGGCATTCGGCGCATCGAACATCCTGCGCGAAATACTGACCGTAAAATCCGACGACGTGGTAGGCCGCGCCAAGACTTACGAAGCTATCGTAAAAGGCGACCCGATGCCTACGCCCGGAATACCGGAATCGTTCAACGTACTGCTCCACGAGCTCAAGGGCCTCGGCCTGGACATGCGCTTCGAGGAATAAAACGCAACGGATGCGGGTGCACCAAAACGCCTGCATCTTTTTCAAACTGAAATTTCAACAGCTAAACAGATCAAGGCAAAGTAAATGGCTTTAGGTAAAGACAACAAAGCAAACAACAGTTTCCGAAAAATCACCATAGGACTGGCCTCGCCGGAAGTAATCCTGCATCAGTCCTCGGGAGAAGTCCTGAAACCGGAAACCATAAACTACCGCACCCACAAACCCGAACGCGACGGTCTTTTCTGCGAACGCATATTCGGCCCTGTAAAGGACTACGAATGCGCCTGCGGAAAATACAAGCGTATTCGTTATAAAGGTATAGTGTGCGACCGTTGCGGAGTCGAAGTAACCGAGAAAAAAGTGCGCCGCGAACGCGTGGGCCACATAAATCTGGTGGTTCCCGTGGCTCATATATGGTACTTCCGCAGCCTGCCGAACAAGATAGGATACCTTTTGGGCATCCCGTCCAAAAAGCTCGACATGATAATCTATTACGAGCGTTATATCGTAATAAATCCGGGTGTGGCCACCCGCCCGACAGGTGAAGCACTTTCAAAACTGGAACTGCTCACCGAAGAGGAATACCTCGATATCGTGGACACGCTTCCTGAAAACAACCAGTATCTGGACGATTCGGATCCCAATAAATTCGTGGCAAAAATGGGTGCCGAGGCTCTGCTGGACCTTCTTCACGCCATAAACCTGGATGACCTTTCGTATGAACTGCGCGACAGCGTATCGAAAGAAACATCCAAACAGCGTAAAACCGAAGCCCTCAAACGCCTGCAAATCGTCGAAGCATTCCGTGAAGCGCAGAAAAACCGCGAGAACAAACCGGAATGGATGATAATGAAGGCCATACCTGTCATCCCGCCGGAACTCCGCCCGCTCGTTCCGCTGGACGGCGGACGTTTCGCCACATCGGACCTGAACGACCTTTACCGTCGCGTGATAATACGCAACAACCGTCTGAAGCGACTGATAGAAATCAAAGCTCCGGACGTGATACTGCGAAACGAAAAACGCATGCTTCAGGAAGCTGTGGATTCTCTGTTCGACAACACACGCAAGGCCTCGGCCATCAAGACCGAATCCAACCGCGCACTCAAATCCCTTTCCGACTCACTGAAAGGAAAACAGGGACGTTTCCGTCAGAACCTGCTCGGTAAACGTGTGGACTACTCCGCCCGTTCGGTTATCGTTTCCGGACCGGAACTCAACATATACGAATGCGGACTGCCGAAAGACATGGCTGCCGAGCTTTACAAACCGTTCATTATCCGCAAACTGATAGAGCGCGGCATAGTAAAAACGGTTAAAAGCGCAAAGAAAATCATAGACCGCCGCGACCCTGTGGTATGGGACATACTTGAAAACGTTATAAAAGGCCATCCGGTTCTTCTTAACCGCGCCCCGACGTTGCACCGTTTGTCCATACAGGCATTCCAGCCACGCCTTATCGAAGGAAAAGCCATACAGCTGCACCCTCTGGTCTGCACGGGATTCAACGCCGACTTCGACGGTGACCAGATGGCCGTACACCTTCCGCTCGGCCCTGAAGCAATACTTGAGGCACAGCTGTTGATGCTCGCTTCGCACAACATCCTCAACCCGGCAAACGGTTCGCCTATCACCGTCCCTTCCCAGGACATGGTTCTCGGACTGTACTACATGACAAAAGAGCGCCGCTCCACCCCGGAGAACAAAGTGCTGGGCGAAGGCATGACGTTCTACTCGCAGGAAGAAGTCCGCATAGCGTACAACGAAGGCCGGCTGAATATGCAGGCCCCGATAAAAGTGCGTATGGACGTATGGGAAGACGGCAAAACGGTGCGCAAGATAATAGACACCACCGTAGGACGCGTATTCTTCAACGATGTGGTTCCGTTTAAAGCCGGCTACATCAATACGGTAATAAAGAAAAACAACCTTCGCGACATAATAGCACACGTGCTCAAATGTACCGACATAGCTACCACGACCAAATTCCTGGACGATATCAAAGCTATGGGGTATTACAATGCATTCCGCGGAGGCCTGTCGTTCTCGCTGGCCGATATCCTTATACCTGAACAGAAAGCCGCTCTTATCGAGGAGGCCAACGAAAAGGTAGAAACGACCATGGACCAGTACAATATGGGAGCCATAACGAACAACGAACGTTACAACATCATAATCGACGCATGGTCGGCTGCCACCAACCTGATAGCCGAAGCAGCCATGAAGACCCTCAAGGAAGATAAACAGGGCTTCAACTCCGTGTACATGATGCTTGATTCCGGAGCCCGTGGTTCCAAGGCACAGATAAGTCAGCTTACAGGTATGCGAGGCCTTATGGCCAAGCCTCAGAAATCCGGTTCCAGCGGTGCCGACATCATCGAAAACCCGATTATATCGAACTTTAAGGAAGGTCTGTCCATCCTCGAGTTCTTCATATCGACGCACGGTGCACGTAAAGGTCTTGCCGATACCGCCCTTAAAACGGCCGATGCTGGTTACCTGACACGCCGTCTGGTGGACGTGGCACAGGACGTTATAGTAAACGAGGAGGATTGCGGCACTCTGCGAGGAATAGAAGTATCCGCACTCAAGGAAAACGACGTGGTAAGGGAATCCCTCTCCGACCGTATCCTTGGCCGCGTATCCCTGCACGATGTGGAAAACCCGGCCGACGGCTCCATAATAGTAAAAGCAGGCGAGGAAATCACTGAAACCTTTGCAAAACAGATAGAAGCTGCAGGAATAGAAACCGTGGAAGTGCGTTCCCCGCTTACGTGCGAAGCCCGCCACGGTATTTGCGCCAAATGTTACGGACGCAATCTCGCATCCGGACGCATGGTACAAAAGGGCGAGGCTGTCGGTGTTATCGCAGCGCAGTCTATCGGTGAGCCCGGTACGCAGCTTACCCTCCGTACGTTCCACCAGGGAGGTACTGCCGGTTCAGCAGCTGCGGAATCCAGCATCAAGGCAAAAGCCGACGGTGTGATAGAATTCGACGACCTGCGCTCCATCCCGACCAAAGACCAGGAAGGAAACGACTGCGAGATAGTCATTTCCCGTACAACGGAAATGCGTATCACGGATCCTAAAACCAAACTGGCCCTTTCGATGCACAATATCCCATACGGCGCACTGCTTTACGCCAAGGACAAGTCGAACGTGGAAAAAGGAACGCTGATATGTACATGGGACCCGCACAACGCTATCATACTGTCCGAAACGGCCGGTAAGATCGTGTTCGAGGATATCGAACAGGGACAGTCGTACCAAATCGAAATAGACGACCAGACCGGATTCCAGGAAAAGATAATTTCCGAGTCCAAGAACAAAAAACTCATCCCGACGGTAATCATCACGGATCCGAAAGGCGAAGTTATAAAATCCTACAACCTACCTGTCGGCGCCCACCTTATGGTGGACAACGGCGCAAAGGTAAAGGCCGGTCAGATACTGGTAAAAATTCCGAGAAAGAGCGCCAAAGCAGGCGACATCACCGGCGGTCTGCCGCGTGTGACCGAATTGTTCGAAGCCCGCAATCCGTCCAATCCGGCAATCGTTGCTGAAATCGACGGCGTAGTTAAACTCGGAGCCATAAAACGAGGCAACAAGGAAATCATCATCACGTCCAAGAACGGCGAAGAAAAACGCTATCTGGTAAAACTGTCCAACCAGATACTGGCACAGGACAACGACTACGTACGCGCCGGAGATCCGCTTTCCGAAGGAGCCATATCGCCGGACGACATCCTGCGCATCAAAGGCCCGAACCAGGCACAGGAATACCTTGTAAACGAGGTACAGGGCGTTTACCGCATGCAGGGTGTTGTCATCAACGACAAGCACTTCGAGGTTATCGTACGCCAGATGATGCGCAAAGTTATGGTGATCGATCCGGGCGACACACAGTTCCTGGAAGGCCAGTCCATACACAAGCGTGATTTCACCGATGCCAACGACGCACTTTACGGCATAAAAGTCGTAACCGATGCAGGCGATTCGGAAAACCTCAAACCCGGCCAGATGGTAACTCTGCGCCAGCTTAAGGATGAAAACTCGACGCTCAAACGCGCCGATAAGAAACTGGTGGAAGTACGTGACGCCCTGCCGGCCACAGCCGAGCCTATGCTTCAGGGTATAACCCGCGCATCGCTGCAGACGCATTCGTTCATCTCGGCGGCATCGTTCCAGGAAACGACGAAAGTCCTCAACGAAGCAGCCGTAGCCGCCAAGGAGGACTACCTCGAAGGCCTGAAAGAAAACGTTATCGTAGGACACAAGATACCGGCAGGTACAGGCTTACGTGAATACGAAGACCTTATCGTCGGATCGAAAGAGGAATACGAACAACTCCGCAAGGAAACTTCCGCCACAGAGGAATAATATGCAGGAAGCCATAATAACAAAAGCCGCGCCTAAAAAGCGCGGCTTTTTTAATGCCCGACACCCCTGTTTTTACGGTATTTATCATTAACTTTATCCCTTGAATACAAAACCGAAGACAAGCAAAATGGAAGAACCTGCAAACCCGAAAATCGAAATAGAACTCAACGAGCAAACCGCCCAGGGCATATACTCTAACCTGGCGGTGATAAACCACTCACAAGGGGAATTCGTTCTCGATTACCTTTCGATGATGCCCGGAACGCCAAAAGCCAGGGTTGTATCGCGCATTATCCTCAGCCCGGTACACGCCAAGAAACTGCTAGGAGCTTTGGCCGAAAATATCCGGCGTTACGAAGGCGTTTTCGGAGAAATAAGAGACATGGAAAACATACCCCCCATAACACCTATGACTCCGCGCGGAGAAGCCTGAAAAATAATAGGCAAAGTGCTTAGCCGGAAGTTCAAAATGTCATATTTTTGTAACGCCGGAAAAAACGTACGGCATCTTCTGCCGTACGGATAAAAAAAATCGGCAGAATGATTGTCCGACAGGATTTTAAGAACGATCTAAATATTAACAATCAAAATAAATTTTCAAAACAAATGAGCGTAATTACAGAAATCCACGCAAGACAAGTCCTCGATTCCAGAGGCAACCCTACCGTAGAGGTTGACGTTTACACCGAAGCAGGCGCAATGGGACGCGCTATCGTTCCTTCAGGCGCATCGACAGGTGAATACGAAGCAATGGAACTTCGCGACGGAGACAAATCCCAGTATATGGGCAAAGGCGTACTGAAAGCCGTTGCCAACGTAAACGAAAAGATAGCTCCCGAACTCATCGGCTGCGACGTTTTCGACCAGGTAGCGCTCGACAAGGCTATGATAGCCCTTGACGGCACTAAGAACAAGAGCAACCTCGGCGCCAATGCCATCCTTGGCGTATCGCTGGCCGCTGCCAAAGCTGCTGCCGACGAACTTGGCATGCCGCTTTACCGCTACGTAGGCGGCACGAATGCAAAAGTGTTGCCCGTTCCGATGATGAACATCGTAAATGGCGGTTCTCACTCCGATGCCCCGATAGCTTTCCAGGAATTCATGATACAGCCGGTTAAAGCCGATTCTTTCGCTACGGCTATCCGCATGGGTTCTGAAATATTCCACAACCTGAAAAAACTCCTGCACGACCGCAACCTCTCTACCGCAGTCGGCGACGAAGGCGGTTTCGCACCGACATTCAATGGTACGGAAGACGCCCTTGAAACAATAATAAAAGCCATCGAAGCTGCCGGTTACAAACCCGGAGAAGAAGTAACTATCGCCCTTGACTGCGCCTCTTCGGAATTCTACGAAGACGGAGTTTACGACTACACCAAATTCGAAGGCGAAAAAGGTGCAAAACGCACTTCGGCACAGCAGGCAGAATATCTGGCTGAACTCGTTTCGAAATATCCTATCATGTCTATCGAAGACGGTATGGACGAAAACGACTGGGAAGGCTGGAAAATCCTTACCGAGAAAATCGGCGGCCGTTGTCAGCTCGTTGGCGACGACTTGTTCGTTACCAACGTAGAACGCCTTAAAAACGGCATCGACAAAGGTATAGCTAACTCCCTGCTGGTTAAAGTAAACCAGATAGGTTCGCTCACAGAAGCAATCGACGCCGTTGAAATGGCACAGCGCGCAGGTTACACGACCGTTATGAGCCACCGTTCGGGCGAATCCGAAGATGCTACCATAGCCGACCTGGCAGTAGCTCTTAACTGCGGACAGATAAAAACCGGTTCCGCTTCGCGTTCCGACCGTATGGCTAAGTACAACCAGCTGCTCCGCATAGAAGAACAGCTCGGCGACGCTGCCATATACCCGCAGTTCGACGCGTTCAAAGTGAACTTCAAGAAATAATCCTGAAAATCACAGATAGCAAAAACGCCCTCCGCATTAGCGGAGGGCGTTTTTTATATATCACGTACGTATCTTTTCAAAAAAGACTGACGTTTAAAACGATCACTTCGTCATTCTCCCCTGACCAATTCCTCAGCCTTAGCAATGGCCTCTGAAATACCATCGGGATTTTTACCTCCGGCAGTGGCACAAAATTCCTGGCCTCCTCCGCCGCCGTCTATACATTTTGCCAGATCGCGGATTATCTTCCCTGCGTGCCATCCTTTTTCGCTTACCAATTCCTTGGATATGAGCAGTGAAAGTCCAGTTTTAAAATTGTTTTCCCTGTTACCCAGCACAGCGAAAAGATGGTCCACCTCATCTGCGAGTTCAAAGATCATGGTTTTAACGAATAACGGATCCAGTTCCACGGTTCCGTATATGAAATTCACGCCGTTTATATTCTGCATGGAACGCTTCAGGTCTTCTTTTATAGTTTTGACCTTGTTGCGCATGAAATTTTCCACCTCTTTTTTGAGGGCCGCATTTTCCACGATAAGCGACACGGCTGCTTTTTCCAAATCGCGGTTGCCTTTGAAAATATCGCGCAACACCTGGAGTTCAGCCTCTTTCTTCTTGTAATGATTTACAGCCATATCGCCTGTCACAGCCTCTATACGCCGCACTCCTGCAGCTATCGCACCTTCGGAAAGTATCTTGAACAAACGTATGCGCAGGGTGTTGTCCGTATGCGTACCGCCGCACAACTCGAAACTGTCGCCGAAACGGACAGTACGCACGGTATCTCCGTATTTTTCGCTGAAAAGAGCTATCACGCCCGCCTTTATGGCATCATCGTATGGTACACCGCGCTGTTCGTCGAGCACATAACCGGCTTTTATGTCTTCGTTTACCAAATCCTCGACTTTCGCTATTTCCTCATCCGTCATCTTGGCAAAATGCGAGAAGTCGAAACGCAGCCCTTGCGGGCCAACGCCGGAACCTTTCTGTTCGACATGAGTCCCTAAAACCGTCCTGAGCGCCTTGTGCAACAAGTGCGTAGCGGAGTGGTTGGCTGCGGTAGCCATACGCTTTTCCTTGTCCACCACAGCTTTGAACACGGAGTTAAGATTTACCCCTTCAGGCAATTTTTTGATTATATGAAGGGACAGATTGTTTTCCTTTATCGTGTCGAGTATCTCGGTACGTCGGCCAGTTTCGTCCACCAGATAACCCGTATCGCCAACCTGGCCGCCGCTTTCGGCATAAAACGGAGTCATGGGAAATACCAGTTGATAGAACACGCCCTTTTTGTTCTCCACACGGCGATACTTCGATATCTTCACATCGCACTCCAAAGTATCGTAACCGATAAAACGACTGCCACTCTCGGCCGAGAGCACAACCCAGTCGTCTATTTTGGAAACAGCCGCCTTGCGTGCGCGCTCCTTTTGTTCGGCCATTTGTTTTTCAAAGCCTTCCTCGTCTATCCCGAAGCCTTTTTCCCGCACAAGAAGGGCCGTCAGGTCCAACGGGAAACCGTATGTGTCGTATAGTTCGAATACTTTTTCCCCTGGTATGACTTTGCCTTTTGTCTCGCCCGTTATCAGCTCCAGACGCACCAACCCTTTTTCCAGCGTATTGAGGAACGAAAGTTCTTCCTCCCGCACTACATTTTCTATCAGCTTGCGCGAAGAACGTATCTCCGGGAAAGAATCGCCCATCTCTTTGTCCATCACCTCCACAAGGCGGTAGAAAAACGGTTCGCGGAAATCGAGGAACGAATAGCCGTAACGCACTGCACGGCGAAGGATACGGCGTATCACATAACCAGCCCCGTTGTTTGAAGGCAACTGACCATCGGCTATCGCGAAAGCAACGGCACGGATATGGTCGGCGATTACACGAATGGCTATATCGGTCTGTTCGTCGCGTCCGTATTTTTTACCGGACATTTGCTCCAGAAGAGATATGTATGGAGCGAAAATCCCAGTATCGTAATTCGAATGTTTGCCTTCCATAACGCGGCACAAGCGTTCGAAGCCCATACCGGTATCCACATGGCGGGCAGGAAGGTTTTCCAACGTGCCGTCAGCCTTGCGGTTGTACTGCATGAACACGAGGTTCCATATTTCTATGACCTGGGGATTGTCTTTATTGACAAGCGACGCTCCTGGGACTTCTTTCTTTTCATCGTCGCTGCGCAGGTCCACATGTATCTCCGACGAAGGCCCGCACGGACCCTGGTCGCCCATTTCCCAGAAATTGTCGTGTTTGTTGCCTTTTATTATACGATCCTCAGGCACGTATTTTTTCCATATGTCGTAAGCCTCGCTGTCGAAAGCCAACCCTTCTTTAGGGTCTCCTTCGAACACTGTCACGTAAAGTATCTCAGGATCTATCTTATAGACTTCCGTGAGCAATTCCCACGCCCACTTTATTGCTTCCTCCTTAAAATAATCTCCGAACGACCAGTTTCCGAGCATTTCGAACATCGTGTGGTGGTAAGTATCAACCCCCACTTCCTCCAGGTCGTTGTGTTTTCCGGACACGCGCAGACATTTCTGAGTATCGGTAGCGCGTGGATATTTAGCCGCCGCATGCCCCAGGAATATATCCTTGAACTGGTTCATTCCGGCATTGGTAAACATCAACGTAGGGTCATCCTTGAGAACTATCGGAGCCGAAGTTTCCACATGGTGACCTCGCTTCTCAAAAAAATCGAGGAAAAGCTTTCTTACTTCTTGTGGTTTCATCTGTATATCCTGCTAAACCACGGCCTTGCCGGCCGCGTATTATTAATCCGTATTTATACGCCAATATGGCGCTGCAACCGACAAAAGTACTAAAATTTTACTAAATAACCGACCTTAAAAACACCCCGCAGAAGGGATGGCATTTTTTTTCTTACATTTGTATCGCTTACGATCCCGCCGGACAGCCGGCGGCTTTTCGGCACCTTTGACCAGGGAAAAAACAATGGCAAAGAACATAAAATATTACTTCGACCACGCCACCTTATCATACAAGAAAGTGCGCATAACGTTCCTCCAACGCGTGCGCAATGTTCTTCTGTGGTTCATTACGACAGGTTCGGTATGGATAATCATATACTTTATGATAGCTAATTTTATTCCTACGCCGAAAGAACTGACCCTCAGACGTGAGATAGACAATATGACTATCAACTACGAAATACTCCGCAAACAGTTGGACGAAAACGAAAAACGCCTGGCCGAAATAGAAAACAGGGACGACAACATATACAGGGTGCTCTTTGAAAGCGAACCGTACTCAGGATCCAAACGCACGGGAACTATCAGCCCGGAAAGTTATTTCGACTCCATGAAAGGATATAACTATTCCGACATGATAATATCCACCTCGAAACGCGTAGAAGAACTGACAAAACGCTTGTATGCCGAAAGCAAATCCCTGGACGAAGTGGCCGATCTGGCCCTTAAAAAAGAAGAAATGCTCCGTTCGCTACCGGCTATATCGCCAGTTTCCATAGACATTATGAAACGCGCCAATCTGTCCAGTTACGGCATGCGCCTGCACCCGATAAGCAAAGTATGGAAAATGCACACGGGCATGGACTTCGGCGCCAAGATAGGAACCCCGATATATGCCACCGGAGAAGGTCGTGTAGTATTCGCCGGACGCGACGCATCGGGCTACGGCAACTACGTGATAATAGACCACGGTTTCGGATATAAGACACTTTACGGACATATGTCCAAAATAAGGACTACCAAAGGCAAAAAAGTGCTTCGCGGAGAACTGATAGGCGAAGTAGGCAACTCCGGACGCTCGAACGGTCCTCACCTGCACTATGAAGTGATACTGAGAGGCCAGAAAGTCAACCCGATAAATTACTATTACAAAGACCTCACTCCCGATCAGTACAACGAACTTCTCGAACGGGCATCGCAACATAACACGACATTCGACTAATTACAACTCTACCGACACCCTCTTTAACGACATGGGCAGACAGCTAGACCAGGGAAAATATTACTATTCGATAAGCGAGGTTTCTGAACATTTCGACATCACGCCCGCCACCCTGCGCCACTGGGAAAGCAACTTCGACATCCTGTCGCCGAGAAAAAACAAAAAAGGAGACAGGCTTTATACCGCCGATGACATCGAAGCCGTACGCCTTATACGTTCGTTGGTAAAAGAACAGGGCTTTACTCTCAAAGGCGCAGCAGCCCAGATAAAAGCCAACCGCAAATCCTTGACCAACCGTATGGAGGCCTTACGCACACTCAAGTCCGTGCGTGCCGAACTGGAAAAAATCCGCAAAAGCCTATAATTCCGGTATCATTTTTCATATATCATACGATATACTGCAACCGGTAAATCACTACACCCGATGCGTTTTTTAATATTATAATATCCGCTGAAAAATAAAGGCCGCCCCCGCAATGTGCCAACGGGAGAAAAAAATCCGTATTTTTGTACGACGTAAAAAAAATCCACACAATGGCCGAAAACCTTCGGGAACAATACGACTCTCCGGAAGAGAGGGAATACGAAAAAGCCCTCCGCCCGCTCTCGTTCGACGATTTTGCCGGACAGGAGCAAATACTGTCAAACCTGGAGGTATTCGTAAAGGCCGCCAACCAACGCACAGAAGCCCTTGACCATGTGCTTCTGCACGGTCCTCCCGGACTGGGCAAGACTAC
>OKSC01002631.1_pt1 | contig 14861 bp, 5 predicted proteins | sample 1601161 | NCBI WGS metagenome assembly OKSC01 (sample SAMEA3541552, study PRJEB24748) | human gut metagenome | biome: human gut; feature: human-associated habitat; material: faeces | place: China | collected 2012
GCTCCGGCAGAATCGTCTGTGCGTCCGAAACCACCTCATAGGAATAGCCTCGTTCACCGCGCAGACCGTTTGTTTCAACCGCGGACGGCTGAATTCTGTTTTTCGTCAAGCCTGCGCGTTCCGGAAGAATCGTGCACGGTTCGTAGCGGTACAGACTGCATCCGGAAAGATTCTGCACACTGACGCTGCCGGACTGGTAATTGCCCATCAGCCGCGCAGCCGTTGCCAACTGGCTCTGCGGATAGAAGCCGGACTGATGCAGCCAGTAAAAGAGGTCTTTTTCCTCTGCGGCAGTCTGCGCGTCCAGCGCAGACCATACGCCGTTTTCATAGCTGTCGCCGACGAAGCCGCGCAGATAGAGCGTCTGCGCTGCGTCCGCCGTGACGGACAGGATGGTGTCTGTGCTTTCTGTATTCACGACCGGTTCGGACAGATCACCCTCCGGCAGGACTTCTTCTGCTTTTTCATAACGCCAGTGATGCAGAGTGTCTTTCGCATTTTGCGAAAGGGCTTGCATCGTGCCTGTTTGCAGGGAAATTGCAGCCATGCCCGCAACGATCACGCCCACAAGCAGGAAGCTCGCCACTGAGACAGCATTTTTGTTTTTCTGCCATGTCAGCATCAGCAGAGCAATCGCTGCCGCGGCAAGGAGAATAATGCTCGGCTGCACGAATGCTGCCGCCACGCAGAGCGCCGTCAAAGCTGCCGCCGCCAGCGTCGGCACATGGGAAAATGCAAGCGCCAACAATGCCAGCAGAATGCCGCTCACGATCCCAGCCAGCCAGAGGCCGGAGCCGTCCGTTTCCGCCAGCGGCAGAAGGATGCCTTTTTCCGCCGCCCAGAGGTCACGCAGCATATTCCATGCCGCGCCGAAGCCGCTCAGCAGCGGATTTCGCGCGAACAGGACAACGAGCAGCAAAGCCGCCAGCAGAATGGGGAGCAGCAGCTTCGTCTTTTGGAAATGCCGGATGATTGCGGCTGCAATGCAAGTCAGAATACCCGCGCCCAGCAGCCAGAGCGTGGCGGAGAAGCCGCTTACCGTGTAACAAACTGCGGCAAGCGCGAGGAAAATCAAGACGCTGGCAAGGAGGTCAAAGAGTACGCTTTTCTTGCTGCTTTCCTGATAAACGCCGGCCCGCAGGCCGGTCAGGTTCTTTTGTTTCATATCCGGCCCTCCTTACAGTTCCAGCTCGGAGAGCTGCGCGGCATAATCTTTCTCATTGAACTGCTCACCGCAGACAAGCGCGGTCAGCCGCCCGATGGACGAAAGCTGCTCTGTTTCTGCCTGCTGTTCGCCGGAAATATAGACCAGATGCGACCAGCTTCCGGCAGGTACCTCTTGGAGAAGCAGCGACGCACCGCTGACGCCGGTTGTCGCTTTTGCCGTAAACAGACGCGGCAGCAGGCCGATGAGGTCGTCCATGTCGCGAATTTGCTGGAAAACACAGCGGCCCGTGGATTCCTCGTTCCAGCCGACTGTGAATTGCACGGACTGGGAAAGGAGGTTCCGGCAGACGGAAACGACAATTTCGGCTTCCGCATCCGTCCTTTCGCACATCGGTTTTTCTTCCGTGCGCTCCCAAAATACCGCAGCGGAGCGCGTGATCGGCAGCGACGGGTCTTTGACGATCAGCTTGTCATATTTGTGACTGAGCTTCCAGTGGATCTGCCGCTGGCTGTCGCCGGGGACGTAGTCACGGATCTGGAACATCTCGGACAGGTCATAGCCGGGACGCTCGTTGGAATAATCCTCGGTGTCGTCGATGTGCGCGGCTGCGGGAGACAGCACCAGCGTCTGCAAAAACGTATCCGGCTGCACGACGCACGCGCCGTGCGCGTCAGGCTGCATTTTCACGCCGATGAGGCCGAAGCAGTCATACAGACGGGCAGATTCCACGGCCAGGCGAATGCGCCCGCACCACGGGCTTTGCAGAGAAATTTTCATCGTCCGTCTGCCCTTCGGCCAGATGCCGCCGCTCACGTTTACGATCTGCGTCTCTCCGTTCAACTGATTTTCCAAGCGCACACGGCAGACGATCTGGCAGACCGGCAGCCATGTGGGATTCTGCACGGTCAGTTCTGCCGTACCGCTCTCGCCCTTGCGGAGATTCACGGGCAGCCTGACCGCCAGCTTCAGCTTTTTTGCTGCATACAGGTTAATTGGCAGGCACAAGAGCGGCAGCAGCACCATGCAGGCGGCGAGGCCGAGCGCGATGGGGCTGGCTGTCTGGACGGAAAGGGTAAGAAGCCCTATCGTCAGCAGCAGCCAGACGAATTTTCGTACTATTTTCATTTTTTCAGCACCGGCATATCCGTCGTCTTGAGAATCTCAGCCAGCACGGTTTCCGGCTTTTCCTCCATCATGCGGGCCTTGCTGTTGAGCATAAGTCTATGTGCGCAGACGTCCGGGAAGATCGCGGCCACGTCCTCCGGCATCACGAAATCACGGCCATGGAGGTACGCATACGCTTTCGCCATCCGGCAGACCGCCAGCGCGCCGCGCGGGCTGACGCCGAGCGCGACCTGCGGATGGGTTCTGGTTTTCTCCACCAATGTGGTCACATAATCCAAAACGGCGTCGCGCATATCGACTTTTCGCACATCCTGCACCAGCCCCAGCAGTTCTTCCTTGTTGACCACGGCATACGCCCGGTCAAGGGGATTATCTACATGGCGGTCGCGGAGAATGTTGACGCTGCTCTTATGGTCGGGATAGCCCATGCTGACGCGGATGAGGAAACGGTCGAGCTGCGAATTCGGCAGCATTGTCGTACCGGCAGAACCCACCGGGTTCTGCGTGGCAAGGACGATAAACGGGTCAGGCAGCGCATACGTCTTGCCGTCCACCGTGACCTTGTGCTCCTCCATCGCTTCCAGCAGCGCGGACTGCGTCTTGCTGGAGGTACGGTTAATTTCGTCCGCCAGCAGCAGGTTCGTCATGATCGCGCCGGGCTTGTAGACGAACTCGTCTGCCTTTTTGTCATAGACCGAGAAGCCGATGATGTCCGATGGCACGGTATCCGACGTGAACTGCACACGGCGCGTTTCCAGTCCAAGGACTTTTGCAAAGGCCATGGCTGTCGTGGTCTTGCCGACGCCCGGCACGTCCTCCATGAGAACGTGGCCCTGTGCCAGAATGGCCATTAAGATCTTCTCGACAATTTCATTCTTGCCGACGATAACGGACTCGATCTCCTGTAAAATCTCGTTGATTTTTGTATTCATAGCAAGCTGCTCCTATTCGTTATTTTTATGTCGTTATCCTTCTCCGCCGGTGTCTCCGGCGCCGAAATCGTCTCCGCCAGTGTCTCCGCCGCCGGAATCATCTCCGCCGTCGCCGTCTCCGCCGGGATTGCCGCCGCTTCCGCCGCCGTCATCACCACCGGGGGTGTTTCCGCCGTCATCGCCACCGGGATTTCCACCGTCATCACCGCCCGGATTCGGGCCGGGAGAAGCGGGTTCCGGTTCGCCGCAGGCGCAGAAGCCATTGGCGTAGGTGTGCGGCTCGGACTTGACCAGTTCTTTCTGGCAGACACGGCATATCACTTTATGCGTGCCGTCGCCATTGTTCACATATTGCCTGTTTTCCTCGCAGACGTGACTGCCGTACCCGCAGACCGAGCAGGCGCCGTTTTCGCCGGTCTGGTCGTGTGTCTGCTTGACAGACAATCCGCAATCTTTGCAATAGAGCGTATGTCCGTCCGCGTCTACTTCGGAGCCATCCCAGCGGAATTCACCGATACCATTGCAGGCGCTCATATGCAGCATCTTGCACTTATCGCATATCCAGTCGTATTCGCCTTCTACGTAGTGGTGCTCCGCTTCGTTGATATGCGTGCCGCAGTTTTTGCACTTTTGATAATGTTTCGCGCCGTCAGAATACCAAACGTCCCCAATTTCATGCTCCAGCGGCTCAGGCAATTCTGCCTCCCGCTTTGCATGGCAATCCTGGCATTCATCCGTTCGGATACCGCCGTGTTCACAGTTTGCTGTGTTGCTGATTTCTTTCCAGATATGCGGTTCTTCCTTTTTGTATCCGCAGTCGTGCTGACATGTGATGATGTGTACCTCGGAATTTTCTTCGCTCGTGTATTGAAGCACATGCGGCGCGGGGTCGCCAACGTTCTTTCCGCAGTCCCCGCAGACCAGCGCACAGGTTCCGTTCTCCTGATCGACATACTTCTGGTGATCCTTCGGGTGTGTGCAGGGATTCTCCAAGCCGCAGCGCTTGCAGATCTGTTTCGTTATACCGTCCGTTGTAACAGCTTGCAGATCGTGGTGCGGTTCTTCGGACCAGCGCCCTCCGCCGTAGTAGGTCACGCAGTAGCCGACAGAGTTTCCGCGACCCTGTCCATTTCCGATATCCCAGCCGTAGGCCAGCGTATAGCGCAGCGTCAGCGTATCTCCCGGCTTTAGGTCGGCCTTATCCATGCCGTAGGATGGATAAGTTCCGTTAATTTCATATTCCCAGCCGGAACCTTCCGTGAAATCCAATTCGCCGAGACTGCTGCTTGCGTCATTCAGGCTCAGACTGTTGCGGTAGATGCAGCGCCAGAGAATGTCCAGATTCGTGCCTTCGCCAAACTGCGCGTCAATTCTGGCAAAGTTCTCCGCCTCCGTACCGCTCCATGAGCCGCTGATCGCATTGGCGCGCATACCAAGTCCGCTTGTATCGTCCAGACTTCTCAGGTAGAAATCAGGGCCGAACGGATCGTTGCACTCCGCGCGCCAGCCGAGGCTTCGTTCAGCCGTTCCGAATGGCTCCGGCGCCGTATAGCCCCAGACCGCTTTTGCAACTGCGCAGGACGCCGGTTCACCGGCAAGGACATCACAGGTGATGGACGAAGAACCGAGTCCGACGACGCCCATGTCGATCACGATCGTCGCCTCGCCGAGCTTTTCGCCGCTGCTTGCGCGTTCGCCGCGGAGCAGGATCGTTTTCTCGCCTTTATTGCCGAAGGCGTCCTCGGCACTGATCACAAGTGTATGCTCGTTTGTGTCTCCCTTTTCCGGATTACTCGGCGTCACCTTGAACTGCTGCCAGCTTCCGCCCGCAACGCCGGTAAAGATGCACGCTTCATCATCCATCTTTACACTCAGCTTGGTGTCCGTTCCGGTATACAGGATATACGTTTTGTTCTGCTCGGCATCCTCGCTCCAAGCGCGGAGCTTAAAGGTCAGCATCTGTCCGTTTGCGACGCTTTCGACACCCTCCAGATCGCACTCGATCTTTACCCCCTGATCACCGCGGTGCTTATACGGGATGCTGATGATAAACGTGTATTCTTCGCCCGCGCCGGAGGCTTTGACAGTAAACGTATTTTCGCCCGTTTTGCCGTCCTCGGCCAGAAGCAGCGTCACACTGCCGGTGGGCGCTGTGAGCGTCTTTGTGCTGAAATCGCCCGACTGATAGCAGGTGACAGAGGTGATTTCAATGCCCGACGTGTCCTCGCCTGTGAGCCGCAGCTCGTAGCCAAGCAGCCCGTCCGTCAACTGATTGTCATAGACATCCTCCGCATGGACGGTCTTTCTGTTTTCACATTTCAGGACACACGGCTTTGCCGCGCCATCTTCCATAACGGTATACGCCATTTCAAGCGAAACGTCGCTCTGGTAGCGGATCGTGACCGTAAATGTGACGGTACGCTCCTTGACCTTCGCAGTTACGAGGGCTGTATAGGTCGCACCGCTTTCCGCAGCTTCCAGCCGCACGGAGCCGCTGTCCGTGCTCATGGACGCGCCATTGAAGCTGGCGCCTGTGATCTGCGCGTCCTGTGCGCTCCGGCCGGTCAGGCCGAGCTTATACAGAAGCTCGCTGTTATTGATCTGGTTGTGCTTGATGGTCAGCGCCGCGCGCTTGTCCGCATCGCAGAGAACGTTCTGCGCCGTGACGGACTTTTCGTACCATGTAAATTGCAGCTGGAGATCAAGTCCGTCCTCATACGTCACAACGAATGTATAGCTGATGGTCTGCCCCAGCACCTCGGCGGTCACGGCGAGATAATAGGTTTCCGTGTCCTTGCCTTCTGCGGCGGCCATCTGGATCTCGCCGGATTCCGAGAGCGTTCCGCTTTCGCCGTCCGTCGCCCAGTATTCCGCCGTGCGGATCGTTGCATCATCCGCGTTTTCGCCGAGGAATTGCAGCGCGTATGCAAAATTCCCGTCCGTCAGCGTGTCGCTCTTGACTGTGCGATTGACGGAACCGTTGGCCGGGCAGGTGGCCTGACCGTTGGGCTGCCAGGTGAGCTGCAAATCGAGGTCAATGCCGCTTTCCAAGCGCAGTACGAACGCAAAATTTACGTTCGTTTCCACGGTCTCGCCCTTCTGGTTCTTTTGCACGGCATGGGCCTGCACGGTCAGGATATAGTTTTGAAACTCCGCACCGTCCGGCAGCGTCATATCCAGCACGCCGCGCGTTTCCGCGTCCTGTGATACGCCGTTTCCAACTGCGACCTGCACATCGGTGATCTTTGCATCTTCCGCGTCAAGGCCGGTGAGGTTCAGCTCATAGCGCAGTCTGCCACGGTCGAGCTGGGCCAGCAGGACGCGCTTGCCGACAGAGTCTCCGGGCGCGCAGACCATGGAGCTTGCCTGCGAACCGTACTTGTACCACGTCAGCAGCGCACCAAGGTCGAGTTCCGTTTCCGGCAGATCCTCGTCCGTCTCGCCGGTGTCTCCGGCTTCCTCGCCCTCGTTGCCCTTGTTGGAATCCGTGTTCGTACCGATGGCGGCGTCGGCCAGAACCTCCTGCTGGGGCTTGCCTTGCGGCTGCTGCTCCGGCTGGGTATCCTGTCCCTGCTCCGTCTGGTTTTCCGTTTCCTCCGGATTGAACTGCTCCTGCTCGCCGGTCAGCTCGCTGTTGGTGCTGCCGCCCGAACCGGAAGCATCCTTGCTTTCCGCCTCACCGTTTCCGGCATGGCCGGGCGCTTGCCCTGCCTGCAAGACGGTGATCTCCTGCGGTGCGGCGTCCAGGATTGGATTTTCCGGCTCAGCTGACCGCATGCCCATGAGCGGCAGACAGATACTCAGCAGCAGCGCGCAGACAAGCACGCCGCAGCCAGCCTGCTGCACCCACGGGAACCTTTCAAGAAATTTTTTCATGTGTGTTCGCCCTCCGGGAAAAGGGCTTCCCCCTTAAAAAGTCTGCATTTTGTGCAGCTTATTCGTACTTTTAAGAAGTACCCTTAAACGCACGAATAAGCCGCACGGTTCCCCACGCTTTCGCGTGGGGAACCGCCCAGCTTGGGGTGGTTATCCAATATTCAATTCAGAACGTTGGACTGCGTGTTTCATTTTGCGATTTTTTCCATGAAGCGCATGAGGATGGTCGCGACCTGTGCGCGGGTGGCGGAGCCCTGCGGGTTCAGCTTGCCGTTCGAGCCCTGAAGGAGTCCTTCGGCGACTGCCCACTGCATGGCCTCTGCCGCATATCCGCTGACCTTGTCCGCATCGGAGAAGGCGGTCAGGGCGGCGGACTTGCTCACGTCGTAGCCCTTCTGCTTCGCGTAGCGATACAGGATGGCCGCCAGCTGCTCACGCGTGACCTCACCTATCATGTTCGTGCCGTCGGAAATGCCGTTGTCCATGGCCCACTTCTGGCCTGCCGCGTACCACGGCGTACCATTCGTGTTCACTCCCTCGACACGGGCGAGGATCGTGACGATCATGCCGCGCGTCGTATTCGCGTTCGGGCTGAAAGCATTGGAGGACGTGCCGTTCATGAGGCCCTTTTCATGGACATAATTCACAGCTTCCTCATACCAGCTTCCAGCCGGAACATCAGTGAACGAGGAACCCGTGGTGGGCTTGTCGTTCTTCGGCTTGCTCGGCGTGACAGGGAGAACTGGCGTATCGCTGCCTTCCGTCAGCAGGTGATAGATTCTTTCCGCCTCGGCCAGCTTGTTCAGCAGCTCCTTCGGGAAGGTCTTCAGCTGTTCCTCCGACAGTCTGGATACAGCTGCCTTCGCCGCATTGATCGCGTCGCCGCTATTGATGGTCACGGTACCGATGGCGTTGATCTTCTCGACAGCGTCGTTCCAGATCAGCGTATCGGCAGCCTTGATCAGCTCGTCCATCTTTCTGGTTTCCGCGACGGAGAGGCTCTCATACAGGTCAGAATTCTTCTTGATCTCCTCGTATGTACGCTGGGCGCTGCGGATCTCCTCCACATCGTCGAGCGTCGCCTCAGCCGGTCTGGGAAGCGACTTGACCGTCGCCTTGAACTCCTTGAGCTTGCGGTAGCTCTGTACCTTCTCAAGCAGCTTTTCCAGATTCTCGACAGCATCTTTATTGACCTTAGCCTGCTGCTCGGATTGCAGCTGCTTGTACGCAGCCTCTGCCGCAGCGATCTGCTTTTCGTACTTTTCGTAGTTGGTAAAGTCGATGGTGTCGGCCTGCGGGAGCTGCTTCAACTGATCTTCGACCACCTTGTAGCTGCCGCTGGCAGAGAGCACTCTGACCACATACCACGTGCCGTCGTTCGACTGCGTGTTGCCGGCCTGATTGTTCATAGTGGGCCAGCCCTTGATGCCGCAGCCGATGTAGATCGTGTCGCCCGCGACGACGGGGATGGACTCGGTGCGCTTGTAGAAGCTGCTGCCCTCGGTGTTGGACGTGACCTTTTCGTTCAGGAACGTCTTCACGAGGAAGTTCTTGTTCGCCGCCGTCGGGGTCACCGTCAGGTTCGAGCTGTCGCCGTCGATGACGAGCGTGTAGGTATAGGTGCCGCCGCGCTTACCGGGTTCAAACGTGGTGGTCAGGCGCGGGTTGCCATCGCCGTCGAACGTCAGCGATTTGAGCGTCGTGTCAGAGTTGCTCCACGTGCCGCCGACATCTTCGCCAAGACCCACGGAGGTGTACTTGATGCTGATGATATCGCCGTCCGCCAGCTTGCCGTTTTTCACGGAGAAGTTGGCAAAGCCCTCGTTGGTGAACCAGTCGTTGAGCGTACCCATCCAGCCGGACTGCTGGCCGCCGGTGAATTCGGCAAGGCTGTAATCGCCGTCGGTAATGGTGGAAAGATAGGTGATGTCGAAATCATACGTCCCGTCGCCATTGCCGCCGGTGCCGAGCCATGTGCAGTTCGCTTCCGTGAGTGCGCGGAGCAGAACGGTCATCATGGTGTCGTTTTCGCCAAGCGGGTAATTCTTCCGTTCGAGCCAGTACTGATCCTCAGGTCTGTAGAAGTGTTCGAGCGCGGCTTTGTTCTCGCCCTCGGCGCTGCTGCCGTCGTTCGTGTAGTTCTGGACGCTGACGGTCACAGTACCGACCTGCACGCCGGGCGTAAAGGCATTGCCGTTCGTGACGTCGTTGACCTTCTTCCAATACTCGCCTGTTCCGTATTCCCAGCCCTTGATCTGGGCGCCGGTATTAACGTCGTTGGCAGCGTTGGCCATGTTCTTGAGCACGGTTCTGCGCGCCTCGCCGACGGCTTCGACGGTCTTGGCGTTCTTGATTTCCTCAATGCCAGCTTCATATGCAGCGTAGATCTGCTCGTACTTCGGATGCTCTGTGCCGTAGCCGTCGAGCGCGGTCTTGGCTGCGGCCAGCGCGCTGTCTTTCGCAGCGGTGATCTCGTCGGCGGAGCCGCCGGCGGGAACCCACGTCACCGTGGCCACCACGTTGTCATACGGCATGGTGAAGTACTTGAAGCTCCGGAGGATACGGCTGGCCTTGACGTCCGTGCCGTAGTCCGACCAGTCAAAGGTATCAAGGCTCCGGTCGGCGATGTCTTCCTCGGCGAGACCGGAGAACGTGATGCCGCGAAGCTCGTACTCGTTGTCATTGACGTAGAAGTGCGGAACCTCGGTGGTGTTCGTGCCCTTGACCCAGTGGTCTTCGATGCGCCACGCAGCGCCGGTGTCAGTGATGGCGTAGTCGTTGCCCGGAACGAGATACGGGAAGTTTGTCTTCACGCTCGCATCCGTCAGCGGACGGCCATTCTTGTCGTCCTTGCGCGCGCCGCGAATCTGGAAGTAGGTGGCGTAGGTCGGGTTCGCGCAGAAGTAGACGTCCGTACCAACGTCGACCGTCGTCACTTCCTCGTAATTGACCTTCGTCTGGCTTGTGTTCACCTTGTTGAAGGTAAACAGCCCCGCCATCCTCGTGCCGCCGGTGGTGCCGTTCGTGCCGTCGACGACGCGGTTCTTCTGAAGCCACTTGATCATGGCTTCCAGACCGCCCTTGTCTTCTTCCGGCACAGCAGAGAGGTCATACGCCACCGTCAGCGTGTAGTTCTTCGCGCCGCCAGCTGCCAGTCCCTCGCGCGCGGCGAGAATCTCGTTGTAACGCTTCGTTTCCTGCACGCTGAGCTCGTCGCGCTGATACTGCGTCATCGCGTTGTAGTAGCTCTCGAGCTGGTCGATCAGCTTGACAGCCGACGCGTCGAGCTTCGTCAGATCTTCGGGGAAGCGCTTCATGAGCGCCCGGAAATCGGCGAGGTTCTTCGCGTTCGTGTCCGCGGCCTTTCTCTGGAGCGTCTCGATGCCGGACTTCGCAGTCAGCTGCGCCGCGTAAGCGGAAGCTGCGTCCGCGGCTTTGTCGATGCCCTCCATGCCGGTCTTGTAGAGCGTTTCGATCGTCTGCCAGTCGGCCTCCGTGAAGCATTCCTTCGGATAATCCGGGTTTTCATACGTTTTCTTGAGCTCTGCCCGCAGATCGTTCTTGATCTTCGTGAGGTCTGCCTGTGATTCATCGACCTCGGCGTAGATCAGGATCGCGCCACCGTTGACGAACGCCGCGTCGTCGCTGTCGAGGTTATAGACGTTGATGAGCTGCCAGCCCGGCTGATAGACGGTCATGGTAAGCGTGCCGTCCGCGCCGGTCTTGAGCTTCGTGTCGGTCAAAATCTCGGCTTTGACCGCCAAGTCATAGTCGTCCACGATCGTGCTGCAGAAGACGTATGCACCCGCGGTGGGCTTTGCTTCGTCGTCTGTCATGTAGGCGGGCATAGCTGCCTTCGAGGTCGCCGTCAGCGTGAACGGCACACCGACGACCGCCTTGTACGCGCCGTTGGTCTCGTCCTGCGGAAGATCCGTCGTCAGCGTCTGATACCGCATCTGATCCGGCACACGTTCAAGCGCCATCGGCCAGATATCCTCGCTGATGTTGACCATGCCCGGCATTTCCACGCGCACGATGGTTACTTCGTCGCCGTCGTGGAGCAGGAACTTGCTATACTCATTAAATCCAGCGTAGTCGATACCGCCCGCCCGGCAGGAGAAGCACATCGTACCGTTGACGTAGACCATCAGCTCACTCATGGAGTTGACCCACCAGACATTCTGGTTCTTATAGGTGCTGGTCATTACATCCGCGACCGTCGTACCGGCATTCACCGTGCGGGTATAGGTGCGCATGTTGAGCTTCTTGCTGATGGACGTTGCCTTTTTGGCCGCTAATTCGTCGGTCAGCGAGACGTGTACTGTGATCTTATCCGCGTTCGGAACAAGGCTGAAATACGCGCTGCGGAGACGGTTGAACGCGTCTGCCTGTATCCCTACTTCGCTTACACCCATTGTGGAGGTGAATGTTCCGTGTTCCTTCGCGGTGTTCAGCGCATTGGCGCGCGCTGTCACATAGGCCTGCCAGCTATCGCTGGTGTAGTCGTCCGCGCTCAGCGTGTCGTAATAGCCTGCGTAGAGCGAGATACCGGCAAGCGCGTTGTCAGTGACCGCTTGCAGCAGGCTGTGAACACGGGTGTCCAGACCGGCTTTGGCTTCCTTCAGCGCCTCAACCAGTGCATCTACCGTCTCCTGCGGATGCTTGACGGAGCTGTTTTCGTCTGTCGCCGTGACGTTTCCGTCTGCGTCCTTCGTGAACAGACTGTCATACAGATTCTGTGCGTCCGTTCTCTTGCGGTAGAACGCAGCCCAGCTGTCAGTGGAGTAGCCTTTTTCCTCGAGGTCGCTGTAGAGCGGCAGCGTCTCATGAAGTCCTGTCGGGTTGACTTGAGACGTTGGGATCAGGTTTGCGATAGCTTTGGATAATTCGCTGTCTGGATCTTTCTGATCCAGCGTTTTTGCTGCCGCGTTCACGGCACTCTGTGCTGCTGATTTATTGTCGTACACAGCTTGCGCCGCGTCCACGATTACCTGCATTTCATTCCAAAATCCGGTTTTGCTCTCCGTCTTGCCGTTGTAGCGGTCATCGGAAGTATAGTATCCGGAGGTTGGAACTGCGTCGAGTGCTTCTTCCAGCTTAGATTTATCGACATTTGCATCAGCTGCCTGATAGCATAGGATAGCAATCAAATCATCATTTGCAGCAAATGCACGGATCATATAGAATGAATAATTCATCCATTTTGCAAATGATGTTTCTTGGGCTAATGGTGGGTCGTAAATCAAAACCGGCGAATTATAAGATACGTCTTTCAGCGTGAACGTAAGCGCGTTTCCATTATAGCTATAATCGTCCGTATCCAAATCTGGCGCGTCATAGTCGTCATCGCCGAGAGGCGTAATTGCATAAGGAATATCCTCAGAAAAACCTCCTGCTATCTCGATGGTAACAGCTTCTGCTTCCTTGGAAACTTCGACGATATAAATATAGCCGCCATAAACGCCGTCTTCCTTGAATCCCAGTACGCTATCCTTTAACGTCCCGCCGGTGCTTGTAACGCTGGCAGTTGGAATTGTATTAACAGCAAAGGTCGGCGCAATGCAACTGAAAAGCATTGCTACGCACAGCATGATAAAAATGGGCAGGCGGGCAAATTTGCCCGCCTGCTTTAAGAGATGTAAATCAATGCTCATTTTTTCTGGAGGTTCAAATAAGTAACGTACGGCGCAGCTTCACCATTCTGAACAATGATCTGTACCTTCGTTCCCGTGCGCGTCGGCGTAATCGTGGCAGAAGTAGTTGCGACGCCATTGATGTAGACATAGCCAGTACCAGTTACATTCACGGTATAATCACCGCTCTTTTTGCTGAGAGGCAGAATGCCGCCATTCGTTGTCGTTACTGTGCTTCCGTCCACACTGATTGTCGGGGTAGCCGCCGTTTCCGTCGTGCTGCCCGTGCAGGCTGCAACGCCGCAGACCTCAGTGGAAATCTCACCGAAGATGCCGTTCATCTGCGCCATGCCGGTGTAGATACGCACATATCGGATCGAGTCCAGATTGGCCGGTGTGCCGTTGGACTTGACTGCCCATGCAATGTCGATCGGGTCGCCGCCGCTCGTGCCCGCAACCTTGGTATCATAGTCGCTGCTGCTGGTGAAGGTCTGATACGGGTTGTAGGCGATGGTGCCGCCGAGCGTCTTGTTCGGATGCACGTCGCAGTAGCCGAAGCCGATCTGATCCGTCTTGCCCGTGCCGGGGTAGTCGGTCAGGAGCGTGCCGGTAAAGGTCAGGGTGTCGGTGATGCCGCTCTCGCGCGTCGTTCTGCTGACGAACGGAAGCGTATCAACCTTATCCATCGCCGCGCGTGTGCCGGAGGTGATGAAGTAGTTCGCGTTCATCGGGAACCAACTGTGGTTGTGGAACGTGTTTTTCGCCACCGTTCCACCGGTCGTCGTTGTGCCTACCGTCAAAGCGTAAGGAACGTCTGCCAGTACGCCGACAGCGCCCGGTTCATCCTCGCTCAGTTCGGATGTATCCGTGTTCGGGTTGGTATAGGTGATGGTTGCGCCCGTGGTGCTCTTCGTGTAATACATCGAGCCCGCGATGTCGTACCAATCCGTTCCGTTTTGGGAGACCTGGATGCAGCCAGCCTCGGAATTGTTCCAGAATGCGTTGCCGTAGACGATGAAGTCCGCGCCGTAGGGGTGCGTGGGATCGTCGGCGATCGGGTTCTCGAACTCATAGACGGCGTAGCCGCCGAAGAAGCCGAGGGAGACGCCGGTCGAGCTGGTAGCCTTGACCGTGCCGTTGCTGTCATACGCATCGCCCCAACCGCCGGTCGTCACGCCCTCGTTGACGAACTGCGCGGGAGCCGGAAGGTAAGCGTAGAGCGCCGCACCGGCTGCCGTCGTGCCGCCGCAGGGCTGTGCGCAGCTGAACGTTGCCGAACCGATATTGCCCGTGCCGGTGACGGTCACGGTGGAAGCCGAGGTCGTGGGCAGAACGACGACGCCGTAATTCGTCGTGGTGCTCTCGACGTAGTTGCCGTCCTCGTCGGTCACATAGCCGCCGTTGCCATCTTCTTCATACGCCCAATGGAACGAGCCGCCGTTGCTGACGGTGACGCTGGCGACCTTCGAGCGGTTGCTCACAATCAGCGAGAAACTGAACGGATAGTAGCCGTTCGTGGCTGTGTTCAGGATGTCTACGCCGTCGAAGTACATGCCTTCAATGTCAAGGTCGACCGATACGCCAAGACCGTCGCCGATGGCGTAATCAGTTTCGAGCGAGTTGGTAGCTGCAAATGCGCTCGCGCTCAAAGCGAAGAGCATCACAACCGCCAAAAGGATTGCTGTGAACTTTTTCATAGTTCTTCCTCCTATATTGTATTTTCCCGGTTTCTTTTTGCCCGCGCAGTCGGGATGTCCTGCGCGGAATGCACATTCTGTATCCCGCTTCTCCCGTGCGCTTTTGAGAAGCGGCTTTTATCTAACGGCGGAACAACTCGCCGCTAAATACATGCTGACACACTACAGATCCAGTATCGTTTCCTGTGCTCCCACGCGCCCATGTGGTGACCACGTTTTCCGCTTCCTTGGCGCGCTCTTATCGTCGCGGCGCTTCCCCGGAAGCAGTATTCTTTCCTGCTGCAGCTATTCAATTGTTGGCGCGTATCGCCTTATTGAGACGGGCAAAGGCCCGCTGGTTTCTTTTGGGGATTCCCCGGCTCTGCGTTCCCAATTCAGAGCCGGGGAGACTCGGTGCGCCGGGATCGGCGCATTGGCAGTCAGCCCCAGG
>OKSC01002637.1_pt1 | contig 14831 bp, 11 predicted proteins | sample 1601161 | NCBI WGS metagenome assembly OKSC01 (sample SAMEA3541552, study PRJEB24748) | human gut metagenome | biome: human gut; feature: human-associated habitat; material: faeces | place: China | collected 2012
GGCTTTTTTTACAGTCTTGCAAAGTAATGCGTTATTCTTTTACGCGTTCCTGGTATGAACCGTCCGTCGTGTTTATCCTTATCTTGTCGCCTTCGTTGATAAACAGCGGTACGCGTACGTTGGCTCCTGTTTCAACGGTAGCCGGTTTCAGCGTGTTGGTTGCCGTATCGCCCTTTATGCCCGGTTCGGTGAACGTAACCGTAAGCGTAACGCTAGGCGCCAGTTCGCATGCCATAGGCAGGTGGTCTTCGGCATTGTAAAGCACATCGACTATATCGCCGTCGCGCAGGAACTGCGGAGCGTTTATCATGCTTTTCTGGAGCGTAAGCTGGTCGTAGTCCTCGTTATTCATGAAATGGTAATCGTCCCCTTCGTTGTAGAGGAACTGGTATTTGCGGTTTTCTATGCGTACCGGTTCTATCTTGTGGCCTGCCGGGAACGTGTTGTCCAGAATGCGGCCTGTGGACAGGCTTCTGAGTTTGGTACGTACGAACGCCGCGCCTTTGCCAGGTTTTACGTGCTGGAACTCTACTACTTTGTATATGTCGTAATTAAACTTGATACACAAACCGTTTTTAATGTCGTTGGTTGTTGCCATTTTATGAAATGCGTTTTATTTGTCGTTAAAAAAATTACTGCTCTTTCATGTTGAAACCGCGCATGAGCCCTCTTTCCGAACGGCGGATAAATTCCATTATCTCATCGCGTTCCTTGCTGGCCTTCAATTCGGTCTCCATTATGGTAAGGGCCTGGGATACGTTGTAGTTCTTCTGGAACAGCACGCGGTAAATGCTTTGTATCTCGTTTATCGTTTCCGAGTCATAGCCTCGGCGGCGCAGGCCTATCGAGTTTATGCCCAGATACGATACCGGTTCTTTGCCTGCCTTGACATAAGGCGGGATGTCTTTCCTGACCAGCGAGCCTCCTGCTATCATCACGTGCGAACCTATCTTTACGAACTGGTGTATGCCTGTCAGTCCGCCTATCACCACGAAATTGCCGACTTCGCAATGTCCGGACATACCTACCGAATTGGCCAGTATGACGTTGTCGCCGAGCATACAGTCGTGCGCTACGTGGGCATAGGCCATAAGCAGGCAGTTATTGCCTATCTTGGTAGTACCGGCAGCTTTCGTACCCCGGCTTATGGTGACGCACTCGCGTATGGTAGTGTTGTCGCCTATGATGCATGTAGTCTCTTCTCCCTCGAATTTCAGGTCCTGCGGCAGGCCGGATATGACTGCTCCGGGGAATATCCGGCAGTTGCGCCCTATCCTCGCGCCTTCCATTATTGTGACGTTCGGACCTATCCACGTGCCGCTTCCTATCTCGACATTATTGGAAATAGTCGTGAACGGCTCGATTACTACGTTATGGGCGATTTTTGCGCCTGGGTGAACGTATGCTAAAGGTTGTATCATTGGTTTTCGTCTTTACGTTTTAAAAGAGCCATAAGTTCCGCTTCGCATACTATTTTGTTGTTGGCGTAAGCGTATCCCTGCATGTGGCATATGCCCCGCCTTATGGGGGTGATGAGTTTCAGATTGAAAATCAACGTATCTCCCGGAACCACCTGGTGCTTGAACTTGGCGTTTTCTATTTTCATGAAAAGGGTGATATAGTTTTCCGGGTCGGGTACGCTTTGCAGGGCCAGCAGTCCTCCGCATTGGGCCATGGCCTCTATCTGCAGAACTCCGGGCATAACCGGGGAGCCGGGGAAGTGACCTACGAAGAAAGGCTCGTTCATAGTCACGTTCTTTATGCCCACAACGTGTGTGTCGGTCAGTTCCATCACTTTATCCACCAGAAGGAAAGGCGGACGATGGGGGAGCACCTTTATAATGTCGTTTATGTTCATAAGGGGCTCTTGGTTCAGATCGAACTTAGGCACTTGGTTTCGTTCTTCGGTGCGGATTATTTTCGATAGTTTTTTTGCGAATTGGGTATTTATGTAATGGCCCGGTTTGTTTGCTATTATCTTTCCCTGTATACGGCGTCCGACAAGTGCCAGATCGCCCATAACGTCCAGCAGTTTGTGGCGCGCGGCTTCGTTGGGGTAGAGCAGGGTGAGGTTGTCCAGTACGCCGTTCGGTTTTACCGTAACCTTGTCGCGGTGGAATATCCTCTTCAGATGGTTCATCGTCTCTTCGGATATTTCCTTGTCGACGTAAACTATGGCGTTAGTCAGATCCCCGCCCTTTATCAGGCCGTTGTTTATCAGTTGTTCCAGTTCGTGCAAAAAGCAGAACGTGCGGCACGAACCTATTTCGGATTTGAATTCCGAAATGTTCTTTATCCCGGCATTCTGCGTGCCCAGTACTTTCGTTCCGAAGTCGACCATAGTGGTCACCTGGAATTCGTCGGCCGGGATGACCGTTATTTCGCTTCCGGTTGCAGGGTCGGAATAGGATATGACGTCCTTTACCACATAAACATTGCGGTCAGCCTCCTGTTCCACTATCCCTGCGCTTTCGAGCGCTTCGATGAAATATTTCGACGAACCGTCCATTATCGGCGGTTCGGGGCCGTCCATCTCTATTATTATATTGTCTATGTCGCAGCCCGACACGGCTGCCAGCGTGTGTTCTGTCGTGAATACCTTTACCCCGCGTTTTTCAAGCGTGGTCCCGCGCGAAGTCGAGCATACCAGGTTGGCGTCGGCTTCTACCACGGGACGCCCTTCCAGGTCCGCGCGTACGAAAGTGTAACCGTTGTCCACCGGAGCAGGTTTGAATGTCATGGAAACCTGCTTCCCTGTGTGTAGGCCTATTCCCGAAATGACCACTTCACGCGCTATGGTTTTCTGTTTTTGGCTCATGTCTATATTTTAAGCTTTTATAAAGCCTTTATTTATAACTGTTTGTTGTTCCCGCCGAGTTTGGCGTTAATCTCTTCTATACGGCGCGCTAAGTTAGGAAGTTTTCTGAAAACTACATAGGATTTCATGTAATCCTTATGGTCGAACGCCGGTGCGCCTATCAGCGTCGAACCTTCTTTCACGTCGGATATCACGCCGGCCTGCGCCGCTATCCGCGAATGTTTGCCAATGCGGATATGGCCTGAAAGTCCTACCTGGCCGCCTATGGAGCATCCTTCGCCTATTTTTGTAGAACCGGCTATGCCCGCCTGCGCAGCTACTACCGTATTTTCTCCTATTTCCACATTGTGCGCCACCTGTATCAGGTTGTCCAGTTTCGTTCCCTTGCGGATAACCGTCGACCCCATCGTCGCGCGGTCTATCGTCGTATTGGCCCCTATCTCCACATTGTCTTCTATTACCACGATGCCGGTCTGGGGTATTTTTTTGTACGTCCCGTCCATCTGCGGGGCGAAACCGAAACCGTCCGACCCCACCACCGCGCCGGCGTGCAGCGTGCAGTTCTCGCCTATCACCGTACCGGGATATATTTTCACTCCGGCGTAAACGACCGTTCCGCGTCCTATCTTCACGTTTTCGCCTATGTATGCCTGGGGGTAAATCTTCACGTCGTCCCCTATTTCGGCTTTGGCCCCTACGTATGAGAAAGCGCCAAGGTACAGATTTTCGCCCAATACCGCGTCTTCCGCCTGAAACGACGGCTGTTCGGTGCCGGTTTTGAGCGAACGGAGGTATTTGTCGTAAAATTCGAGCAGGGTAGTGAACGCCGTGTACGGGTTTTCCACTCTCACGAGCGTTGCGGAAACTTTTTCGCAAGGGCGGAAATCGTTTGCCACTATTACCACCGAAGCCTTTGTGGAGTATATATAATGAGTGTATTTAGGGTTTGCCAAAAAGGATACGGAACCTGGAGTTCCTTCTTCTATTTTGGCGAGCCTGTCTACACAAACTTCTGCATCCCCTTCAATCGTACCTTGAAGTATTTCGGATAATTGTAATGCTGAAAATTTCATTGCCGCAAATTTAGGAAAAAATTTATTATCGGCGAATAATCAGTGCCGATACGTATCATCAAAACAGTAAAACAGGACAACCATTATGTTCAAAACTTTTACATCCGCACACTTCCGGGCTCGCCGAAAATGGCTATTTTTGTAAAATCGCTGTCATTTCCGTAAAAATACGCTTTTATACACTTTATACAATACAGGCATGTACCTTATATTCGATACCGAGACCACAGGACTTCCCCGCGATTACAACGCCCCCGTTACCGACACCGATAACTGGCCGCGCATGGTCCAGCTCGCGTGGCAGCTTCACGGGCCGATGGGCGAACTTATCGAGGCGAAAAATTTCATAGTCAAGCCCGAAGGTTACGACATACCGTTCGAAACGGAAAAAATCCACGGCATATCGACCGAGCGGGCCAAAAGGGAAGGTATGGAGCTTTCGTACGTTCTGGACGAATTTGCGCGCGCCGTGGCCAAGGCCGGTTTTGCCGTAGGCCAGAACATATCGTTCGACATACCGGTGGTAGGCTGCGAATACTACCGCAAAGGCATCGACAATCCTTTGCCGTCCCTTGCTGTGCTGGACACGATGAGCGAGGTTACGGCCAACCTGTGTAAAATACCGGGACGCGGCAAGCGGTATAAGTTCCCGCGCCTGATAGAATTGCATACGCACCTTTTCGGCGAAGGCTTCGGCCAGGCCCACAACGCCTCGGCCGACGTGGAAGCAACGGCCCGTTGTTTTCTCGGCCTGTACACTCCGGCCGAACTCAGGGCCACGCCACAGTACATAGAGGATTTCCGTCGCGCCAATCCTGAACCCATAAAGGCCATCGGCCTCAACGTCCAGCCGTATAAGCCAATGGACTACGGCCAAGCGGAGGCCGATACCGGACGTACATCCGGCGAGAAGGACAGTGCCGATGTCGCCGCCGCGCTCGAAGCGCTCAAAGACGTGCCGTACTGTCACCTGCACAACCATACGCAGTACTCCATACTCCAGGCCACGACGGACGTGGATACCCTTGTCGAACTGGCCTGGAAAAACAAAATGCCGGCCGTAGGGCTTACCGACCTGGGAAATATGTACGGTGCGTTCAACCTGACGCTGGCCATAGGCAAGATAAACGAAAAAATAGCCAAGCACAATAAAGCCGTAGAGGAAGGCAAGGAAAAAGGCGAACTGTGGGAAGAATACAAAGGCAAAGTGATAATCGGATGCGAACTTTACGTGGCCGAGGATTACAAACGCACGCGTTTTACAAAGGAACAGCCCGACCGCCGTTTCCAGCAGGTGCTTTTCGCAAAAAACAAAGCCGGTTACCACAACCTGGCAAAACTGTCCACCGAAGCCAACACCGTAGGGCTCTACGGCCAGTATGCCAGAGTAGGCCGCGAACTGATAGCGCAGTACCGTGAAAACCTGATAGCCACCACCGGCGGTTTGCAGGGCGAAGTTCCCCAGCTGATACTCCAGGTGGGCGAGCGGCAGGCCGAGGAGGCTTTCAAATGGTGGCTCGATGTTTTCGGGGACGATTTCTATGTCGAACTGCTGCGGCACGGACTGCCGGAAAACGACCGCGTGAACCGCACCCTGCTGTCTTTTGCCGAGAAATACGGCGTGCGCTACATAGCCCAGAACAACACGTTTTACGCCTCGCGCGAAGACTCCAACGCCCACGACATCCTGTTGTGCATACGGGACGGCGAGGTGCAGAGCAAGCCTATAGGACGCGGCCGCGACTGCCGTTTCGGTTTCCCTAACGACGAGTTCTATTTCAAGAGCCAGGACGAAATGAAAACCCTTTTCGCCGACCTGCCCGACGCGATACGCAACATCGGCCATCTTGTTGACAAAGTCGAAAACTACAAGCTGGCCAAACCCGTACTTCTGCCCAAGTTCGAGATACCGGAGGAATTCCGCGATCCGGAGGATGAAAAAGACGGGGGCAAGCGTGGCGAGAACGCTTACTTGCGTTACCTCACTTACAAAGGCGCGGAAAAAGTATATCCCGACATGGATCAGGCCACCCGCGAGCGCATCGATTTCGAACTTGACATCATCGCCAAGACCGGTTATCCGGGATACTTCCTCATCGTCCAGGACTTCATCCGCGCAGCGCGCGAAATGGGCGTTCTCGTGGGGCCGGGCAGGGGATCCGCCGCGGGAAGCGCCGTGGCGTACTGCATAGGCATAACTTCGATAGACCCCATAAAATACGACCTTCTGTTCGAGCGTTTCCTCAACCCCGACCGCGTATCCCTTCCGGATATCGACACGGACTTCGATGACGAAGGCCGCGGCCGCATAATAGATTGGGTGGTGGAGAAGTACGGCAAAAACCAGGTGTCGCAGATAATAACCTACGGCACTCTGGCAGCCAAAAACTCCATCCGCGATACGGCCCGCGCGTTGGGCTTCACGCCTGCCGAAGTGAACGAACTGGGAAAGAAAGTCCCCGATGTGAGCCTCGCAAAACTGTTCAAACTGTCCGAACAGGACCTTCGCGACAAACAGAAAAACAAACAGGAAGAGATAGACAAGGCACACACTCTCAAGGAACTGGCCCAAGGCAGCGACACCACTGCCAGGATAATAAACCAGGCCAAAGTCATCGAAGGCTCGATAAAGAGCCTGGGCGTACATGCCTGCGGCGTCATAATAACTCCTTCGGACATACGCGAGCACGTACCGATGGCTACGGCCAAAGACTCGGAAATGCTCGTCACGCAGTTCGACAACAAAGTGGTCGAGTCCGCCGGCCTGCTGAAAATGGACTTTCTCGGCCTTAAGACTCTTACCCTGATAAAAGACACGATAAACCTCATCGAAGAGCGTTTCGGCATACGTATAGATCCCGACGAGATACCGATAGACGACCCTAAGACATACGAGCTGTTCCAGCGCGGCGATACGATAGGCGTGTTCCAGTACGAATCGCTAGGCATGCAGAAAAACCTGCGCGAACTGCGTCCTTCCGTGTTCTCGGACCTTATAGCCATGAACGCCCTTTACCGTCCGGGACCTATGGAATACATACCTTCGTTCATACGGCGCAAGCACGGCGAGGAGGAAATCACATACGACTTGCCCGACATGGAGGAATACCTTGCCGAAACGTACGGTATCACCGTGTACCAGGAGCAGGTCATGCTCCTCTCGCAAAAACTGGCGGGCTTTACCAAGGGCGAAGCGGACGTACTGCGAAAAGCCATGGGTAAAAAGCAGATAGCGGTACTGGCCAAAATGAAACCGAAGTTCGTCGAGCAGGCCTCGGAAAAAGGCCACGACCCTCAGGTGCTCGAAAAGATATGGAAGGACTGGGAGGCATTCGCCGCATATGCCTTCAATAAATCGCATTCCACGTGTTACGCATGGGTAGCCTATCAGACCGCTTACCTGAAGGCTAACTATCCGTCCGAATACATGGCCGCCGTTCTGTCCAACAACATGAGCGATATAAAAGACATATCGTTCTACATGGAGGAAACGCGCCGTCTTGGCATAAGGATACTATGTCCTGACGTAAACGAATCGCAGCGCAAGTTTTCGGTCAACCGCGACGGTGACATACGTTTCGGGTTGGGCGCCGTGAAGAACGTGGGCGACAATGCCATCGCTTTTATCCTCAGGGACCGCAAGGAAAACGGGCCTTACAGATCGGTGTTCGATTTTACCACCCGTGTGGACAAATCGAGCTGTTCGCGGCGCAGTATCGAGCATTTCGTCCTTTCCGGCGCATTCGACTGTTTCGGCCTGAACCGCTCGCAGTATTTCGCTTCCGACGGACGTTACGACCTTATCGACAAAGCCGTGAAATACGGCGAGGCGGTACGTGCGCAAAGGGACAGCGCTCAGTCTTCGCTTTTCGGCGACATGGGCGATGCTTCGTTCGAGATGGAAGAACCTACCGTGATGCTGTGCGACGAATGGCCCGATCTGGACAAACTGAAAAAGGAACGCGACGTTGTCGGCCTGTTCATATCGGCGCACCCTCTGGACCGTTACCGTTTCGTGCTCGACCATTACTGTTCCGTAGGGGTGGACCAGCTTGTCGAGCCTGAGAGGTTTGTCGGCACCGACATCACTTTCGGCGGCATGATAACCAAGGTGGACAATTTCACTGCCAAAAACGGCAACCCGGCCGGGCGTTATACGATAGAGGACCTCAGCTCGTCGTTCGACTTCCAGCTTTACGACGTAAAGTACGCTATGTTCAGCCCCTTCCTGTTCGACAACGCTTTCGTTTACGTCAAGGCTACGGTGCAGGACGGCCGGGTAAACCGCGAGACCGGTGTGAAAAGCCGTCCGCGTATCGTTTTCAACGACGTTCGCCTGCTTTCCGAAGTTCCCAAGTCATATCCCCGCAAGGTGGTGGTGACATTCGGCATAGCGGACATAGACCGCACGGTGATACATGATATAGCGGCCCTTGTCAAAGGCTCGCAAGGCGTGAATCCCGTGGAAATAAGGGTCGTTGACCCCAAATCCGGCGTAGGCCTTTCCATGCCGGTGCACGGTTTCAGAATAGACCTCGACCAACAGGTGCTCGACAATCTGGAGAGTGTTTCCGGAAATGCGGTTAAATTCGAGCAATGCTGACCTTTGCAGATGGTCGCTTATTGTGCTGCGCGGAAATAATTCTTATATTTACGCTCTGCGCCGGAGGCGCTACGTGCCCAATGTGCGGAACGTATTGAATAATGTGAATAAACGGATAAATAAAGATAAACAAGAATGAGTGACGATAACAAAGAAGCGAAGCTCTCTTCGCTGAAGACCATCCTCGAAAAGATGGACAAAACGTACGGCAAAGGCTCCGTAATGATGATGGGCGAGCGGTCCGTGGAACACGTCGAAGTGATACCTACCGGGTCGTTGGGACTTGACGTGGCTCTCGGTATAGGCGGTTATCCTAAAGGCCGCATAGTCGAAGTGTACGGGCCGGAATCTTCCGGTAAGACCACCCTTACGCTGCATGCGATAGCCGAGGCGCAGAAAGCCGGCGGCATAGCGGCATTTATCGACGCAGAACACGCTTTCGACCGTTTTTATGCCGAAAAACTCGGCGTCGATGTAGACCACCTGGTAATTTCCCAGCCCGACAACGGCGAGCAGGCCCTCGAAATAGCCGAAAACCTGATACGCTCCGGCGCGATAGACATAATAGTCATCGACTCGGTAGCCGCCCTCACTCCCAAGAGCGAAATAGAAGGCGAAATGGGCGACTCGAAGATGGGCCTTCAGGCGCGTCTCATGTCGCAGGCGCTGCGTAAACTCACGGGCACGATATCCAAGACCAACTGTGTGGCGATGTTCATAAACCAGCTCCGCGAAAAAATAGGCGTCATGTTCGGTAACCCGGAAACCACTACCGGCGGTAACGCGCTTAAGTTTTACGCTTCGGTACGTCTGGACATACGCCGCGGGCAGCAGATAAAGAACGGCGACAGCGTCATAGGAAACCGCACGAAAGTGAAGGTCGTGAAGAATAAAATGGCTCCTCCTTTCCGCTCCACGGAGTTCGACGTACTGTACGGCGAGGGCATATCCCGCGTCGGCGAAATAATAGACCTCGGAGTGGAATACGAGGTGATAAAGAAAAGCGGTTCGTGGTTCTCGTACAACGATACGAAACTCGGGCAGGGGCGCGACGCGGTAAAAGACCTGCTGCGCGACAATCCCGAACTGGCCGAGGAAATAGAAGCCCGTGTACGTGAAAAACTGGCCGAAGCCTGAAAAAAACGTAAAAAATACATACGGCCCCTTGCGCCTTTAGGCCCTGGGGCCGTATCTTTACTTTGACATTAGCTATAAAAACTCCGTAAAAATGACAGGAACGCTCTCCGAGATACTCGACATGCTCAAATACGTGATACCGGCCCTTTTGATAGGGGCATTCATGTGGTACATATTCCGGAAGTACACGGAAGCCGAGGAACGCCGTCGCGCATCGGCGTCCGGAGGAATCGTCCCTCCGGTAGTACAGTCCGTGCCAATGCGCTTTCAGGCCTATGAACGCATGGTATTGCTTCTGGAACGCATGGGCCTTGCCTCACTCGTCTCGCGCGTGCGGCCGTACAGCGATTCCGTATCCGAATACGTCAGGTTGCTTACCGACCATATAGAACAGGAATACGAATATAACCTCTCCCAGCAGGTGTACATTTCCGACCAGGCATGGAAAATGGTGCGTGAAGCCCGGCGCCAGACGCAGGCCCTCATAGCACAGGTGATAAAGGACGGAAAACCGAAAACCGTACCTGAAGCGCAGCAAATGCTCATAGTGTATGCTGCCGAACATACCCTTCCGTCCGAAAAAGCGCTGGATTTCATAAAATCCGAAGCAAGAAGCGAATTTTGAACACAGTAAAATTTGCGGATTTGTCAGTAAAAACGACACGGAAAAGAAAAAGGCATTGCGGTTTGTCAACCGAATGCCTTTTTCCCACAAATATTCATAACAATTAACACTAAAAACGTTTTTTATTTCCTGTATATTTTTAAAAAACGTAAAAATGAAAACACTTTCCTAACGTTACAAATATAAATATGCGTTTTCTGAAAAAGTACGAATGAAAAGTTATAGTAAGGTTAAAAGGTTATGGGGGCTGAAAATACGCTTTTAAGCGATGATATACAGGATTTTGTGCGTTCCGATGAAGCTGCGCGCATGTTGTCTTCAGGCATTGTTAAAAGCCCGTTTCCCGATGTCTCCCCATCCGCGCTTTCGATACAGATTAAAGGATTCTTAAAGTCGAAAAACAAGCTCCCCAGGCTCTCCTCGGTCAGAGACATCCTGTACCCCAAAGGCATATCCATGGAGCAATGCTCAGGCCAGGCTGCATCGTTTTACAAAGCATCGATAGCGCCTCACGGGGCATTGGGAGTGGACATAACCGGAGGCTTCGGGGTAGATGCGATGGCCTTGAGCCGTAACTTTTCACGTTTCCGTTACTTCGAGACCGACCGCGAACTCGCCGCTGTGGCGGCACATAACTTCGCTGTTATGGGCCTCGATAACATAACCGCCGCTTGTGCCGACGGAGTGGCTGAGGTTACCGGCGGAACGGACAACTACGATTTTATTTTCGCCGATCCCGCGCGCCGCGACACCAACTCATCGCGCGTGTACCGTATAGAGGACTGCACGCCGGATATCGTATCGTGCAGCACCGGTTTGCTGGAAAAAAGTCCCGTGCTGATGGTGAAACTCTCGCCCATGCTCGACATACATTCCGCTCTTGCATCGCTTCCTCACACAAGAGAGGTACATACGGTAGGTGTCAGGGGTGAAGTACGCGAACTCCTTTTCGTAATCTCACGCGGATATGAAGGGCCTGCAGAACTGTTTTCTGCGGATTTCGCGTACGAGCAGGACGAGTCTCCGTTCGTTTTCAAAGGCGTTTACGGGCAAAAAGACGAGGTATTTTTTTCCGGATATGAAAAGTACGTTTACGACGTATCGGCGACCTTGCGCAAGTCGGGACTGGCCGACGCTTATGCCGTATCGCTCGGCCTTAGGAAATTACACCCTCACACATGGCTTTATACGTCGGATGTCCTGTACGACGGGTTTTGCGGGCGTGTGTTCCGCGTGGAGGCCCCTGTTGGCAAGAAGGACTTGAAAAAACTGCTGTCCGATTCGCGGGCTTCCGTAATTTCACGAAATTACCCCGCTACGGCCGAGAGCCTGCGGCGCAGTTTCGGACTTAAGGATTCGGCGGATATGTTTTTAATTGCTTTCCGCGATATAAATAATAAAAATATCGTATTATTATCTACAAGACAAAAATTTTCTTAACTTTGATAAAAAGTAATCCGTAACCTGTACCTGTTTGTACGGAAAAAGCAAATTAAAAAACAACGATTATGGAATATTTGTTCGTTTGGTATGTGTGGCTGGCATTGGCCTTGCTCACACTGATACTCGAAATATTGTTGCCGGGATTTGTCATAGCCTGTTTTTCGGTAGGTGCTGCCGTGGCTGCAATAGTGGCGGCATTCGGCGCGGGAGTCAATGCACAGTTGATAGTGTTCGCCGCAGTGACGCTAGGTGTTTTCGCTTTCATACGGCCTTTTGCTCTCAAGTATTTGATGCGCAATCCTAAAAACCGTATAACGACTAATCATGACGCTCTTCCCGACAGGATCGGACGGGTGGTGACTGCCATAAACAACGAATCTATGAAAGGTCGTGTAAAAGTGGATGGCGACGTATTCATGGCGCGTTCTGCCGACGGGATGCCCATTTCCGAAGGAACGGATGTGAAAATCGTAAAAGTGGACAGTACGATACTGGTAGTGCGCCCTTTGGATGGCGTTCCAATGTGATTATTTGTGTGAATATCAATCAATAAACTCTTAAATAAATTTATGGAAACAATTACAGCAGGAACGGTAGTGCTGGTCATTCTGGCCATACTCGTGGTGGCAATATTGGCAAAAGGCATCAGGATAATACAGCAGTCCGAAGTCATGATAATCGAACGTCTGGGGCGTTACCACAAAACCCTGCATTCGGGTATCAATATCATCATCCCCATAATAGACCAGCCGCGCAGCATACTGTGGCGTTACACACAGGAAATACCGGGCGCAGGGGTAGTAGTACGGCATGTGTCTAAAGAACGCATAGACCTGCGTGAGACGGTTTACGATTTTCCGAAACAGAACGTGATAACGCGCGACAATATCGTCACCGAAATAAACGCGCTTATCTATTTCCAGATAATGGACCCGGTGCGTTCGGTTTACGAGATATCGAACCTGCCGCAGGCCATAGAAAAACTTACGCAGACCTCTCTTCGTAACGTGATAGGCGATCTGGATCTGGACCAGACCCTCACATCGCGCGATACGATAAACTCCCGTCTTCGTGAAATACTGGACGAGGCTACGAATAAATGGGGCGTAAAGGTCAACCGCGTAGAGCTTCAGGACATAAATCCGCCGCGCGACATACGCGATGCGATGGAAAAACAGATGCGTGCCGAGCGAGACAAACGAGCCATGATACTCGAAGCCGAAGGAACGAAACAATCCCAGATACTGCACGCTGAAGGACAGATGGAAGCCCAGATAAAGAAAGCCGAGGGTAGCAAGCGTTCGCAGATACTCGAAGCCGAAGGACAGGCCGAGGCCCGCATTGCGGTAGCCAATGCCGAAGCTGCAGCTATTGAAAAGGTCACGTCCGCTCTTAAGGGTACCGGTACTACCGACCCGGCACAGTATCTTATCGCCGTGCATTATCTCGACTCGCTCAAGGATATTTCCTCCGGTCAGGACAATAAAACCATATACATGCCTTACGAAGCTACGGCGGCTCTCGGTTCGCTCGGTGCTATAAAAGGTCTGTTCGAAAAAGACGTCCAGGAAGCACCTGCGAAGAAAAAATAATGAACATGTGTAATGTTAAAAAGCCTCTGCCGGTTTTACTGCCGTGCAGGGGCTTTTTTTTAGGCGGGTATCGGAGGGGGGCAGGATGTTTGTAATATTTATTTCCGGTTCTGACAATTTAACCATTCAGCATCAGCAAGAATACGGTCGTATGTCGTCCGATACCCACAAGCAACAGTCGGGATTTTATGGGTAAAGTGCCGTATGGCGATCATTTGAACATAATTAAAAATGACAATAGATTTGCCACGGCTATATACCGTCATGTTTTTGAGGGCGGAAATAATAACGGAACGATGCTGGAAATGAAATAAGGTTTTACAGTAACTCATCCTTCAGTACGGCAGAATAAAGCTGAGCCGCAAACGCTTCACGTATTTTATTCTCCAAGGACAGGCGGACTGAGAAGTATAGCACACATTCGGTCTTAAAATCCTGTCCGGTTATACGCGCTCCGGAATCTTTCATTATCCGCATGACTGTATTCATCTGTGGATAGGTAAAATGTATGGAAAACGGTTTTTCCACCGTCATTTCCACCGTTTCGGCCGACGAGAGAGCCAGCTGGGCAGCCGTTTTGTACGCGTTTACCAGTCCCGGCACGCCTAACAGCACGCCTCCGAAATACCTGACCACCACCACCAGCACGTTAGTAACTCCTGCCGAGAGTATCTGGTTGTAGATAGGAGCTCCGGCACTGCCCGAAGGTTCGCCGTCGTCGTTGGCACGGTACGAGAACGATAATTGCCCGACGCGCCAAGCATAGCAACAGTGACGAGCCGAATGGTGGGCTGAGCGTACGTTTTGCACTATTTCTTCAGCCTGTTCCTTTGACGATACGGGATAGGCGTACGAGAAAAACTTACTGCCTTTATCCTTGAAAAGCTGTTCTTCCGTAGCGGATGAAATGGTTAGGTACGTGTCTTTTATTTCGTTTTCCACGGTGCCTGTTCATTTTCGATTACTTCATAGCGGTCATTTCCTGCCCTGCCAGAACGTACCCGTATGCCGGATAAGATAGGGGCTGCTATCCCCGAACCAAAAGTATCGGTGCCGGTGAATATGCGCGCCTCATCCCAAAGTCCTGTGGAAATGAAAGATGCGAGCAGTTTCGTCCCGCCTTCGACGATGAGCGACTGTATTCCCCTGGAGTACAGTTCGTCCAATATAAAGGAAAGCACGTCGCCTGTAAAATCAGTGTCTACGTATTCCGCCTGCCCATCCCTCTGAGCGTCGCGGCCGGTGAATATTATCGTAGGTATGCTTCCGTCTTTCAAATGATTGCAGGACGGTATGCGTCCTGTTCGGTCCGGCACTACACGGACGGGGTTGCGGCCTCCGTTGGCCAAGCGGGCATCCAGCCTCGGATTGTCCATAACGGCAGTGTTCGTCCCGGCCATTATCGCCTGTTCGGCACTGCGCCACCTGTGTAGGAGTTTCCGTGCCGGTAAGCCCGTTATCGCGGCAGGAGGCACGGATGCGTCAATGCGTAACCTGTCCAGATATCCATCCTGGCTTTGCGCCCATTTAAGGATTATAT
>OKSC01002648.1_pt1 | contig 14774 bp, 9 predicted proteins | sample 1601161 | NCBI WGS metagenome assembly OKSC01 (sample SAMEA3541552, study PRJEB24748) | human gut metagenome | biome: human gut; feature: human-associated habitat; material: faeces | place: China | collected 2012
TGAGACCGACCACATTGAGCGCACTGAAGCCGGCGGGCTTATAGTGGGGCTTGCGGGCGAGCGACAGATAAACTCCTTTAAATTTTACGCGGTGTTTAAGGAAAACGAGGAATACACCGTGCGCAGCAATTCAGAAGAACTGGGCACCATAGTAATGCCGCCGCCCGTGGGCGAGAAAATAGCCATTGCGGGGCATGTGTGGATAGTGGAAGAGGTAGACCATAAGCGGCACTTGGTATATTGCGAGCAGGTGCGGGGCAAGGTGCCCGCCTATTTCGGGCAGTGCCCGGGGGATATTAATACAAAAGTGCTTGAACGTATGCGAAATGTGCTGGCGGAAGATAAAATCTACCCCTATCTTATGAAAAATGCGCTCGGCAGACTGTATGAGGCGCGCAGTCTTGCAAGGCTCGGCGGAGTAACAACCGAGCCGCTTATAAACCTCGGCGGGGATATGTGGTGCCTGTTTCCCTGGCTCGGTACATATGCCTTTCTGGCTTTAGAGCGCTTTTTAAAGCTTAAATGCGCAAAGGATTTAGGGCTTACAGCCCTTGACCCCGCAAGACCGTATTTTATTCAGTTTAAAATGAAAGCCACGCGCGAGCAGTTTTTTGAGGTTTTAAAGGAAAAAGAAAAGCAGCCGCTTGACCCTATGGAGCTTGTATACCCCGGGGAAGTGCCGCTTTTTGAAAAGTATGATGAATTTGTGCCGCCCGAGCTTGTGCGCAAGGGCTTTGCCTACGGAATACTTGCAATTGATGAGATGAAGTCACGCATACGCGGCTGGGAAAGCAGACCGTGACGGTGCTTTCCTCGGCATGCCTTTTGTAGGCTAATCCACCGATTTCATCGATTCCACCATATCCACCCTTTTAAGCCGCGGCGTGAGTGCCAAATTAACCGCTACGGTGAACACGATTGTTATAACCGCCGCAAAAATAAAGGATCTCGGATAAATCGTCCGTCCGAACATTATAGATTCCATTTCGGCGGTATAAACCACAAAGCGGCAAAGAAACACGCCCAAAAACAGACCGACCGCCGTGCCTATAAGGCTTAAAAGGTAGGTTTCCCTGCAAACATAGGCGTTTACCTCGCGGTCGAAAAAGCCCAAAACCTTTATTGTGGCAATTTCCTTAATTCTCTCGCTTATGTTTATATTCGTAAGGTTGTAAAGCACCACGAACGCAAGCGTTCCCGCAGAGATTATAAGCACCAGCACAATATAATTTATGCTGCTTATCATATTATCGAAGCTTTCAATAACAAAGGTGGAGAAGGATGCGGAAACAACCCCGTCTGTCGCTAAAATTTCCCGCGTCATATTATCCTGCTTATCGGCGGATACGCCGGATTTTATAAGCAGGGTGGAATATATGCAGTCCTTTCCGAAAAGCTCTGAATAATATTCGGGGGTCATGTAAACATAACTGTTAATGTAGTTTTCGCAGATGCCGTTTATTTTCGCCTCTGCTTTTTCGCCGTTTTTGGTTTTAAGGGTTACGGTATCACCTTTTTTAATACCGTGAGACGTGGCAAACTTTTCGGTTATTATCGCTCCGCCGTTTTGAATCGCGAGCTTTCCCCCGCTTTTCCGCTCGCGCAGCCTCACAAAATCAACAAGCTCCTCGGTTTTCTCGGGGATATAGAAGTTTATTTCAAGCTCCTTGCCGTCCTGCAAAACGAAGCCCGTTTCGGAATGGATTTCGGTAAAGCTTTCGGTATTTTTGCGGAAATAATCAAGCGTGGCATCATCAGCTGTATCGGAAAGCAGCACGGTCAGATCATACTGCTGAATTTCCTCATACTGCTTGGGTACAATGTCCCCTATCGCGTCTTTCAGCCCAAAGCCCGTAAGCAGCAGCGCCGTGCAGCCCGAAATGCCTATAACGGTCATAAACAGGCGCTTTTTGTATCTGAACAGGTTTCGCGCGGTCACCTTGTGGGTAAATTTCATACGCCGCCATATAAATCCCACGCGCTCAAGCAGTATTCTTTTGCCGCTTTTGGGGGCTTTAGGCAGCATAAGCGCGGCGGGATTTTCGCGCAAAGCGGCAATCACCGCCCATAAAGTCGCCGCCAGAATGCAGATAACGGCGGCTGTAAGCGCTCCTAACGATATCGGCGCGTTAAAGCTTAAATGAATTTCTGGCAGACGGTACATTATTCTGTAAACGTTTATAATAACCGTTGGGAAAAGGTAAAGCCCCAGCGCCAACCCGAAGGCTCCGCCCGTAACCGCCGCGGCGCCCGCATAAAGCAGGTATTTTGCGGCAATTGCGCGGGATGAAAAGCCGAGCGCCTTAAGCGTTCCTATCTCGGTGCGCTCCTCGTCTACCATTCGGGTCATGGTGGTAAGCGCCACAAGCGCCGCCACCGCAAAGAAGAATACGGGAAAGACCTTAGCTATTGAATTCACCTTTTCGGCGTTCGCCTTCAGTGACACAAAGCTAACATTGCTTTCGCGGTCAAGTATATACCATTCGGGCTTTTTCACTCGGTTCTCGGCGGCAGAAATCACCTTGTCTTCAAGCCCCATTGCCGCAGCCGCCTTGCCCTCCGGCGCGGCAAGCGCAATATCAACCGCTGCTTTTTTAAGCTCGTCATAGCGTGCGTTTTCTCTTGCTTCGGCTGTTTTTTCCAAGGCTTCCCTGCCGTCGTCCCGCAGGCTCTCATATTCGCCGTAAAAGGTATTTAATTCCTTTGCACCCTTAAGGGTCAGAAAAATGTCGGTATAGTAATCGGTGTTAAAGGTATCGTACACGGTGTAAAGAACGACCGAAATTCTGCCGTTTGCTATATCGGTGCTTTCCTTTTCTATTGACATATACATAGGGCTTTCAACCACGCCTACGACCGTCAGCTCGTCTGTGGTGAGAACATCGGCTTTTTCGGCACGATACACTGTACCGAGCGCCGGCTGCTCCAAAAACGGATTCGGCACAAGCGCCAAACACTCCCCCGCTTTTTCGGGGTATCTTCCGCTTTTAAGCTCGGTTTTATTAACCTTACCCTTGTTTTTTATGCTGTCATCGTCGTCCGCATATACCCGTGCGGCAGTGCCGTCGCCGCTCTCTTTTTTAACGGTCACATCGGCGGTCTTGCAAAGCACCGCCGCCGATACCTCATTTTCGGCTTCGACCGCCTTCAAATCCTCCTCTGTAAGTCCGCCGGTGGATTTTATGTTTATATCCCAAAAATCGTTTTTATCGTAATAATCGTCAATTGTGGTGTAAAAGTCGGGTGCGGTGGATAAAAGCCCCGCCAGAAAGCCGACGCCCAGCGCGGTTATGGCGAAGATTGCGGCGAAACGTCCGAAGCTGCCGCCGATTTCCCTCCTTATGTGCTTAAAAAAAGTCCTTTTCACTACCATTCGATCCTTTCGGCGGGCAACGGCTCTGCGTTGACGGTATTCTCGGTGACCTTTCCGTTTTTGATTTTTATGACCCTGTCCGCCATGGAGCATATCGCCTGATTGTGGGTTATTATTATAACCGTCGTTCCGGTTGAGCGGCAGGTGTCGTGCAAAAGCTTTAGTATTGCCTTTCCGGTGTTGTAATCAAGCGCACCTGTAGGCTCGTCGCACAGCAGAATTTTCGGGTTCTTCGCAAGCGCGCGCGCAATTGATACCCGCTGCTGCTCCCCGCCTGATAACTGCGCTGGGAAGTTATTCATACGCCCCTCAAGCCCCACGCTTTTAAGCGCCGCGGCAGCGTCAAGCGGCTCGCGGCATATTTCGGACGCTAATTCCACATTTTCAAGCGCCGTAAGGTTCTGCACCAAATTATAAAACTGGAAAACAAATCCTACATCATAACGGCGGTATTCGGTAAGGCGGCGGGTACTGTATTCGCTTACCCTTTCGCCGTCCAAAATTATATCGCCGCTGTCGCACCTGTCCATGCCGCCGAGCATATTAAGCACGGTGGTCTTTCCCGCTCCGCTCGGACCCACAATTACCACAAGCTCCCCCTTTTCGGCGGTGAAGCTGATTCCGTCTGACGCGCGGGTGATATTTTCCCCGTTTTTATAAAATTTGCAAACATTATCAAAGCATATATAGCTCATGCTTATACGCCCCTTCCTTTTTGTTCCAACACGATTTTAACATATATCGGCGCCGATTTTGAGTACAGATTATGAATTTTTTGTATTCCGCAAAAAATACTTGATTTTATCGAATCCATATTGTATAATAGCATATGTCACATTTGCCGGTGTGATGGAATTGGCAGACGTAGTGGACTCAAAATCCACCGGTAGCGATACCGTGCCGGTTCGAGTCCGGCCACCGGCACCATATCGAGTATTCATAAGGGATTTGACTTTATGAATACTCGCTTTTTTATCTTGATACGCTTTTATGTCGGGAGCAGGTTTTCGCCTGCTCCTTTTATTATGCCGTTTGGCGAAGCGAGAAATTTGCAGCAAGGCTAACGCCTTGCAAAAATGAACGCAAAGCCGCAATCTAAAAGGCGGCGAGCGAAACCGCGGAAGGTTCGAGTCCTGTAACACTACGATCATAGGACATATATCCTCAAAAACAACGTTGAACATATATACTCATATCACCGACAATATGCAGCGCTCCGCCGCCGACAAAATTGAACGGGGTTTCGGCAGAAATGAGGGCACTTTGGGCGAGGACGGACAAACACCCGACAGAGCTCCAAACGCCCGTAGGAGCGAAATTTGAGCCGAAACAGCCGAAGATACGCCGCCACAGCACGGGATACATATTTAGAATCAGCGAAAAGAAACGGGAAGGCAGCTATTCTCCAAAATTGCCGAACGGCAAACGCAAAAAGTTTAATATCTACACCGACACAAGAGAAGAATGCGAAGAAAAGCTGGCGGTGATGATTGCTGAAAAGAATGCTGAAATCGCCGCCGAGAAAGAACGACTCAAATCCGGACAGACGGCGTAAGGTGTATACAATACCGCCACGGAAAAATCCGCGGCGGTTGCTCATTTGACTTTTCAAATTCTGCGCCGCTGTAAGCAAAGAAAAAGAAATTTCCAGTCCATATTTGTTTATGTGGTCGTAAAAATGCGTTTTTCAAAAGTGGCGGTGAAATACCTAAATAAGCATAAAAAATGACCGAAGGTGGAGAATAAACTCTACTTTCGGTCAAAATATTGGTCGGAGTGGCGAGGCTCAAACTCGCGGCCTCCGCATCCCAAACGGACCTATGAAGGCAATTTCCGCTAAAAATAGCTTTTTATGCCCCTTTCCGCTCGGAAAACCGCGCTCTTCGGCACTCTTATCTCCACTGTTTCCGAGTGCTCCGAAACGGTAGGTGGTCTGTTATGTGGTCATAAAAACACTCCCCGAACAAAAATCGTTCGGGGAGCGTTCGTTTGGTGGTTGTATAGTAACTCTAAACACCGAAAAAAGTCAAGTCTTTTAAGCCAAAATCTGCGATGCTGTAAACAAAGAAAAAGCGAGAGCATTATTAGATCTCTCTCGCCTTTTTTTATCATTTGATCTCTTGTCTTAATAGAGCCACATCTTTTTGATGATCTTGCGGCTTTATCTGATCCAATACTTTTTCTTCAACCGGTTGAGTCCAGTATATTTTCAAAGACTCTCTTGCTCGTGTAATAGCGGTGTAGAAGATACTATGAGTAATCAACTCATCAATTTCATCAGTTATGATGATCTTGACATGATCATACTCAAGACCTTGGGCTTTATGAATAGATACTGCATAGGCAATTTGGAAAGGAACAATGGCTTTTGAAGGTCCTTCGTCATCTTCGTCTGTGGTCTTATTTTTATTAACGACAAAACGAATGATAGAGTTACCGTTAGCGGCAGTTCCAACTATGGTAAAATCCATATCCTTCATATCCATGTCTATGAGTGGTCGATCTATTTCTATATCAAACTGTATTCCTTCTGTAGCTTTCCCCTCGTTCAGCAAAAGAAAATCGACAATACGACCAGTCATATTGTTATGAATCACGGGAAGCTGTTCTTCTGTACGAGTGAAAAACTTGTCCGACGCATCGTTGAATAAGATAGGGTCGCCTACTTTATAACGTTGTATTCCTCGCCATATTGCCTTGCCTGTATTGCTTTCTTGTAGGAAATGGTTAATATTGTTTATGCCATACAGACCACCATAATTGAGACATAAAACGACCTCACCTTCTCTAGCCGGAGCAAAGATTGATTTGTCCAAATCGGTAGAGTAACCATAAGTTTGAAGAAGATAATATATGTCCCCATTCATTTTTCTGACATCGTTCCAAACATTCAATAGAGCAACAGAATCACTTCTGTAAGGTGTTGTGAGTTCACATACTGCAGTTTGAGGAAGGAAGAACCGTACTGCATCAAACCAATTTCCGAATTCTATTGACTCAATCTGGTAGGTGTCGCCAACCAACACGAGCAACTCGAAGTTTGCTCGTTCAAGGACTTCTCTCATATCTTGATTGTTTACCGTACTACACTCATCAATTATTAGTATATCAAAGGTTGTCTTGCCCTTATATTTGTTGCTTGTGAACTTTGATATGGTCATAAAAGTACTGTTTGCAGATGCGGTAACTTTTCTTCTCATATTGTTTACAGCAGGATTGGTTTGAGCTAAATAAAGTCTTGATTTGCTCGCAAACATGTTCGATATATGATTAATCAAGTATGATTTTCCGGTACCGGCAGAGCCATATATGAGAGCAACTTTCGAGTGAGAAAACATGTTGAGTAGAGCAGCTTTTTTCTCATCACTATTGACTTGATTGGTTGTCTGCATCCAATAGTTTGCCATGTTGGTATAATTGTCTATACCATTTTGGGTAAGATTCTTTATCGTCCTAATTATAGATACAGTATCTTCCTTGTAATGTTCGATGAAAAGATGATTATATTTTATAACCATTTTGCGAAGTTGTTGTTTCTCCGAATGGTATAGCCGCTGATTGTAAGTGGCAACCAGGGATTCCACATCATCAAAGTTGTCAAGCTTATATTTGCCATCCTCCGTTTTTTCGAGCGGCGTAAATAGAATGTTTTCTCTTTCTGTATTGTTTTGGACGACCCAAGCCAAAAGCTCGTGCTCACGTCCCTTTACATCAAGGCAATCAAACAAATCCGATAAGCTGGGAACGTGATTTTTTAATCCAGAACAGAGAGGCATCTCGTCAAAAGGGATACATTTGTTGTCCAAATAAAGATCAGAAAGATTGCTGTTTTTTCCTACATGTACGTATTTGTTTTCAAAACGATCATAGTACCAGATATCTTTATATTGCTTCCTAAGTACACGATTGGTTAGATGGTGCAACAAGTATCGCAGTATATTGCTTCCGGGTGCGTTTTGTTTTATTATATCGCGACATTTTTCAAGACAATCAAAAAAGTGGATGGCTTTTGTCGAAGGAACAAGTTGGCTTCTGAGTTTAGCAAAGGCCTCATCGGAGAACATTATTACTTCTGATAAGCTGAGGCCTGTTTTAGTAAGGAATTGACTGATATTGCGTTGTTCTGCTGAGCCGTAGTCTCTTAGTGAATTGTCAAGAATTCCATTGAAATTCTTTAACTCACAGGGGCGAATATTAACCTCCCAATCGACAATAACACGAATTGGCATACGCTGATCAAAAATCTCAATGCTATTGTCAGCTATAGCAAACTTGACCGCGTAGTAACTGGTAATTTCCATGTCTGTAAAAGCAATGATGCTGTCGGTTTTACTTGCATTGTCATTTGCAGGGACAAATGCAACTTCGTAATATATTTTGTTATTGATGAAAAATGGTTTGATTTTTTGAACGTAAAACCTATCGTAACGGAATCCGCCATGAATAGGAGCATTATACCTATCAACTACGGTAGCAATTTTAGTATAGTATTCTGTGAGTTCATCATTAGTGTCTAAAGGGAATTGTTCTAGGTTTTCGAGTACCACCATAGAGTATTTGTCATATAGAAATTTCCTGATTCGGAACAAATATTCATAGTATCTTATCATGAGTCTCTCGGCATTGTGTTCTTTGAGCACACGATGAGATGATGATACTTGAAGGAAGTGGTGAAATCTAGATAAGTGTATTAACTGCGGCTCGTTTTTTACGTACTTAACCGCGGCTTTTAGATTCTCGTGAGTGCCTTCAATATCTCCACCGTTAGCATATTCTTTAAGAATGATGTGTTCTACAAAATGGCGCAAAGATTCCAAAACTTCTTGAGAAACCTCTCCGCGTGTTGATTCGCCCAAACGACTGATTTGGCGACAAATAATCTTGTTGCTTTCATAAATTGCCTCATCTACTTTTAACATTCCCGAAATCACGGTTTTGCACCTCCACCATTCTATGATCTTATATAAGATACAAGCTATGAGACTTTATTGATTTTCATATTTATTATATCATGATTTGCTTGATATTTCAATGTACTCTTAGACGGCGTTTGAAACACATTATAGTAAATAGAAAGAGTTTCATAGCACATAACGGATGAGAGGACAGATTTGTGGCTAAGAGCTGACAAATGCTGAAATCGCAGTATTATTATGCCGAAAGCAGTTGATATTCAGACCGAAATGTGGTATAATGACGAAAATGGTAAAATGCCAAATTTATAACTGCGTATGAGGTGTAATACAATGGCCGCAAGCTATAAAAAATTATTCAAGCTTTTAATCGACCGTGATATGAAAAAGAAAGAACTTGCTGAAAAAGCCGGCATCAGCATCGCTACCATCACCAAGATGGGTAAGGACGGCGCCGTTGTCAGCAGTGAGGTTCTTGTCAAGATATGCTCGGCCCTTGAATGTAAGATGGATGATATTGTAGAGATAGTGTCTGACAAGTAATTATTTATTCTTTCAACTTAAAAGTGTATATAAAGAAACGAGGAAAATACATGTCTGCTAAACAGATTATAGACGCAATGTGGGACGATTCTCCCGTTGATGTATCCACCGAAGTAAATTTTATCTGGTCCATCGCAAATAAACTGCGCGGACCGTACCGTAGCGACAAATATAAGGATGTCATTATTCCGATGACGATTATCCGCCGCTTTGAGTGTGCGCTTGCGCCCACCAAGCAGAAGGTTGTCGACCAGTTCAAAGCAAACCCGAATTTCCCGGCAAAGGCGATGTACCGTATTTCCGGCTTCCAGTTTTATAACACCAGTGAGTTTGACCTTGCAGAACTTGTAAATGACGCAGACCACATTGCCGCCAATTTCAAGAGTTATCTGCAGGGTTTCTCTGCAAACGTGCTGGAAATTCTGATGTCCAAGGAGCGCGGTCTGAACTTCGGTGAAGAAATCGACAAGATGGATAAGAATAACCGTCTGCTTTCCGTCATCAAGGCGTTCTCCGAGCTTGATCTCAATCCTCGCACCATCGACAATGTGAAGATGGGATACATTTTTGAGGAACTGATCCGTAAGTTTTCTGAAAACGCCGAGGCCGGTGATCACTACACTGGGCGCGACATTATCAAGCTGATGGTCAATATTCTGCTTGCCGAAGGCTGCGATGATATCTTTGACGATGGCAAGGTCATCACCATATTGGATCAGGCCTGCGGAACGGGCGGTATGCTCTCCACCGGCTACAATTTCATCAAGCGTTATAACCCCTCTGCCGATGTGCGCCTGTTTGGTCAGGAGATCAACCCAGAGTCTTATGCCATGTGCCTTGCCGAGATGCTCATTAAGGGTCAGAATGCTGAAAATATCTGCTATCAGGACACCATGAAAGCCGACCGTTTCAAGTCCACCAAAATGCGCTTTGTGCTTGAAAATCCGCCGTTCGGTACTGCATGGGGCGGTAAAGATGCCGCCGAAGGCGTTGAGGATGCCGTCAACGCAGAATATCAGAAGGGCTTCGATGGTCGTTGGGGTGCGGGACTGCCCGGCTCTGGCGATATGCAGATGCTGTTTTTGCAGTCTGCCATCGACAAAATGGACGATAACTTTGGCCGTTCCGCTATCATCGAAAACGGCAGTCCGCTGTTCTCCGGCGGGACTGCATCCGGCGAGAGCCAGATCCGCCGTTGGATGCTGGAAAACGATCTGATCGAAGCCATCATTGCGCTGCCTACAGAACTGTTTTATAACACCGGCATCGCTACATACATTTGGGTTCTCTCCAAGAATAAGCGTCCGGAACGTAAGGGGAAAATTCAGCTGATCGACGCATCTACTTTCTTCAAAAAGCTGCGTAAAGCCCTTGGCGATAAGAAAAATGAGATCTCACCCGAAGACCGCAGTGCTGTAACGCAGCTCTATGCGGATTTTGCAGAAAATGAATATTGTAAGATTTACGATAATGAGGAGTTCATTTACCGTGAATATACGGTTATGCAGCCTCTTCAGCGCAGCTATGCCATTACGGCGGAGCGGATTCAGGCGATGGTGGGTAAAGGCGCACTTGACAGCCTCTACAACGAAGTGAAATTTGCAGACTTGGAATTGATGGCGGAGAGAGATGGTAAAGCTCAGAAACAATTGGACAGGTTTTTTGTTGGCAAGCCGATCTTTGATGCGATTCTTGCAGATTTGAACCACGCTATCAGTGATACTGTGTGGATGTCGCCGGATGCCTTTATGCCGCATCTTACCGAAGTATTAAGCAAGGCTACAACAGATAAGAAGCTGTTGGAAAAGATTGCGGATGGTCTTTCTGTTATGGACAAGAATGCCGAGATTCAGCGTGACCGCAAGGGTAACATCATCTATGATAAGGAAACCAAGGACACCGAACTGGTGAAATGGGAAGAAAGCATTGAGGATTATATGGCAAGAGAGGTTCTGCCGCACATTCCGGATGCCGCCGCATTCTTCGGGGAAAACCTCGGTGCAAAGAAGCCCGTTATCAAGACCGGGGCGGAGATCCCGTTCACACGGTATTTCTATAAATACCAGCCATCTACGCCGAGCGAGGAACTTGAGACCAGATTTAAGGAATTGGAACTTTCCGTGACCGAGCGTGTGAGTAAATTGTTTGAGTAAAGGGGGCTTCCACAGGTATGTTCAAATTCATATTTGATTTGTTGACCGACCCTCTGGGGCTGCCGATAGAATGGTACTGGGAGTATATCATTTTGCTCGTAATCGGTGCCGCTGCATATGCAGTTGCTTACCGTTGCGTAGGCGATATGTACAGCGGCGGAATGATTGACGGCAGCACAAGCGGATCCTTCTTTCACTGGCTGATTCGGCTAATTTTGTTCGTCATTCTTTGGGCAGTTACTTACGGAATCATTGCAGCGGTAAAATGGCTGACAGATAATTGGGTGCTGGTACTGAGCATTTTAGGCGGCGTTGTCGCAGTCGTCGGTATTGCTTCTGTCGTTGCAATAATAGTGCACAAACGCAAAAATACAGCAGGAATGGGGGTGTCGGCTGATGAGAACAGCTAAAGATAGTGGTTTTGAATGGATTGGGGCAATACCGATTTCTTGGAAACTATATAAAGGCAAATATATGTTTGCTCAACGCAATTTGCGTGGAAACAACATAGAACTTCAACTGCTTTCTCCTACGCAAAAATTTGGTGTTGTTCCACAGTCGGTTTATGAAGAACTCAGCGGAATGAATGCTGTTAAACTTAATGAAAACACCAACTTATCTGCATTAAAAACGATTCATAAAGGCGATTTTTGTATAAGTCTAAGGAGCTTTCAAGGAGGATTTGAATATTCGGAATACGAGGGTGTTGTTTCTCCTGCGTATCAGGTTTTTTACCCCATCATCAATGTTTCCAGAGGCTATTATAAATATCTGTTCAAAGAATGTGGTTTCATTGAAAAAATGAATTCTTATACTATGACACTACGCGACGGGAAAAACATAGCATTTGCCGACTTCGGAAACACATACATTCCTTGCCCTCCTGTGGATGAACAGCGCCGCATTTCCGATTTTCTCGACACCAAATGTGCTGAAATTGATGCACTGACCGCCGACATCCAAACCCAGATCGACACGCTGGAGCAGTACAAGCGGTCGGTCATCACCGAAACCGTCACCAAAGGGCTGAATCCCGATGTTGATATGAAGAACAGTGGAATTGAGTGGGTCGGTGCAATTCCGGTACATTGGTCTATCCACCCTGTTTATACTTACTTTGGTGAGCGTAAGAATAAGAACAGTTTTGGTCGTGAGGACAATTTGCTGTCGCTGAGCCATGGCAGAGTTATCCGCAAAGACATTAACACCAGTGACGGATTATTGCCAGAGAGCTTTAATACCTACAACATTGTTGAGGCGGGTGACATTATTATTCGTCCCACTGATTTGCAGAACGATAAACGCAGCTTGCGCACTGGACTTGTAAAGGAACACGGCATAATCACTTCGGCATATATTGACCTTTGTCCGCTCAAACAGGTCGATTCGAGGTATTTTCACTTCCTTCTTCATGCATACGATGTTATGAAGGTATTTTATAACATGGGAAACGGTGTCCGCCAGGGACTGAACTATTCCGAGTTTTCTCGGCTTATGGTTTTTGAGCCACCATATGAGGAACAGGTAGCTATGGCGGACTATCTGGAAACCAAGGTCGCAGAAGTAGACGCAATTATCGAGCAGAAAAAAAAACAGATGGCGGTTCTCGATGCTTATAAACGCTCTCTGATTTTTGAGTATGTAACCGGTAAGAAGGAGGTGATTTGATGGCAACTTTTGAAGAACAGCTCGATTCTCTTTTGGAACGGGCAAAAAGCATCGTGCCACCGAACAAGTTGAAAACAGCCGCTGAAAAGCAACCGGCTGATAAGTGGATGAATGATGTGCAGATTTTCTATAATGACTATCTTAAAGACCACGCATTGGGTCAACGCATAGATTCAAAACTGTTTCATCGCTCAACTGGTGCTTTCGAGGAATTGGTTTCCTGTTTAGAGAGTATTCGGGGTGATGAGGCTTTTGTGAATGAAAAGAACGGAGTTTCTACGGTCAACATCCCTAAATATCGTGCAAAAGACGTTCCGGAATATGATGTATTTATTTCCCATGCCAATAAGGATAAGGAAAACCTGATAGAGGAATTGTACAGCTCGCTCAAAACTCTTGGCGTAACAATTTTCTACGATAAAGAGTCTTTGGAGTGGGGTGATAATTGGAAAGATCGCATTCTGAACGGCACGAAAAAAGCAGAATTTGCAATTATCGTTATTTCAGAGAACTTTTTTGACCGAGAGTGGACCGAGCGAGAATTACATGAGTTTTTGAACCGGCAGAATCGAAGCGGACAGAAGTTAATTTTGCCGATTTTACACAACATCACGGCTTCGCAGTTGCAAGAAAAGTACCCATCTGTGGCGGATATACAAGCGATTGACTCATCTAAATATAGCTGCGACCAGATTGCTTTGCTTTTTGCACGGCAACTAATCAAGCGCCTGAAAAGCGAGTAAGGAGGTAGATGGCATATGAACAACATACTGACCGAAAAAGAATATCAGCACTTCATCATGGACAGGCTCTCTCAGGACAACGGTTACATCATCCGCAAGGCAACCAGCTATGACCGCCTGTTTGCTATGGATCGTGAGCTGCTGTTTCAGTTTCTGAACGATACCCAGCCGGATGAGATGGCGGCACTCCGCAAAATCTACAAATCCGATTTGGAGGACACCCTCGTCAGCTTTATCAATGCCGAGGTGACCAAAGCCCGCGGCAGTCTGCTGGATGTGCTGAAGCACGGCATTGAGATTTCCAACATGAAGTTGGAGCTTATGTACACCAAACCTGCAACCACCTTCAATCGTGACTTGCTGGCAAAGTACGAAAAGAATATTTTCTCCGTTATGGAGGAGGTCTGGGCAAGCGATGATGAGCGCATTGACCTGGTAATTTTCCTGAACGGTCTTGCCATCATGTCCTTTGAGCTGAAATGTAATGCCGCCGGTCAGTCCTATCAGGATGCCATCTATCAGTACCGCGTTGACCGTGATCCCAAGACCCGCCTGTTTTGGTTTAAGGCAGGCTGCCTTGTGAACTTTGCAATGGATCTGGAACAGGTCTATATGACCACCAAGCTTGCAGGCAACGCCACCTTCTTCCTGCCGTTCAACATGGGAAACGGTGAAGGAGTCAATGCAGGCGCGGGCAATCCTACCTTCAAAGACAAGTACAGCGTGTCCTATATGTGGGAGGATATTCTGACAAAGGATACCGTCCTTGACCTCATCAGCAAGTTCATCTTTATCGAAACCAAGGAGAGTAAGGATGAGCTGACAGGAAAAACAAAGAAGTCCGAAAACATTATCTTTCCCCGGTATCACCAGCTGGATGTGATTCGCAAGCTGCTGGCGGATGTGCGTGAAAACGGCTCTACGCAGAATTATCTGATACAGCACAGCGCAGGCTCCGGCAAAACAAACTCCATCGCATGGCTGGCACACCGGCTTACTTCGCTGCACGACGCAGATAATAAAATTATCTTTGACAATGTCGTGATTATCACCGACCGAGTCGTAGTTGACCGTCAGCTGCAGAAAGCCATTATGGGCATGGAGCACAAAGCAGGACTTATCCGTGTGATGGACGATAAGTGCAACTCTGCCGACCTTGCCATTGCACTGAACGGCAATACGAAAATCATCGCCACCACGATCCAGAAATTCCCGTATATCGTGGACAGCGTTGCAGGGCTGAAAAACAAGCGTTTTGCGGTTATTATCGATGAGGCACATTCCTCCACCGCAGGTAAGGATATGGCAGCGGTCACAAAGTCGCTTGGTGCCGGAGAGCAGGAAGCTGCCGATGTGGAAGATATGATTACGGATGAAATCC